>TARA_R110001592_G_scaffold60572_2_pt1 | contig 16118 bp, 10 predicted proteins | sample TARA_R110001592 | Tara Oceans TARA_R110001592 (sample SAMEA4398387) | marine metagenome | biome: Polar Biome; feature: [SRF] surface water layer (ENVO:00010504); material: water (ENVO:00002006), including particulate matter (ENVO:01000060) such as... | depth 5 m
GCGCATCGATGTAGTATGTAGCTGACGTTCCACATGTACAGCAAGAGTCATCTGCACTAGTATTTGAGTAGCACAGTGTTATAGCTACAGGCTTTCGATAGTCGTAAATTAAATACAAATATTGGTCAGCAGAGGTGGGCATAGTGAACGATCCTAAGAACACACCCCCACTACCTGTAGGAGCTACGTTTGCCGATGCAGCAATAAGAGCTGCTATGTCCGTTGGCGTGTTGTTGTACAACGTACTGCTTCTTAGATACCCAAAGTTATTTACCGTGTTATCAAAATCAAAGTTGTCGCTCTGATACTTTTTACTTATTATCTCTACCGTAGCACCATTTATAGGTACAATACCCCCTCCTTGAGGGCCTGTGATTTTATTGTACTGCGATACCAATGGAGAGTCATTACCCTCCGACAATGACACAAACTGCGATTGCAATGGGGACACAAATGTACCCGATGTCCACTGATACTCGTTGTGTATCGTCTCCGCACTCTCATTGCTATCAGAAACACATACTTGTATAATGTTTACTATAGGCGAGTCGGGTCTACTGACTTGTACGTCTAGTTCTATCCTAGCATTAGCAGATGCCGTTACACTAGTTACACTCAATACGGCTGTCTGTGGGTCTACACTTGTCTTTGGTATAGTTGCTGTTCCTGTTGTAATATCTGTTAGTGAGGTGTCATAGTTTACTGCATTATATTTTACCCTAAGCAAGAACTCGTTTCTAATATCTTTTACATTGTATGTCAATGTAACGTCTCCTACAAATATACCTAAATCTACTGTATACGATACTGGACTCTCTACGGTTGCCACTACTGTTTTCTTGATACCTGCTTCTACAATCTGTTCCTTTATCGGCAACAATGTCTGATTGGATGCAAGGACATATTCTTTAGAATATGGGTCGTATGCTCCTAATTTCTGAGTGTTAGGGTTGTCTAAGAATAGGTTCCTAAACCAAGAAGACATACCTAATCCCGATACAATAGCAAGTTGTTCATTACTATACGCACTACCCTTTAGTTGGACTACCACTCCTCTTTTGGAGTCAGTAAAGTATTTCTCAAATCCATACTCAGCGAATGACTCCGGGTTATTTCCGATGCCATACTCCTCCATCCTTGCTATCTGAGTACCTAAAACATCGGGAGCTGAGGTAATTACTCCACCTGCTGAGGAATCAGATAGTAGATTTTTACCTGCTAGTACATATGATATTTTATCTTCTTGAAGCACTAGTATATCTGTCTGTCTAGCAAACAGTTTCTGTATAACTCCGAAAGATGGCTCCAATGCTTTAAAGTTCAATAGACCTAGATTAAACTCGTTAAGGTTGTTTATGTTGTAGTTGTATATGCCACTGTAAGTTAAATCTGCAAACCTACGAACTTGTTTAAATTCATCTCCTTTTAGTACAGATGATGTCCTATTCCCTAATCCAAAAGAGCTTCTAGTTATTGAGTCACGTATTTTGTAACTTTCTACACCGTTACCGAAAGAAAAGCAGTTTTGGAATTCAGTGTTTATTATTGCAGGTTGAACAGCAGTTTGGTTCTGAACGTTTCCTGTATGGAACCCTCCTGTTATAGGGTAGGACACAGGAGATTCATACCATATGTCAGGTGCAGCATCTTGAGGTTGTGTTTCGAAAACAACTAATCCTGTACCCTTTGTTATTCTTATAGATGCATAAATTATAGAATTAGCAAATGGAGAACAAACGTTAGAACTAGACCTTATTAAAAGTGCTTTTTTACCTGATATATTAGAATCGTCAAAAAATTTAAAAATATTTATAGGTACAAGGTCTCCATTAGGAGCAAAAATTTGAAATGGATATCCAAAAGGAAGATTAAATAAAGAATTAGTATCTATTGGGTCATAAAGAAAATATTCATTAAAAGGAGCGTTAGGAGATATAAAAGGTGGGGCAATCCCATTACCAAAAGAAAGACTAGTTTGACCAAGATTTTCTGTTCCATATCCTAAAGTATCTTTTATATTGTCACCCTCCCACCAATCTTTAAAAGAGTTATACGTTCTAGACACAGTATACTCTTGAGATAAACTATACTCTCTTTTAGGACATCCAAAAAAACCTAATTGCAAATCTCTTGAGAATCTTAATTCAAAATTTATTACATCTCCTTCATCTAAAGTTTCATTTATAAATTGAGGTTGATTATCAAAACCTTCATAATTTATAGGTAAATAAAGTCTAGGCCATGATCTTTCGTCATTAATTCCATAATCAATAGTGCTACTTGTTGACCTTGTAGTTACATAACTTCTTTGCTGTATTAAGCCAATAAAAAAATCATTGGCCTTTAATTTCATGTACACTCCTGAAGGAATAGGTATGTTTTGGCCAGTGTTGGGGTCTAATACATTAGGAATAAAATCTCTTTCTTGCGCTTTTTTTTCTAAAACTGTAGTTTCAATACAAGTTAAAACAGGCCCTGATGCATCTATCTTTATTTTTAATCTATCTCCTTCTTCTATTTTTTGAGAATTTTCTCCTTCTAATAATATATATGAGAATTGACTATTTTCATCATTAAAGAAAAAATTAGAATATATTGTTTCATATACATCTTTATCTTGTTTAATTGCAAATTTATATCTTGTTGCCCAAGATGGGGCAATTTGAGTAGAAGGTATTTCTACTTGAATCTTGTTTTTATTTATACTTTCAGAACATGGTATGTAAACAGAATTTTCAGAATTTATTAAAACAGTAGTAGAACGATTAAATCCGTCCATATAAATCATTCCGGTTTGATAATTCCTGTCACTATGAAGACTAGATTTTTCTATATTTTCTTCATAAAGAACTTGAGCAAATTCTATAAAACAATATTCAGTTGTAAAAACATTTGTGGTTCCATCTTTTAAAAACAAACTAGCAGGAATTTGTATAGCTAACTCAGTAGGGGATGGTGGAGGAACAGGTGTGGGGACATTTACACTAGAGTCAAGTATTCCTTGAGGGGGTATAGATTGACTTATTCCACTCCCCACTTTACTATAAACATCTTGTTGAGTAGCTTGATCTACTTTCGAGTTAGGTATTGCACAATTTAAAGCATCTGTTAAAGTTGATCCTGTGCTGCAAGAATTTGATATACTAGATATAGACGTATTTGTTCCTATTTTTTCTAAAAAATCTTGACTTTGCAATAAATCTTGAATAGTGTTATAATTTTGATTTAATACATAAGAAAAAGTAACATCTGTTAAAGGAGTAGTTGTTAAACTAACACCTCCACCTGACGTTTCTTGAGTGTTGTATATTATTCTTATTGTGAAATTTAATCTTCCTCCTGATTTTAAACCATTGCCCAAAGGCGTTAACACACTTGAAAAATCTATATACAATACACTATCTGACCTTGTTGACAAGCTTGTACCCATCATGTTATATGAACCATCTCTAAAGGCAGTTTGAAGTTTAGTTATATTTGTATTTTCTGAAATGTAATTTACTTTATATTTTAAATTTTTAGAATCTACATCATATCCCTCTAAATAATTACCATAAACCAAGCGACTGCCCATTACAGTTTGAGCTTTAGCCTTTAATGGTACGTTATCGTATAGTCTTAATATCTCGTTGTCATCAAGAATTGTGTATATGTTATTATTTGAAAATTTGTAGATGTAATCTTGATTATCTCCAACACCTAAATCTTCTTTGTTTATTTTCTCTATTAATCGAATAACAGGATTACTAGCTTCTTTAAATAACAAGTCAATACCAACAACTAAGCTACTGCCTGTGTTGATTGTTACCTCAGCAGTGTCAAAACTATTCTCCATTCCTTCGTTTAAATTTGAAGATGAATCATAATCAAAAACTTTAGGAATAAACGAAGGATTAGTAAACTGTGACGTTGCAGAGTACATGTCATCCTCGTACCTGTATCGATAAGCGAAGCATATAAACCTGTCTTCTAAGAAGTTTTGCTCTTCTCCTGTGTTCGTAAGCTTAAAGGTAGGGCTATTTATTGGTGGTTTTTTTATGACCAATAGCTGTTCTGCTAATATAGGGTCATCGACATTAGATACCGGAGAGGGGTAGTCCTTTGTGACATTAATCATCCTTGGCTGATTTAGGTTGTCCGTAAAAAACAACATATCATCAACTTTGTCAACACCTGTTATTAAAAATTTAGAATCAAAATTTAAACTAGTATTGGTCCCTCCTCCATCGTCAACACTAGTAACGTGATATGTTACTGAATCATCATTAACGTTATACGATACAATTAAGTCTAGCTTTCCTGTTGCCTGTGGGCCTGTGTGTGCAGGATCAGTAATGAACCAATACAATCTCTCGTTTGCACTATCTTGATAAGCCCCTATACACTTGGCACTTCCACTAAGAATGTAGTTTACTGGAGGAGTTCCGGAAACATAGCTCAAGGTAGTGAGTCTAGTATTACCTTTACTGTTCTCAATTACACCAATCTCTGAAAGCTCTGTTGATCCAACTCTTACGTTCAAGGCATCAATATACTCACCATTAGGTATAAGCCTCTCATCGAGACCTTTATTCATTCTTCCTTTGATGAAATTCCTCTGTAACTTAGCCATATTTTATTTGATCCACTTATCCTGACCTCTCATATTCATTAACAATCGGCCTGGATGTATATTACTTAATCTTATCTTAGCGTTCCTAAGCAAGGCTGTCTTCTTCTTCATAGCCCTACGGATTATATACTCTTGGACACCCATTTTTGCATCTAGTATTGAGTAACTAATGTACGAATACACAAATTCCTCAAACATCTTATTTACAGTTATTGCGCTGTTATCTCCATTCTCCATACCATCAGATACATACTCTAGAATACATATCTCTCCGGACATGTTTGAGTCAAAGTTAATAACTCCTTTTTTTCTGTCGATATTAAAAGTAGGATTGGCGTTAGCGGTCTCTGTATTTAATCCATATCTTGCTCCAACTCCATAATCAAAGTACCAATCCCCATCACAGCAGTAGCCCTCGTATCCATCGAACATGCTGTTCTGATTTAAATATATACTTTTTTTAGTACCTTTTATTCTTTCTAAGTCAATATTTGAGTACTCAGGCTTCAAAACATTACCTAGGTGGTCAAACAGTATGTTGCAGTTATTATCTTGCAAATATGACGTTGCTGTAGTGGTCTGAATATTCTCTGTCAATGGCCTAAGTACACCGTTTTTAAACATAGACACTCTAACCCAATTTACAAAGTCGGAAGGTAACACAAACCTAAGGCTATCGCACACATCTAATTCCAATACTTTCATTTCCTTAAACGCATCGTAGTTTAACTCTTGGATAGCCCTCTTGGCGTGGAAAAGAATCTTGTATCGATTCTCATTGTTTATCAAAGAATTATTTCCGGTATACATCAACATGTAGTTGTTTACGATATCTTTGAGAGATACATACTGATATGAACCCCAATTAGAATCCAAGGGGGCTACCCCATCGTTTTCGTAGTATTTGTATTGTGATATGTAGGCCATTATTTCTCTTCTTGAGTGTTAAGTTGTTCTTCTGCTTTTCCAAACTGTACTGCTTGCACCTCTCTTATTGACATACCTGCATACTGCAATATTTTTGCCACCAAGTCTACTTGGTCATCTATAGCAAGTTCAAAGTCTTGGTAGTCAGACTGAGAAGCATCAAACAATGGTTCCCCATTGGTTAACGTTAAAAATGTCCATTTAGGGTCTTTTGGGTATCTTATGTACTGTGCCTTCACCTGCGTGGCTCCGTTAATAGTGTCGGGGAATACCGTAATCGTGCTTCCGTTCTGCACATATGCAGGGAACATCTCTGTAGGAGAAGTTAATATAGATGTGGTTAGATAGGTAGCTTTGCTGTGACTTACCCTCTCAGCCTCTCCTAAAAACGTAGCCCCATTAAAACATAGAACCTTGTTAATTAGATAGTAATCATCGCCTGTAGTTACTTGAGATGGAAGGAAATAACTATTTGTAGCATCTTGTGTTAAATTTTTAGTTTCTGATAATCCATCTATTACTTCTTCGTATCCCTTTCTTATGTTGGCATACCCTGTTCCTGAGGTTCTTGCATTTTCTTTATTTATCTGATAGTTGTAGTCATAAAAATAATCATCGAAAATATCCAACTGGGCTTGTTTTGCATAAAGATTGAAATCATCAGGCGTTATATATCCGTAGTTATTCTTATTCAAAATAGAAAGAACCGTTTTTCTTACTGGGTTTATCATAATTATTTTTATACAAATATAAACAAAAAAAGAGAGATATGAATATACCCCTCTTTTTAGAAAAATGCAATAAAGATGGAGTTAGATTCTTTTCTCTAAATATTCCAATACAGGTATACCCTCGTCTGTTTTAAAATAAGAAAACAAAACGTTGATTACATCCTCACCGTACGGCACATTCAGTAGTTTTTTCTTGTTACCTTTTGTGTTAAACCAAATCTCTTCACCTTTGTTTCTAGATGTCCTTATAGAAAGAAGTCCTGAGCTTATGAACTGCTGACATTTAGATTTTAAATCAAGGTCGGTGTCGTTAAATATATTTAAAAAGTCTTCCGGATAGTTTCTAGCATAGACAATTACATCTCTTCTTAACTCAGCCGTAGACACCCTAGATATATCTATATTGAACAATACTCTAGACACTACCTCAAGCTGTTCTATTGACATGCTCTTGGCCTCTGATAATGCATCTACCTGTAAGAATATATCATCAAGTTCTTCTTGAGCTTCTTTCTTGTTGTCTACAACCTCAAACTTAGTGCCGTTCATAGGATGCAAATCCAAAAAGCTTTGAAGCACAGGATTCGTTCTGTCTACACGTAAGAATCCATCTTCAAAAATAACAGGCTCTATAATAGCGTTACCATCTTGCTCGTCCTCAAAAGGACTTCGTTGGTTCCTTGCATATCGTAAAGGACGATTGATACCTTTCTCCTCATCAAAATACAATAAAGGAGACCTAGATGTACTTCTAGTAGGAATAATATAAGATAAGGGCGCATTGTTTCGTTTAAGGCGATATATTTTATCGACCAAAGGTTTCTTTTTCATTTGATTAAATTTTAGTAAAAAGGAGTGTCTACTAGAGACACTCCTTGATTAAATTGTATTAGTCTTCAAAAATCACAAAGTTGTTAGCTCCCATTACACATACAGCTCTCTCTGACAAGAAGTGTACCTCCATAGCATCTAGGTCGCTAGTCATAGCTCCACCTGCTGAACCTGTGATCCATGTCTTGTAACGTCTGTCTTCAGATTGAGAAGCACGGTAACGAACATGCAAGAATGGTCTCTTAGCATTTTTGCCAAGTACTTGGTCGTATACAGTAGTTGTTCCGGCAGGAACTAACAAACCATTTACTGTACCTGAACCTGCTGCTAAACCACCACGCATCGTTGGGTCGTTTAAGTATTTCCAGTCAGTCTTGTAAAAATCGTATCCTCTACGGAATCCTGAGAAGCCAAGGTTCAATGCCATTGTCTCGTCATTGTCAAACAATCCGTAAGAAGTTCCACCTGCTCCGTAAGAGTTTTGACTAGCAAGCATGTCATCGATAGCGAAAGTCATATCTCTATCTACAAACAATACGTTCTCCTCAATAGCTCCTTGGTTGTCAAGCTGAGAGATGATAGTATCAAAATCTTGTAGTGTAGAAGGTATACCACCTGCCCATACGTTACCTCTTGTCTGTACAGCATCAAAAATACCTTCAGACCCTGCGAAACCTGCGGCAGCAGCACCCGAACCTGCTCCGGCAGGAACAGCCTCAATCATTGCAGTCTCTAAGTAGTCATCGAAACGTAGACGAGTCTCATGCTCAGACTTCAAATACCATAGGAATCCTGTAGCTCCATTTTCTGTGCTTACTTCGATCCATCCAATCTGTGTCATATCTGACCCAGTAACTTGATACTTGTCTTTCAAGATGATAGGCTTGTTCTCAAAGATAGTAGAGTCACCCTCTAAAGAACCTTGCATGCCTGCTGTCCCTTTAGCAAACTCAGAACCGTAAACAAATACAGTAACATCAGAGTTACCAACACCTGTACCTGCTGCTGCAAGACCTGCTGCTTCGTAGAATGCTACAGTAAATTGGTTTGCGCCTACGTTTACAGCAGTAACGATACCTTTGTTAACACCTGCTCCTGAGTTAAAAGACATAAGTACTGTCTGTCCTACTCTAACTGCAATTTGTGCAGCACCCAAAGACCCTGCTGTAGATGAGATATTTTTGTTAGCAACAACACCTGCGGGATAGCCACCTGGAACTGTAAGGTTGTCATTAACTTGAAACACAGCAGTTGCAGCAGCAGCAGCAGCAGCCGTACCTACTTGAGTGTAAGACACATGCAATCTACCTTGTTCTGCCCACTTGATAAGATCAGATTCGCAAGGCATCTCTGCACCTACCATACGTAAGAAAGAAGATACAGAACGGTTTCCGTAACGCTCAAATTCCTTTTCGTAGGTGTCGGGTAAATACTGACTTAAAAAGTCAAAGTTTGTGATATAATTTGTCTGTAATGCAACCTGCGATGCAGATGGCTGCAACCCAAATGTGGGTAATGCGTTAAATGAACCGGCCATTTTTATTTGTTTTTAAGTTTTTTCTAATTTATTTTCGTTTACTTCTAATTTTTAAACCACGAGATGAAGTAGAACTCACGGCTTTTATTTTCATGCCTCCCTTCGATGTAACCTCAGGTGTTCTACGCTGACTCATGTTAACATTTTTTGTCTTACGCATAACATCCTCTGTTGCCTCGGACTTGCCCTGTTCATAAAAGAACTCAGCAAACTTTTCGGGATTCATTGCTACTGCTAACGCTTTATGATATCCAACGGTGTCTTTCATAAGACCGCTATCATCCAAGTACTTCATTACAAAGTTCATTGGATTGGAATGCATTTTTTTAAGTTCGTCAGCTCCCCCTGGCTTGAAAGTAACATTCTTGTCGTTTAGCTTGAACTCAAAACCTTTGAACTCGCTATTGAACAACTCGTTTGTTTTTTCCGTGAACCACGTTTGCTTTCTCTCGTTTTCCTGCTGTTGCGTTTTTGCAGAATCTATATATTTACGATACTGTCCAAGCTCTTCTTCTTGCTCCGGAGTTAAACTACCACTTGACTCAAGCGGTTGTTTGTAATACTCTTTTGCTTTTTCAAAATGCTTTTTAGCTTTCGATAATAACTTTTTCTTTGCTAACTTTTTCTTCTTGATGTCCGAATCATCATCTAAATCCTCGTCATACTGATAATCTTCCATAAGAAAATCGATATCTTCTTTATCTAAATCTTCTTCTGTAGCATTGAAATACTCTCTTAATAAAGAGTCTTCATTCATAGAGCCAAAGTCTTTGTTCAACTTGACATAGTCTTCGATACCTCTACCTGTGTCTTTTTTATATTTCAAAAATGCCGATACATCCTCAGGCATCTCTTCTTTGTCTTCTCTCTGTGTCATTAGATCATCAAAGGAACTAATCTCTCTTCCGTATCTGTTGCCAAGGAACTGAAGTACTTTGTCATCGGTAAGCTCAACCTCTTGCACCGACTCTTCCTGTGTGGCTTCTTCTACTACCTCGTTTTGCTCTAATATCTCTTCTTCTCTTTGAGACAAAGACTTCTCTTTTACTGATCCTACTTCTTTTACTTTAAATTCCATTACATTACAATTTTATACAAAGTTAATAAAAATTTTTTTATCTAGGGTTAAACTCCGCTAAATCAAATCCATCTAGACTATCTTCGTTAGATTCAAATCTCTGTGGAGGAAGATTATTTTTCCTTTGGTTTATAAGTTTTGATTGCTCAGAGTTCTGTTGGCTTATTCTTTTAGACTTAGAGTCCTCTCTAGACTGTTCCCTATTCTGCAAAGAATTGTTAGCCATCTGATGAATCTGTTGGTTGTACTCAAATTCTTGCTGCATAAGTTTAGCTTTTACTTCTGCCTCAATTTTCATCTTCTCTATTGAGAACGCTATCTCCGCTTGTTTCACTTGAATCTTAGCCTTTGCCTCCATTTCTATCTTCTGCATTGCCGTTTGTGCCGCCATCTGCTGAGACTGCATCTGCATTTGATTCTGCATAGCTTGCTGTTCCATCTGATTCTGTTGTTCTCTTTCTTGCTTCGCTACCCTCTTAACTTTTAACAACTGATTAGCTAACTTTATGTTCTTTATCTCACGGATGTCAATAGCATCTTCAAGATTTATGTCACCCTTGGATAAAGCCATCTGTATATTGGCTTCCAACTGTGCTTTCTGCTCCTCATCAGGAGAAACCTCAATAAATATCCCAAAGTCATAAATATACAAATCTGATATTTGATTTAGTATACTTACGTTGTATTTACCTATTTTGTTTGCAAAATCTTCTTTGAAATCTGCATACTCTAATATGTCTGCAATCCTACAAGAGGCTGCCTCCGCTAAAGTACGATAGATATAAAGACTAGCATCTAGAATATGTCTAGTAGCAGTATTTGAATTTAATGCTGCAAGTTTTTGGACACCAACCAATGCATTGGGATCGGGAGTAGAACCATCTCTAGCCTCGTTCAATCCAGTAACATTCCTAATTTGATTTAGGTAGTGGTTGTAATTGGAGATAAGCATCTGTGTCTTGCCTGCTCCCGAATTAGAATTCAACTGTTGAATAGGCACTCTAGCGTTGTTAAACTCACCATCTTGGGTGTAGCTCCTACCAATAACACTACCTGTTTGAAAGTACAATCTAAGGGCATCCTCCGGATTGTATGCAGCACCTGTACCTAAGTCCACCTCATTCAATCCATCAGCATCGATAAATACACCATCGGGGACTACCTTGGCAATAACTTGCTGTAGCTTTAGATGTGTTATCTGTATCAAGTCAGCAAAGGTTATCATCCTTCGTACTAGACTCTCAATTACTCCTTTGTACATTCTTGGAGCCACCGCTATATAATTTGGCATTGCATGCTGTGACGATGACTTGGGACGTACCATATTCTCAGCAAGCTCCCACTTTAATACAATATTGGTTCCCATAACCATAATACCCTCGTACCATACATCGATAGTCTTAGATATCTTCTGAAAGTTCCCCTCTTCCATCATCTCCGCAGGAGGATTGAATTGGTCATCTTTCTCTATCACCCTGGAACCACCGCCTTCTAGAACTTTCTTTTTGTATACAAAGTTCTTTGTTGTTTTGTAGTTAAAATACAACAATGTGCATGTATCTTTGTAGAATATATCGTTGTCGTAGAACTGCGATACATTGTGGTAGTCGTACCAACTCTGACTATACTCCGATATCTTTTGCAAGTCATCATTGGTAAGAGACTGATCTATCTTCATAACCTCCGTTATGGGAACTGTTTTCACTTCTCCCCAATAGAAGCAGTCTTTAAAATGTGGGTCTTCAGTGTAGCTGTATACTACATTAGCAGGGTCTACGTAAGAAAGTTCTACTCCTGCTCCTTGCAAAAACTCATGTTTAGTAATTCCTATACCTAATACGGTAAGGTCGTAATCTACCCTTTTCCTTAGGTCGTAGTAGTGGTTCTCTTCAAATATTGTATCGATAGCTTCTTCTTCAGCAATCTCTATAGCAGGCTTGTAGTTTAGATTCATATACAAAGCAAGCTCCTCATCGTTTTTAGGTAGCTCCTCCTCAGGCATTACAAATGGGTCTACACCCGACTCTTGCTTAATTATTCCAAGAATATCTTTTGATAGCATTTGCCCCTCTATCATATCTTGGTATTTGTTTTTCTTGGCTTGAGACATAGCATCTTGTGCTTGTGCTTTTGCTGTAAACAGACGATTAGACATACCGTTGACAACAATATCTACAAACTTAGGGATTATTGGTACTGGAGTCCAATCAAGATTTAAATACGACAAGTCACCATCTACAGCAAGTTCATCTTTATACTTGCTTGAGGACTGTTCTCCTCTAGCGTATAACCTTAAACTATGAAACTTTTTCCATTGGTCATAGAATCTACATCCGGACCCATCTTTTTTAAACCATTCGTACTGTATAGCTTGACCTACTTGGAGACCAAACTCTACTCTAGCCTTGTCTGAGTCAGAAACAAACTGACTAGGAAAAGATTCCGGCATTATATCGATTTCTACCTCTTTCATTATCTTATTATTTGACTTGCGTTCCCTTTGTTGTTGTATCTTGCAAAGTTAATACTTATTTTTGATTGCTTCTTCTGAGGCGTATACAAATGCTTCTGATTAGCCATTACAGCTAGTCCCGAACTGATAGTAGCATCAAACTTTGTTCTATTATTAATGTCAAACCTAGCCCAATCTTCTAATGTCCTATTGAATGGCATATCTCCAATCTCATCAGATGGCCTATGGAAAGCATCAAAATCAAAACCTACATACTTCTCTATGTAGGACTCAATAGCAGATGCATGTGCTTGCTTTACTGCCTCAGATGTATTCGGTATCCCACCAAGTTCTTTCTCTGTCTTTGATAGCTTATTATAAACCTTGTCGGGTCTGTTCATACTAAACCCTCGGTATCCTCTGTTCTTTAAATGATACAGCAGCCTAGGTTTATTGTTCTCGGCCAATATAGGCATTCCGTAGAACACGCATGCCATCAGTACCTCTTCAAAGAATATCTCAGCAGTCTGCGGCCTAGCAACATACTGCAAAAAGAAATGATTCGTTGGAGCCTCGTCCATATGAAATTTAGTAAGTCCATGCAACGCTCCATTAGACCCACCCCCCCCGACTACTCCGGATATATCATATGAATCACATCCAAACGTACCTATATGCTCATTACCTGGATATTTTAATCCATTCTTTGTTATTACATTGTTCTGAAGCCTAGCACTAGGGGTCCAAGATACAACAAACCTACCATTCTTTTTTGGAGACCATATTACCCTACTGTCTTTTATACCATTCTCCCAATAGAAAGTTCCCCTAGTAAGCATATGACCTTTTATCTGTGAGTCATTGTAGTCTATCTGTTGGTATATCTTTGTAAGATTAAATATAGATGCCTTGCTCTCATCTCTAAATGCGTGAGACTCTGTCCTTGGGAACTGACGATAGAACTCGTTTAATGCATCAGCATCACCCTTTAGCGACTCTACCTCTGCTTCCCAATAGTCAATGGCTCCTTGATATATCCATTCTCCATCTACCCCTATAACAGGATTCTCCGGAGTACGGAACACAGGCATACCGTACCTATCGATAAATCCTTCTAGATTCCATTCCATAGGGATAAAAAGACTGTACAGCCCTGTCTTCGTCTGACCGTTACCATTCCTCTTGGATATCGTTGACTCTTGGTACAGCTTCTTAAAGTTCTTACCCCCTTTGTCTAAAGAGTTACAAGTAGACCCCATCATGCACTTACCGATAATCTTTCTACCTAGTCGAAGACAAGTCTTTGTAACTTTCCAGTTGTTCAGAATATTATTTGGTCGCAACCACTTACCACTCTCGTCATGTGCAAGTAATAGCATCTTCTGCCCATCGTAGCTGTTATCGTCCGTGTTCTTCCAATCTATAGTTGTATCTAGTCCCTCTATATCGTCATTCTTCTCCTCGTACATGTTCTTCTTGGTAATCTTAGAAGCAGGTACTCTAAAAGCAAGCTCAGTCTTTGGTCTATCCATACCATCTTGCACTGGTTTAAAAAAGAACGGTAGCTTCTTAGCGATAGGAACGACCTTGTCGGTAAACATGCTTTTAGCATCAGAACCTGTCTTAGATAAGATACCTATCCTTGAATCTCTAGCCAAAGTTCCTATGTTTACACATTCAGAAGATGACATATAAGAGAATCCTGACCGCCTAATCTTTAAGTATACTTGGCCAAAGCATCTATTGTCAGCCCTACAAGCCTCCCAATACAAGTAAAAAACCCTATTTGCTTCTCTGAAGTCAGGATATCCAATGTCAATACTTGACCATTGTAGATACATGTAGTGTGATCCTGTTATGTACGTCTGTTTGCCATTGTTCATAAACCAAAGGCCATATTCCCTGTTGTCGAACTCTTTTTCTATGTAGTCTACCCACTGAGCTTTAAACTCGTTAGGCATACCATTCCATTGGAATATAGACTTTATTTTTTGCAGAGGCTTTGGCTCCTCTTCCCTCTCCCAGTATTGTCTGTCTTTACGCATTGACCTAGAACGGCAATCTCTAGACTCAGCAGGTAACCCCAATAGAAGACCTTTGATGTTGTATATCTCGCCTAGGGTTCCATCTTTAGATATAATTACAATGTCATAATCTTTATTGTAACCATATTCCCACCCTCGACTGCGATTTTTTCTTTTAATCACAGCCGGGTCGATGTAACCTTCTATTAAGGTATATAGCTTATTTTGATCTTCTTTCTGCAAATCCTTGCTTGTTGTTTATTCTCTTGTTCTTACTTGATACGGTAGATTCTATTTTTATTTTTTCTTGTTCTATCTTTTCTAAAATAGCAAATGCATCGAATATGGCCAACTTTTTTGTGGCTGCTGCATTCTTTAACCTGTCTGCTGCTAACTCATCATCAGGCTCGGGTTTTATTATTTTCTCCTCCGCAACTTTTATTAGTTCTTCCACGGCCTTGTATGCCGCAACGATGATTCTTTCCTTCTTGTCTATCATAAAACCATAGTTATCTGATGGTCGAATACACGATACAACTTCTGCCCATCTACATTAAACTCGTAGTTGCACTTAGGTTTATATCCAACAATATCTCCAACCTCAACGCCCATTGTTTTTATATACCCATTAGGGTACACCATTTGTCCCATAAGAGGCTCTTCTTTGTCGTTGATATGTATAGACCTATTTAGTTTTTTTATTGGCTTAATAAAGCAGTTTTTATCGTGCGCTACCCACTGCCTATTTTTTTTATACATGTAGAACTGTTCTTGGTCAACCAAAAACAAATCGTCTTTCAAAAAACTCTTACCACTTTTTTTCTTTCCATACATATCATTGTAGTACTTAAATACATTGTGGTGTACTAGAAGGATGTCTCCTGTGCTTATATCTCCTTGATACCCTATAGGCAAGTCAATAACTACACCCATCCTATTAGATGCTTTATGGTTCTCTTCAGAGGCGTTTATTATTAAGTCTACGTCCCCAATAGTTTTTTGGTTCACATATCTACTACCTCCAATAGGTTTTACTACAAAGCTCCAAGGTGATTTCATACTAAAAGTTTATGTTGTACTCAATGCACGAGGGCATCGTTGTACTAAAAGATTTCCAAAGAACTACTAAGTCATCTTTTTCTAGCCATATTTTTAACTCTCCGGCTTTCTCTTGAATTAAATGAATCGTGTAGCTACCCCCCAATACCTTTTGGCCTACAACATAGTTCATGTTAGATTTGTAATCGGGTCCTATTGATACTTTTCTTATGTCCATTATACTACAACCATTAAGATACCTGCAATATTCAAAGGAGCAGCACCTGTTCCATCAGTTATGTAAACATCACCTGCCACTAGTGGATTAGGGGAAGCGGCTTTAGCTGTAGCGTCATCTGCAAAACTACGAATACCCGATATGCTTATCTTCTGATTTAAAAGTGGATTTATACTTGTTAAACTTATCGATGGAGTATCAACGTTAATAGCAATTGAAGCTCTATTTCCATTTACTGTTCCTGTCGAAGTTACAGTGCCTCCTGTTACTGTTCCCGATGCAGTTACTGTGGCACTTACAACACCTGTTGTTATTGATGCGCTATTTGCACTTACAACACCTGTAGAAGTTACAGTGCCTCCTGTTACTGTTCCCGATGCAATAACGCCTACTGCATTAACATTATTCAACGCAGTAAGTGTATACCCTGTAACAACGGCTGTTGCTGTTAAGTCAGTAGCACTAAGCGTGTTTAAAATACTACCTGACCCTCCTGTTATTAACCCAGAGGAGGTGACAGAACCTGCTGTTATTAACCCTGAAGAGGTCATTGTACCCGAGCTTACAGAGTTGCTTGCAACTATGGTAGTGGCATTAATGGTTCCTGTTAGGTTTATATCATTTGTAGCAGTATTACCTGCTGTCAAAAC
>TARA_R110001592_G_scaffold363291_1_pt1 | contig 16107 bp, 13 predicted proteins | sample TARA_R110001592 | Tara Oceans TARA_R110001592 (sample SAMEA4398387) | marine metagenome | biome: Polar Biome; feature: [SRF] surface water layer (ENVO:00010504); material: water (ENVO:00002006), including particulate matter (ENVO:01000060) such as... | depth 5 m
ACCCCCATATGACTATTACTATACTGACAAAACGAATCATAAACTTAGCTCTACACAAAACAATTATAGTATAAAGCCATAAGATTTTCAAAGAATGACCTAAATCAAGTGAGGTTAACATAGGTTCTTTTCCTAAGTTTTACCTCTACCACTTTGAGACACAACCCCAATCTTTTACCACTATCATGACAATATATCAGGCTAATCTTCTATAGCTGCATCTAGTTGCTTAAGTAACTTCTGCATATCGTTCAGACTGTTTTTCATTATCACCAAATAGTCTAGGTCATACTTACTTATGTCAGCACGCATTGAACTATTTTCTTTAACTAATGAATTCCTCAGCAACAGAATGGTGCTTTGTAGTGTCGAAACTTGCTTTTTAATATTACTTATTTTTTCCACTCTGTTGGACGCTGATTGGTACTCCTTTTGGTATTGAAGTACATAGGATCGTTTTTTTGCTATCTTCCTGGCCGGGTCTTCACCGTTATGCGCACTCACCGTCCCAGATAAAAACAATAGTGCTATTGAAAGGTAAATAGTTTTCATTGCTTTCTCGTTCTGATTAATGATGAGACGAGACATTGGATTCGTCTCGTGCCGTAAGAATTTGATATTGTTCTGGAGTCAACTCAGGCAATTTCTGTAAAAAGGCCACCATGGCCCAGATACGTTGATCATCATGTGTTGGCCCCCAGGCAGGCATACCCGATGCTTTAATACCGTGTTTGATAATCCAGAATTGACGCCTACTGCTCTGCTCCGGATCACTAAGACCATCGTCACTATGATCATGACCATGCTCGTCTTCTCGTTTACTTAAATTTGGTGGTGAAGGATACAAGCCAACACTCATATCACTTTGCATTTTTCCTGGTTTTAGATGACAAGCCACACACATATCATTGTAGTCTGGGCCTCCCGCCAGCAATAGCTCTGGATCAGCTAAGGGAGGAACCTCAATATTCCTTGATGCCTTTCCTATCGATTGCTCGCGCACTGTTTCTAACAACCAATAGGCAAGTTTATTGTGAGGTACATCAGCCCCCATCGGATAAATGCCTGAATAGATAAAAACACCCGCCACCACGAAAGCAGTTATAGCGATAAGCATTAAATATTTCAAAGTCTTCATAAGACATACCTTTTGCGACATGAATAATTGCGTTCAAAATAGCGGGAGTGGCAGTCACAGCTAATGGTTATGACCGTTGTCGTGTTGATCCACTTGTTTCTTATCGCTGTCATCCGTAGGGCTTTTTATAGCATCCTCTGTATGGTGATTTTCAGTAGATCCTTCGCTCATACACTTTTTCATCATCGCCATCATGACAGGGTCTTTCATATCCATTTTTGAATGATCCGTATTTTTCATCACCTCACATTTTGGTTTCTCCGTCTTCGTCATATGTTCAGATGGGTCGTGAGCTTGCGCAGATGACATTGCAAAAAAACTTGCTATCAACAGATAATAAGTAGTCATCAGTATTTTCTTCATTGGTAAATCCTCATATTGATTTAGAGTTTATTTAATTAAAAAGGTCTTTGTTAAAGATCGGTCAAAACCATACACGCACACCAATTACCCATTGGAGATCATCGGTTTCTTCTCCTGCACTACGTGCGAAATCGGCGGTATCACCAAAGCTTTTATTCCAGTTAACGCCAATGTAGGGAGCAAACTCTCGACGAATTTCATAGCGAAGCCTAAGGCCAGCTTCAATATCAGATAACCCTGAACCGATACCAATATCGGCATCGTTTTGACCATAGATATTAACCTCAATCTCCGGTGTTAAAATGAGTCTCTGGGTAAACAACAGTTCATACTCGGCTTCTAGTCGTAACGCAGTGCGCCCACTCTCTCCGATAAATAATGCTGTATCAATTTCAAAAAAATAGGGAGCGAGACCCTGGAGGCCAATAACAGCCCAAGTTCGACTCGGGGTCGGTTGAAAATCCTGCCGCATTCCAACTTGAACATCCCAATACGGCGCAATCGCCTGACTGTAGAGCGCTTGCAACTCTGCCTCTTCGGTTTCACCATCAACTCGCTCCACATCGGTTTTAAACCATAATTTTTGTAGGTCTTTACCCAGCCAGCCTTGTGCCGCCAATACCACAGGGTTGTTTTCATCGGCATCACGCACCTCTAACTGATCAATCATAACCTTGCCCAACAAGGGATCATCCTCGACTCCAGCTAGCGCTAAGTTAACAGCACCGAGTAGCAACAAGGCAGACAAGAAAGTTCCACGTTTACTCGCGGGTAATTTTTTTCGTAGTTTTATAACTCGCTTCATTCGTTAACTCTCCTTAGCTCACCCGCACTTCACGGAACATACCCGGCATGTGATAGATTAAATGACAGTGATAGGCCCAACGCCCAATAGCATCTGCAGTGACCAGATAACTGATTTTTGATCCCGGTTGGACGATAACCGTATGCTTGCGCGGAATGTATTTTGGATCACCGGTTTCTAGTTCGCTCCACATGCCATGCAAGTGCATCGGGTGACTCATCATGGTGTCGTTGACCAATGTAATGCGGACACGCTCACCGTATTTCAGCTGTAACGGATCAGCGTCGGCAAATTTAATTCCGTTCATTGACCACATATAGCGGTTCATATTGCCCGTTAGGTGTAGCTCTATTTCTCTTTCAGGCTCACGTGAATCAGAGGTTGGATAAAGGTTTTTAATATCGGCATAGGTGAGCACCTTTCGGCCGTAGTTCTGCATATGATCGCGTAAGCCAATACCTGGATCGCTCAAACCATTCTGAGGACTCTCGGCTCGCATATCCACATGAGGGCCCTTTTCACTGGCAACATGAGTTACGTCGCCGGTATTACTTGCTAGGGTGTTAGCAAAACCAGCTTTAGTCAGGGTTTCTCCCTGACCCGCATGACTTTTAGACTCCATGGTTTTCATACCACCCATCTGATGTTGGCTATGATCCATGCCTGACATATCCCTCATGTCGTGTTGGCTATGATCCATCGTACCCATTGCAGTCATACCTGCCATACCGTGTATGCTATGGTCCATGCCCATACCCATACCCATGCCCATCTCGCGGTGTCCCAATATCGGAGCTGGATCCATGTCGGGCACTGCCGCAGTCCAACTGGCGTCCGGCGTTAATGTACCTCGCGCATAACCCGTTCGATCAATGCTTTGGGCAAAAATGGTATAGGCACTGTCACCAGTCGGTTCGACAATGACATCATAGGTTTCCGCGACACCGATGCGGAACTCGTCGACGGTGACAGGCTCAATATTTTGACCGTCGGAGGCGACAACGGTCATCTTCAAGCCGGGAATACGCACATCAAAAATGGTCATGGCTGCGCTGTTGATAAAGCGTAACCGGACTTTTTCACCACGCTTAAACAAAGCCAGCCAGCCGTCCTCAGGTGTGACGCCGTTAATCAAATAGGTATAGGTGTAACTGGTGACATCGGAAAGGTCTCGGTCACTCATTCTCATCTGATTCCACATACTGCGCTCATTCCAGGTTTGCGCCACACCTTTTTCCTTGATATCCCGCCACAAATCCCCAGCTGTGCGCTCACGGAAGTTGTAGTAGTCGCCCATTTTTTTTAATTTGGCATAAATATCTTCTGGCGACTCGTCCGACCAATCCGATAGAACCACTACATAGTCGCGATCACAGCTCACCGGATCAGGTTCCTTCGGGTCTATAACAATCGCACCGTACATGCCGGTTTGTTCCTGAAACCCTGAATGGCTGTGATACCAAAATGTGCCGCTTTGATTGACATCGAACTGATATTCATAGGTTTCTCCCGGCTTGATACCGCCAAAACTAAGACCCGGAACGCCGTCCATATCCGTTGGCAAGATAATTCCGTGCCAATGAATAGAGCTATCCTCGGCAAGGTTGTTTTTCACTCTCAACGTAACTCGCTCGCCCTCGCGCCATCGTAATATCGGTGCGGGCACAGAACCGTTGACGGCAGTAGCCATTCGATTTTTACCCGTAAAGTTGACGGACTGGTAACCAATATTAAGGTCAAATTGCCTCCCTCGCAGAGTCGTTGGACCAATGCGACTTTGAGGCGAGGCAAACGACAAACCGGAACCAAGCCCCAGACCCAAAAAAACACTCCCCGCAGCCATGCCAGTCACAAATCGGCGGCGTGACATTGAGGGTAAATCCAACAATTCTGGCTCTGGTAAACTATTTTTCATTTCATACCTCTCAAATCATACTTTTCAAATCATACTTCTCAAAATAAGGCGGGGGCGCATCAGTCACTCGCACCTATATGCTCATAGACTACGTCATTGCCGTCTTTGTTGAGTAAAAAGATATCGTATTCATCGTGTCGATTACCCATCTCCATTCCAGGGCTGCCCACTGGCATGCCGGGAACGGCCAAACCAATAGCATTGGGGGGAGGATTAGTGAGAAACCGATGAATAATGTCAGCTGGAACATGGCCTTCAAATACATAGCCATCTTTCGATACTGCCGTATGGCAGGACTGATAACGAGGAGAAATTCCCATATCAGACTTTAATTTATTTAAATTTTCGGGGTGATGTACATCCATTTCAAAGCCTGAAGCTTCAACATGTGTTACCCATTTACTGCAACAACGACAGGTTCGGCTTTTGTAAACATCCAGCGTTACTTTCTCGATCGAAGAGTCTTTGGTTGTCGCTGTATTGGCTAAATCAGATTTGTCCGAGCAAGCGACAGCACTGACGAACAGAATGATGGCCACTAGCCATCGCATTTTTCTAACAACCGGTTCCATGATAACTCCCAAAAAACTGAGGCCTCTTCAGGCTTTTCAATTGGGAGCTTTTGAGTCTCCCGCTAATTCAGCATATGAACAAGTAACACCAAAATTCAAGCGTACTTACCCCGTGTTAGCGGGAAATGGGAGGACGAAAAAAATAGGCCATCAACTGGCCATCAAGCAGTTCATTATATTGGCTTGTCAGTGAGCCTATATCAGGTGTGTACAGATGTTGACCCAAAGGCAATACCGCTATAGTAGAGCAACCGCCTAAACTACAGTCACAATCAGGGCAACACACAGAGCCAGTAGCGTCGTCTGCAGATGATGTGGTTAAACTCATCATATGCTGGGAATGATCCATCATACCGGAATCTATCATTTGTTCATGAGATTGAGGTGATGCAGGCTGTCTTTGGCAGGATACAGTTGTCGATGCGATCACTTGACCGATGAAAAGCATCATCAGTAGCGCCACGATCATATTCCTGTATTTTGCTATCCGCATTATTTGGTTCACTAACAAGGGATTAATTTACCTTACGGGCGCATAGAGCGCACCGCAGCACAATAGTTCAATTCTTTTTTCAACAAGTACCTTGCCGTCCTCGAACAATCTAAGTTACTACATGCAATTTTTAGCTATGCGCATTCATTACACAAACTGAGGAGTATGGGCACTTGGTACCCAAGAACCGGCGTGACTCTGCGTCGAAGCTTGACGGCATTTTGTCACAATGAGCTATCAACATCAAAACAAGCGGTAGACGAATTAGAGGAAATTGTTATTGGCTGAAAGTAAAAACCCCCGTGGTTATTAGCCTACGGGGGTTTTAAATGCTGCAATATTTGGTGGGCCTAGCTCTATCGACTAACAATTATAACATGTTGATATTAATGAATAATAATATAACCAATAACAAGGTGTACCCCGACTTATACCCCCAAATGATTTTTTACCCCTTCAAACTTTCTCTTGTGATATGCCAGCAATGAAGACAACGTAACCTCTTCAGATACTACTATCGGCACCACTAAGACGAAAAGTCATCGTTCTAAACAACCAGATAATGACAGGTGGCAGTTTGTGCTATAAGCGCTAGATTAACTCCCATATACCACCTAACAGCTGCGCACGGCCAAGAGCTTCCAGTGCTTCGAGTACTGGTTGTACCTGCTTGATCGGTTTGCGTTTGAAGTTTTCAGCTACTTGCTCACAGGTGGCGGGCGTTTCTAGCAATTCAACCACTGCAGCGACTTGCTCGCTGAGTATTTTGGGCCATGTGGCTTTTGTGGGTGCTTTGGATACGTTGTTTTTTTCCTTTGTGTTCGGAGTATCGGTTAGTGCCATATCTGTCTGTTTGGCTTGTTCCTCCACCTTGGCATCGGGGTTCTGATAATCAGGGCGCAGCCAGCGGATTTCACCGTTTTTTTCCTCGGCCGCGCGCTGGTGGTTTAGGGCGACTAGGCGGCTTAACAGCTCTTCTTCGGCTAGCGCCTGCTCGTCGCTTTTATCCGGCAGTGGTGTGGTGGCACCTGCTTTGCCAACCAAGGCATCTGCTAAATCCTGCCAGCCGTAAGCAGCGAACACTTGGCGGTCTAACTCGTCGTGCAGCTCACGTAGAATGGTAACCAAACCTTGCTGGTTAATTAGTTGCTCTTTTTGGTTGAGTGCTTCTTCTTTGCGCAGTTTTTCCATCACGTTATAGATGTTGGTTAAAGTCAGCTTGGGATGCTGCGCCTGCTGCTGTTTGCGATGCTTGTCAATTTTGTCCGATAAGTCGCTGATAGTATCTCTTTGATGCTCGGTTAGATCGGGGAACGGAAATTTCTCAAAGCAAGAAGTCTTGTTATAAACAGGGTCGTTTCCTACACCTAAGCGACTACCAGCACGCAATGCCCATGCGACATGAACTCGACTATTTAACACTCCAAAAATTGATAAATCATCCACTCCAATAACAATTAGCTTGTCGTCAGGAATTATTTCAGCATCTAAGAAACTGAAGAATTTATGTTTCCCTGTTTGAATAGTTGCTATAAAGCGGTTTAATCCTTTAATTGTACTTCTCATCTTTGGCTGGTTTTCTGCAAACAACCACCATTTTTCTCGACGGGTTTTCCTGCTGTTCGTATCTCGCTTTGGCTTAACTTTCTCAAAAAGCCATTGATATATCTCTGGGTATAAAATTTGGGTTTCATCACTGGATAAAGAATGTAGGTCAATGACATTAAACGATTGTAGCAACCCCCTCTTAAACAGTGACTTCAAAAGGTGAGCTAAAACTATGAATAAACACAACGCCAAAAACGAAAGAATTAAGCGTAAATATCTAACCTTTTTAAAGCAGGCTAAGGGGCAAAATGAAGCCTCTATTGATACCGTCGCTAAAGCCATTACGAGGTTTGAATCTTACAACAAGCACAAGGATTTTAAAGCCTTTCACTTTGAGCAAGCCATAGGCTTTAAAAAACACTTAACCAGCCAAACTCATCACCAAACAGGCAGGCCATTAAGCCTTGCCACCATGAATGGTGCAGTCCGGCATTTAAAAGCATTTATCGGATGGCTATCGCAAGAGACGGGATATAAATCACGCATTAAATATTCGGATGCTCAGTATTTCAACCTATCTGAAAAAGACACTCGTACCGCCAGGGCTAAACGTCAAAAGCCTGTGGCAAGTGTTGAGCAAATAAAGCATGTATTAACGGTAATGCCGAACAGCACTCCAATCGAGAAGCGCGATAGAGCATTAATCGCCTTCACCCTGTTAACCGGCGCAAGAGATAGCGCTATTGCCTCGCTCAAGCTGAAGCATGTCGATTTCAAGGCAGATATGCTTTATCAGGATGCTAGGGAGGTAAATACCAAATTCAGCAAGACCTTTACCACCTACTTCTTCCCTGTTGGCGATGAGGTACGAGATATAGTGTTTGAGTGGGTGGGATACCTTAAAAGCGAATGCCTATTTGGTAATGACGACCCACTATTCCCTAAAACCAAAATGAGCCAAGGTAGCGATAATAACTTTCAGACTAGTGGCTTAACTTCTGAACATTGGAGCAGCGCCGCCGCAATACGCAAGATATTCAAAACAGCTTTTGTCTTGGCTGAGCTACCCAGCTTTAACCCTCACAGCTTTCGCAATACATTGGCCGTACTGGGTGAAAGCCTTTGTCACTCAGCGGAAGAGTTTAAAGCGTGGAGCCAAAACTTAGGCCATGAGGGAGTTTTAACAACCTTTTATAGCTATGGTGATGTGCAAGAAGGCCGACAGGCTGATATTTTTAAGCAGTTTAAAGAGCCGCGATTAGAATCCACTTCGCCCGATGTAACAGCACTGGCTCAAGCCTTAGCCAAGGAAATGGCTAATCACGCTTAGCTATTGGTTTTTGTGAAGTTTGCGGTAACGACATTGGAGCTATTAGCCTGCAGGCGCAGATCATCCAAATAATCAGCCCAGCGCTGCATCATCTCCTTACGTTTCGGCAGGTGTGTAGTGCGGTTGTATGCACGGCCTAACGAATCTTTAACTGCATGTGCAAGTTGGTGTTCTATCAGCTCGACGCGCTCCCCTAGCACTTCATCAAGGATCGTTCGTGCCATTGCACGGAAGCCGTGACCGGTCATTTCATCTTTACTAATACCCATATTACGGAAGGCCGATAGTATGGCATTGTCACTCATAGGGCGGCGCGGGCTTCTGGCCGACGGGAATACATAACCATCCCAGCGACCGGTAATACAGCGCTGCTCCTCTAGCACCTCAAGTGCTTGGCGACTGAGGGGTACGATGTGATCAACCCATTTTCATTTTAGATGCCGGTATACGCCATTCCTTCTTGTCGGTGTCTATCTCTTGCCATTCAGCATGCCGTAGCTCTTTAGGGCGCACAAACACCAAGGGCGCTAACTTCAAGGCCGCTCTAACAGTAGAGGTGCCTTCGTAGTTATCAATCATATTCAACAAGCGGCCAACTTGAGCAGGTTCAGTAATCGCAGGAAAATGCTGTTTCTTATGGGTTGCCAGTGCTCCTTTAAGGTCTGGCGTAATATCTCGTTGTGCGCGGCCTGTAGCGACAGCAAAGCGGAATACTTGCCCAACTGTTTGCTTGAGCCTGTGGGCGCTCTCTGTGGCTCCACGACTTTCAACGCGGCGTAATACAGCAAGTAGCTGAGGAGGTGTAATTTGATCAAGGGGCAAGGTGCCAAGATAAGGGAACAAATCACGCTCAACAGAACGAAGCACCTTTTCACTGTAGCTTTGTGACCACTTTTTAGTTTGCTGTAAATGCCATTCGCGGGCGATTATTTCGAGATTGTTAGACTGCGCCTCTGTGAGTTCAACCCTTTTGGCTTTACGAGCTTGCGAAGGATCAATACCTTGGTCAAGCTGCTCTTTGGCGGCATCACAAGCCTTGCGAGCCTGCTTCAAGGTAACATCTGGGTATACCCCCAAAGCCAGCAATTTTTCCTTATTGAGGAAGCGGTACTTTAGTCGCCAGTATTTAGAGCCAGCTTTAGTGACGAGAAGGTACAAACCCTTGCTGTCACTGAGCTTGTGGTCTTTATCCTTGGGCTTCGCCTGCTTAATCTTGGGGTCTGTTAGCGCCATAATATCCACCATTTGGGGGTATATTATGAGCATATAAACATGAATTTCAATTTATACCCCTAAATATACCCCCATATCTTTAGGTTTTGGGGGTATCTCTTAGAATCATTTAGGATGGAGTATAAACGAAAAAGCCCGCTGTATGCGGGCTTCAGTGACGGTTTGGGATGCCGTCGGATATATATTTGGTGGAGCCTAGCGGGATCGAACCGCTGACCTCAACACTGCCAGTGTTGCGCTCTCCCAGCTGAGCTAAGGCCCCAAAAGAGGCTGCGCATTTTAGGTATTGCCCCAATAAGAGTCAAGCTTGTTCTTCACGATGCTCAACTCGATTTATACAGATTTGCTGATATTCCTTTTCCCATTTTTTTAATTGCTTTTTAGAAACACCACCAGCGGCTTCTAACGCATGCCTGACTCGCGCCCGAACTATATCTGGACCAAGAATTTCCATTGCATCAAACAACGGAGGCCCTGATGGTGAGCCAGTCACAGCGACAAACAATGGGAACAAAAAGTCTTTGAGTTTTAAATCAACCGATAAGGCGATCTGATTTAATTCTTGATACAGACCGTCACGAGACCAATGACGAAGCCCATCAAGTCGCCAGGCACTGTATTGGAGCACCCTGCGTGCCAGTTCATTATCTAGCTTCTTATGTTCGAAACTGACATCGTTCAAAGGTGGCATACCTGACAGCATAAAACCGAGCAAAGGAGCAATATCAGAAAACTTTTCAACACGCTCCTTGATCAGTGGAATCATGCGGGACAAATTGTCTCGATTTATGGCCCAATCAGCAACACGAGTTGCAAATTCGCCATCATCCAAATTTTCACGAATCCAGCAGCCATTCAACCAATCCAATTTTTCTGTATCAAAAACAGGCCCACCAAGGTGAACATTATTAATATCAAAATTATCCAGCATCTCTTGAAGGCTAAATTTCTCTGCCTCATTGGGCATAGACCAGCCCATTCTTCCCAGGTAATTGACCACGGCCTCAGGTAAATAACCCATTTCGCGGTAATAATTAATACTCGTGGGGTTCTTTCGCTTGCTGAGCTTGCTTTTATCCGTATTTCTTAACAACGGCATATGACACAATTTGGGCATATCCCAACCAAAATACTCATAGAGCAACTGGTGTTTTGGAGCAGAATTGATCCACTCTTCCCCACGAATCACATGGGTTATCTCCATCAAATGGTCATCGACCACATTGGCCAAGTGGTAAGTGGGCATGCCGTCTGCTTTAAGTAACACCTGCATATCAATTTGGGACCAAGGTATCTCAATTTCACCCCGAAGCATGTCGCTGAAAGTACAAACACCCTCTTCTGGCACCTTCATACGAATCACATAGGGTATGCCATCGGCGAGGCGCTCTTGTACCTCAGCTTGAGAAAGCGCTAAGCTGCGACCATCGTATTTCGGGGTTTCACCCCGAGCCATCTGCTCCTTTCGCATGGAATCCAGTTCATTTGGCGTCGCAAAACAATAGAAGGCATGCCCCTTCTCCACCAGCTTCATCACATATTGGTGATAAATATCCATGCGTTCACTTTGTCGATAAGGACCAAATTTTCCGCCTACATCGGGTCCTTCTGACCACTCAAGGCCGAGCCAACGCAGTGAATCCAAAATCATTTTTTCTGATTCGCCGGTACTGCGAGCTTGGTCTGTATCTTCGATACGAAGGATAAACTCCCCACCCAAGCTATGGGCATAACAAAAATTAAATAGGGCAATATATGCGGTGCCTACGTGGGGGTCTCCAGTGGGAGATGGTGCAATACGGGTGCGAATGGGCATTCAGATGTTCCGCCAATGAAAAACATTAAGGTTTGGCATTATACGTTTTTTATTGGGGCAATCACTTTGTTCTCTGTCCCTAAAGACACTTTTCCAAAGGAAGATGCTGTTAGGGTGATTCAGTTTCAGGGCGGTCCAACCAAAAACCTTGTGCTGCACCAACACCCTGAACACCATCAATACCAAGGGTCACTATGGTGTCCCATTCCTCTTGATTTTCTATCCCTTCTACCATGAGCAAAATATCACGGCTGCGGGTAATTTGAGCAAGAGATTCAATATAAAAACGATTATCGGGTTTGCTATCGATATCTTTAATGAAGCTGCGATGAACCTTAGCATGATGCAAAGGCAGTGATGCCAAGTAGCCAAAAGCAGTAGAATCCAGGCCAAAGTGGTCTATCCCCAAGCGCACACCGTGACGCTGCAACAGCTGTGCAAGAATCTGCACGGGTTCTATCACTCTCATGGCATGTTCAGGAATTTCCATAATCAAACGAATCGCAAGTGCTGAATGGCTAGCCAACCAGTCATCCAGCCAAGATATAAACTCTTCACTTTGGATAGAACCAACACAAAGATTAATACAAATAAATTGATCTTTTGAAACAGTATCTTCAAAGCTGGCAACACGCTCTAAAACTAATTGATCAAACGATACAGACAAGCCAAAACGTTCAACCAGAGGCATAAAAATTCCCGCGGTAATCAATCGGCCATCACTTTCCAATCTCGCAAAAACTTCCTGACCAATCACCTGCTTATCCGCAGAGAATATTGACTGAAAAGCGAGGGGTAATGTCTTGTTTTCAAGTTCAGCTTCAATCAATGTTCTCCACTCAGTAATAGGCCGAGAAAGTAATGGCACATTGCCACTTTCTTGCGTATTCCCAAGCTCTGCCCAACTACTCGTCTGCCTGTTTGACTGGGCCTTTTTTAGCGCCAAATCAGCTTCCACCAATAGGTCTCGTGCATTTTCAATCTCATGAGAAAAACTCATTCCCATATGGATAACGAGAGGATCCTGATCCTGAAATTTCCATTCAACAGTCAAAGCCGCATCATAGATTTTTTTAGCGAGATGTAAGGCGTCTTCTTTAACTAAATTTTGGACAAACAAACTAAACTGCGTGCCTTGGCGGCGACCAATCAATGCTTGGGGAAGGTCAATTATCTCTTGTTGTAATATTTCACCCATCCGCCGAAGAATCGTATTCCCCTCCTCTCGGCCAGCTTTATCATTGACCAGATCAAACTGTGATAGAGCAATAATATAAAGTGCACCCGAAGTGGGCCCTATGTCATGATTAGTCAAATTGTCAAAGCAAGCATCAAAATCAGCCCGATTAGATAGACCAGTAACAGAATCCTTCAGTGATTTTTGTTGTAATTGGTGAATCAAATTTAACTGACTATCAAAAATTCCTTTTAGTTGTTTCGCCATTCGATTCATTGCCTGAACAACAAGGCGAAGCTCTCTAGTTCTTGGCAGTGATTCCTGAACAACAAAATCCTTGTCACATATGGCATTAGCTTGTTTTTCAACCTGCTTTAGAGGCCGGAGAATAAGACCCAAAGCAATCACGGATAAAACACAAACACCGAGCGTGACCAGACTAAACCACCATAATTGTTCTTTGCTTTGCTCCCATAATATCAAATAGAACTGGCCAGCATGACTGACAACCGTCAATTCACCCAACCTTGTCCAGCCGGATGATACCTCTGCCTTCCCATGGTGAGGGGATATTTCTACAAGGTGAACAAACCATTCAGGAACACCCTCAACCTGAACAGGGAAAGAGCGATCAATAATCACCTTCCCTTCCAGATTTGAAAAATAAATACGTTGGTAGTAACCGCTGTCAGAAATTGCATTAAACAGAGTATCAAGTGTCGCTACGTCCTGTTCGACTGCGGCCTGAGACATAGAAAGCGCCAAAGAGGTTGCCGCATCCTGAGCATGAACTTTCATTTGCTGCTCGACCAGCTGACGAGATTGATAGAGGCCAATGCCAACGTCTACACTGTAGAGGATGACAAAAAGAGCGACTATCGCGATGATCAATTGACGAAAAAGGGTCACTAAAAATTTCCAATATTCTTGTTGCGTTTCCCCGAGTCTAAGGCAATATACTAAACATTCCAATTAACTTTGAACTGTGTACAGCTGGAGGAGGAGCTATGGCTTTAAATATCTTCACAATGAAGCCAAATTCTTCCCTAGCAAGGTTTTTTTAACCATTGTTAAAAAAACTCACAGACACCAGTTTGGCTTGCGCCCTATCCCCTTATCTTTCCCTGAACCTAAAACAGGCATGGATATTTTTTTTTATTGCTTTATTTATGACATCAACCGTTGCCCATCACACGGGGTTAACGACTAAAATTCTTGTCAAAATTGAAAAAAAATATGGGATGCTGGCCAAGGAAAGAGTTATAAAATTAGATGAATTAATTCATGAAAATCTTACGGCACCAGAGGTAAGTAAACTTAACTTAGTTAACGATTTTTTCAATGGTGCAAGGTTTGCCAAGGATATCGACATCTGGAAGACCACTGATTATTGGGCCACACCCATAGAGTTTATTGGTCGCGATGCGGGGGATTGTGAGGACTTTTCAATTGCAAAGTACTATGCACTAAAGCTAATGGGCGTAGATACCAGTAAACTACGTATCACTTATGTTAAAGCAATAAAGTTGAATCAGGCGCATATGGTGCTTGCATACTACCCAACGCCTTCTGCTGACCCATTAATTCTAGACAATCTTAATCGACGCATTCGTCCTGCAAAAGAACGCAAAGACCTTCGACCTGTCTACAGTTTCAATGCCGACAATCTATGGTTGTCGCGATCACGTAATGAAGAACTTAAGGCTGGAAATCCCAAACAATTAACATTATGGGTTGATGTACAGCGAAGAATAAATGCGGAATATCGCTAGTTTTTTCAAGGGATATAGCTATCCATAGCTCTCAGAAATAACCGCACTTGCATCTAGAGTCAGGATAAAGAATACCCCCATTTGTAACTACCTATTAATCCGTAATTATATTTCCCTGCAAAGTGAGATTGTCAATAATTTCTGTCCCCGTCAGTGTATTGTTAGCCGTTATATCAACACCCTGTAAAACAATTGACTGCTCAACAACCCCATCACCAGAGCCATCCACGTCAATGGTAATAGTTGTATCTGAATCATCCCAACTGAAACTCAAAAATTCAGACAAATTCGTAGTACTTTCTGATTCCAAAAGATCTTTGAAATCTAAGATGTCACCATTATTGCCCTGAGTGAAATCAGTAATAGTATCTGTCGCACCAACGCCAGCATCACCGAATTTCCACAGAAAAGTGTCCTCACCTGAACCTCCTGTTAGCAGGTCATTACCTAAACCTCCAGAAAGAACATCATTCCCTTCTGCACCGTCTAGGGAGTCATTTTGGTCATCTGCAACAAGGTATTCATTTAACGCTGTTCCACTCAGGTTATCAACGCCGTCAGAGCCAAGTACATTCAAATATCCACCGATATTGATAGTTAGCGTTGCAGTTGCGGTATCCCCATCCTGGTCCGTAAGACTGTACGAAAATGTCTCAGAAATACTATCGCCAGGCTGTAGTCCGTCCTTAACATCCCTAAACACTTCAAAGGAATAATTACCATCAGCGTCGACACTCATCGTCCCGTAATCACTGCCTGTATCACCCCAAACCACGTTATCTACAGAGCCATCACCTCCCGCCAGACCAACACTACCCGTGACTGTTGGCAGTGAATCTGTTGAAATGATACTTCCCATAATTTCAAACGAATTAGTAGCGTTTTCGTCCGTTAAAATGACAGAAACAATATTTCCATCTGCATCTCTAAAGCCATCTATTTGAACATCATATGATTGTCCATTTACGTGCACAGAAATAGACTGAGAAGGTAGCGTAATAATATCTCGGGGATCGCCACCTGCATTATCAGTTTCATTATGGTCGACAAGAATATTTACAGATATTGGAACCGCCACACCATTAACCACAACATCCATATTTACTGTCATAGTAACTTCATCAAGAATCGATGAGTTTAAATTAATCGGATAATTAAGATGTTGAAAATCTGCCAACTTAAAACTTGAGCCCACGGGTATTGAAGAACCCGTATCACCCGTATATAAAGAATTATCAACTAGGGTATAACCTGACTGACCGTTACCAGAAGCCGGTTGACCCCACTCTAAGTTATCAGTAAAAGGGTCACTATCCGTATTAGTTTCAGTCACTTGCCCTATACCGCCATGAAAGACAGGATCAGTCCAACCCAGTTGGAGGTTTTGAATAGCTAACGCATCAACACCCACATAAATATTTGAAATCGAACCTTCGCCTGAAGGAGCATCATCTTCAATCTGAATCGTCAGAGGAGCAATAGAAGGAGCAAGTCCATCATTAACTATTACATTAACGTCAAATTCAATCACATCTTCCTGGTTCACCACTGGATGGTCCAATGGCCCAGAAAGGGTCACTGAATAATTTCCACTCTGGTCGATCTCAATGCGTATAATTTCATCACTACCGGCCGAGCCGACAAGTGAACTCGTACCATCACCACTCCAAACAATAGGGGTACCCCCCGAAGTAAGCACAGCAACAGGTTCACTAAGTGTTACTACTAGCAAATCCCCATCGACATCAGAAATACCCATAGTTCCAGTATCACTATGACTATCTGTTTTGTCAGAAGGTATCCCTTGAGTATCAGGGTTACCACTGGCTAGCCCTTCTTCAGAAACAACGGCCGTCATTGCTGTTATAGACGGAGCTGTATTAACTGGCGTCGGATTTACACTCAAGGTCAGGCTGTCGCTGACACCGGTATTAGTGGTGTACGT
>TARA_R110001592_G_scaffold5875_1_pt1 | contig 16098 bp, 19 predicted proteins | sample TARA_R110001592 | Tara Oceans TARA_R110001592 (sample SAMEA4398387) | marine metagenome | biome: Polar Biome; feature: [SRF] surface water layer (ENVO:00010504); material: water (ENVO:00002006), including particulate matter (ENVO:01000060) such as... | depth 5 m
GCAAATTTTAGAGACGAAGTTTTGTTTGAGGGATTTTGTGATGCCATATATGGAGAACGCAGTACGATTGACATTGATGAGTGGCTTGAGCAATTAGAAGGAGATTTAATTGAGCAGGAATAAATTTATATACATAGGAGACTTCTTTTTATCCGACATCATAGGCGGCGGAGAGTTGAATGACCATGAGTTATGTGAAATTCTTTTAGCAAAAAAAATTAGATCTCATGAAATAACTATCGATTTTCTAGATGCTCACCAAGAGCATAAATTAATTGTATCCAATTTTATTAATCTACCGGAAAGTGTCAAAGAATATGTGATGAAAAAAAGGGATTACATAATCTATGAACATGACCACAAATATCTAAAAACGAGAAATCCAGCAGAATACACTAATTTCAAGGCCCCAAGTAATGAGTTGATAAATGTTGATTTTTACAAAAAGTCTCTAGGGGTATTCTGCCAGTCATCTTTTCATGAGAATGTTGTCAAAAGAAATATTGACTCAAACAACACGTTTAATGTTTCCGGAAATTTATGGTCTATCGATTCTTTAGAATTTATGAAACACCATTGTCACAACAAAAAAACCGGTAAGTATTCGATACTAGACTCAAACATACCACACAAAAATACCTATGAGACAATGCTTTATTGTAACAAGAAGGGTTTTGAGTATGATCTAATATCTTCACAAGACTATTTATCGTTCCTAACCTTGTTGAGCAAGAATGATAAGTTTATATTTCTACCAAAAACACCGGAAACGCTATCTAGGGTGGTTGTGGAGGCTAGAATGCTTGGTATTAAGACGATAACTAATAAAAATGTTGGAGCGGCTTATGAAGATTGGTTTGCCCTAAAGGGCGAAGACTTGATTGACCACATGATCCAAAAAAGAAAAGAGATACCAAGAATGATCACGGAGAGATTTCAATGAATAACCATTTTAAGATAATCATACCATTCTATAACGCTGAAAAATGGATAAAACTATGCATAAGGTCTGTTAAAGCACAATCTTATAAGAATTTTGAGTGCATCATAATTGATGATATTTCAACAGATAAAAGCGTCGAGGTCATTAAGAAAGAAATATTTGATGATGATAGGTTTAAGTTAATAATAAACGAAGAAAAAGCTTTTGCACTAAAAAATATATACGACGGAATAAATTATAGCAAACCTTGCAAGGAAGATATAATCATTACTTTGGACGGCGACGATTGGCTCGCAGGGAAGGACGTTCTAAAGAAAGTAAGTGATACATATAACGAAGAGAGTTGTTGGATCACATATGGTAGTTATATTGAGTATCCATCGAAAAATAAAGGAAAGTTCTCAAAGCAACTGCCACCTCAAGTAATAACAGCAGGATCTTATAGGGACCATGAGTGGTGTACTTCTCATTTAAGAACATTTAAATATCATCTGTGGTCAAATATAAGCACCGCCGATCTTTTAAATTCCGAAGGTAAATTTTATAAAATGACTTGGGATTTAGCGTTTATGTTTCCAATGCTGGAGATGGCCGGCTTGAAGAGTCATTATATATCAAGCCCTCTCTATATATACAACATGGATAACCCCTTAAATGACCACAAGATAGACAACACTCTACAGCTAAAATTGGAGAAAGAAATACGTCTAAAGAAAAGGTACGAGTTACTGCAAAAAAACAGGATAGATTTCTCAAACGTTACATTTATTATACCAATTTTTGTCGACTCAGAAGACAGACTGTTTAATCTAACATTTTTATTGAAATATTTAAATTCCAACTTTATAACAAATATAAAAATTTTAGAAGCTACAAAAACAAGTAGCAAAATCCTTGATATTATATCTGAACATGACAACATTGATCATCAGATTGAAATTTTAAAGCTCGGCGACCAAATGCACCGCTCAAAATATTTAAATATTATGCTCTCCAAAACAGAAACTGACTTTGTTGTTAATCAAGACGTCGACGTCTTGATACCAATAAGTTCATACACTGAGTCAATTAGTGAAATTGAAAAAAATGGATATGATTTAATCTATCCATTTTTTAAAGGCCTTAGTCAAAAAATGGTCTTCATAGGCCCAATGAAAGGCGACCTAGCTTCTTCACAAAAAGAAAAGAATGATTACCAGAACACCAGAGATTGGTTTTTTAATTTCATGAGAGATCACAGGTATGATTTGAAAAAGATAGAAAAAATCTCGACCCCATTTAATAATCAAGATTTGAATTTGTTAAAAAGTGAAAGAGTGTTTATCAAAGATTGGAATTCTGGCTTCGGGCACTGCTCCATCTTTAAAACTAAATCATATAAAGATGGCTACGGAGAAAATGAAAACATTATTTCGTATGGACCTGATGACTTCGAGAGATATGAAAGATTTAAGTCTTTGGGATATAAAATATCACATCTGAACGGTAAAAAACATAAAGTTTACCACCTCGAACATTATAGGAATAGTGATAGTAATGCTAGTAATATATATTTTCAAAAAAACAATGAAGAGCTTGAAAAAATAAAATCAATGACCAAAGAAGAAATCCACTTGTACTTCTCCGGATTAAGATATACAAAAGATAGAGGGTTTTTGAAATGATAACATTTATGAATATCGGAAAATATGGACGATTAGGTAATCAAATATTTCAATACGCTGCAATGGTTTCGATAGCAAGGCATCTGGGCGAGAGATATGTTCTACCCTCTTCGTCAATCGAGCCGACAATGGGTGCCTATTTTAATGATACTACTAAAGAATATGAGTTTGGTCATTTTGAAATGTTTGAGTGTTTCAACATAAAGTGTCCCTTAATCGACGATCACAAGTTGAAGCTCGGTATTGGCGCCAACTATTCTGAGCCTTCATTCTGCTATCATGATAGTTTTTGGGATTTATCTAATAACACAAATATCCATGGATACTTTCAATCGGAGGAGTATTTTATAAACATAAGAGATGAATTACTGAAGCAGTTAACCTTCAAAGATGAGATAGTCCAAAAAGCTAAAGATTTTATATCACAAATCGATGCAAAGACAACCGCCTTTATACACGTTAGGAGGGGAGACAACGTAGCCCACCCGGATGTCCACCCTCTAAGTTGTTTGGATTATATTTCAAAAACAACATCAGAGTTAAAAACCCAATACCCGGGAATCAAATTTGTCGTTTTAACAGACGACCTAACATGGTCTCGAAAAAATATTGTCGGCGAAGAATTTGTTTTTTCTGACAACAATCATTTTGTAGACCTGGCGATAATGACTCTGTGTGATCATTCGATCATTGCAAACAGTAGCTTTAGCTGGTGGGGTGCTTGGTTAAACGACAATGAGAAGCAGATAGTTTACGCCCCCAAAACATGGTTCGGCCCTCGTGGTCCTCCTAAATGGGATTCTGTGTATTGTAAAGACTGGAGAGTAATATGAAGAAAGTGATTAAAGAGATGTGTAAGTGGATCAAGGATTACACCATTAAAAACAATATTGACACTTTAGTGGTAGGTGTTTCCGGCGGAATCGATTCCGCCGTAGTCTCAACCCTATGTGCGGAGACTGGGATCAAAACCATAGTCTTGAATATGCCAATTAACTCTAAAAAAGAAAATACGGACCTTTCAATCCAACACTGTTCGTGGTTACTTGAGCAATATCAAAATATTGAAGTTAGATACGTAGATTTATCTGAAAGCTATTGTGTTTTTGAAAAATCTATGTTAGAAGTAAACAATCTTTGCAAACTATCGTCTGCGAATTCAAAATCAAGACTTAGGATGATGTCCTTATATTACACTGCAGGGTCAGAAAATGGCATTGTTGTGGGGACAGGCAACAAAGTTGAAGACTTTGGTGTTGGGTTTTATACAAAATACGGTGATGGCGGGGTGGACATTGCTCCAATCGCCGATCTAACAAAGACACAGGTAAAAAAACTGTGTGCATTTTTAAAAATATCAGATGACATTTTAAATGCCCATCCAAATGATGGGCTCTGGGAAGACTCCAGAACAGACGAAGAACAAATCGGAGCATCTTATGAAGAGCTCGAGTGGGCCATGAGATGGATAGATGACCCGACTATGGATATATCAGATAGGCAATCTGAGGTACTAAGGATATATAAATCTTTTAATACTAAAAACAAGCACAAAATGTTGCCAATACCAACTTACAAACTAAAGGAGCAGTTTTGACATGAAAAATTTATCAATTATTGGAATAGGGAAGTTGGGGCTTTGCTTCGCCCTAACTATTGAAAGATCCGGATATAATGTTCTAGGTTGTGACATTAACCAGGACTATGTTGACTTGGTCAACAGTAAAGTTTTTAGTTCTGACGAGCAAAATGTAAATAAATACTTAAAAGAAAGCAAAAACTTTACAGCCACTACAGACTTGAACGATACAATAAATTTTTCAGACGCAATTTTTGTAGTGGTTGCAACCCCCTCTTTAGACAATGGAAAGTATGATCACAAGCAAGTGATTTCACTTGTAAAGAATCTGAAATCACTTGGGGTACAAAAAAATCGAAAAGATTTGGTAATCTGCTGTACAACGATGCCCGGGTATTGTGACGAAGTTCAAGCAGAACTGTTAGACTATAACTTCAAAGTTAGTTACAATCCTGAATTCATAGCACAAGGGACAATCTTAAAGAATCAGTCAAGCCCAGACATGGTACTTATAGGTCAGGCCGATAAAGATGCCGGCGATTTGTTACAGGAAATTTACGAAAGACACACAATAAATTCTCCTAGAATCTGCAGAATGAGAAGAAAAGAAGCAGAGATTTGTAAGATTTCACTAAATTGCTTTTTGACAACAAAAATAGCATTTGCCAATATGATTGGTGACATCGCCATATATTCCAGTTGTGACCCAGACGTAATCTTAAAAGCTATTGGTTCTGATTCAAGGGTGGGGAATAAGTATTTGGGATTTGGGTACGGATACGGCGGCCCATGCTTCCCTAGGGACAATAGAGCCCTAGCAATCTATGCCGATGAAATTGGGATCAATGCACTGGTTAGTAAGGCTAGTGATGATAGTAACAGAGCCCACTTGTTTTATCAAGTGGAATCTTTTTGCACAGAGACAAACAAATCCAAGTTGGTAGTTTTGGAATACGTGACGTATAAGCCAGAATCAACAATGCTGGAGGAGTCTCAACAACTAATGTTCGCTGTGGAGATCGCCAAAAGAGGGTACAATGTCTTGATAAGAGAGCGCTCTGTTGTGATTGATGAGCTGGAGAATAGATATGGAGATCTTTTTTCCTATGAAGTGAGAACGGAGGGCTGAGAGATGAATGTTAATTTTGTAAACTATTCAGACCATAATTATGAATCCAATCGGAAAAAACTAAGCGCCATGGGTGAGTGGGAATTTGACAAAGTATTTCCTTATTCCCCGTCAGACATCGATGAAGATTTTTATAAGCAAAACAAAAAAATATTAGACTTACCAAGAGGTGCCGGGTATTGGTTGTGGAAGCCTTATTTCATCTATCGAACATTGTTGGAAGTAGAAGAGGGCGACATTGTTTTTTATTTGGACTCTGGTGATTTTTTCACTAGTGGAATATGTGGATATTTGAAAAATGCGATGTTAGAAAGGGATATGATGCTAGTGCCTAGTAGCAACAAACAGCGTTGTTATACTAAGAGAGATTGTTTTATATTGATGGGAATGGACACCGAGGAATTTTGGAACGCAACTCAAGTTGAGGCAGGTATTGTGGCGGTAAAGAATAATGACAAAGGTAGGGCCTTGGTTGGTGAATGGCTCCATTGGGCTAAAAATGAGAATATCATAACTGATGTTGATAACATATGTGGAGAAGATAATTTTGAATGCTTTAAAGATCATCGCCATGATCAAAGTATAGTCTCTAACATGGCTAAAAAGTATAATATTTACCTAGATAATTCAATTAGAAGATGGGTAACCTGCAATGTGGTGGTGAAAAATGCATAGTTTAATCTTAACGGTACACAACAAAGGTTGGCTCTTGGGCGAAGTCCTAGAGAGAATTAAAAAATATACCACTGGCCCATATGAGTTGATAGTTGTTCTGGACGGTTGCTCTGACAATTCAGAAGAAGTGTTAATGAGTAAGAAGAAACTGTTTGATAATATAAAAATATTTCACACACCAGACGTGTATGAAACTAGAGCTAACAATAAAGGTTTGAAAAATGCTATTGGCGATTATACAATAATAATACAAGATGACATGTTGGTTAATGAGTACGCATGGAACTTTCGAATGCAAAAACCATTTGATTCCTTTGGAGATGTGTTTGCCGTCACAGCCAGAACTGCCCACAATTGGATACCCAACCCCAATAGTGTCCATATTAATATGGAAGAAAACCTAAACGATCGTTGGTGTGATATTTGCATACACACGGATCATGCAGAAAAAAGAAATACTCCTCGAGATATATTCGCAGTAAGAAACAGTGTTAATCGGGGACCTTTAATAATCAACCATTTAGACTTGCAGACTATGGGATATCTAGATGAAGCCTTTGAACCACAGGACATGGACGATCACGATCTATGCTATAGGATGCATAAAAAAATAGGTAAAGTGGTCGGATGTTACTGGGTTGATATTATATCTGAAGATGACTGGGGCGGAACTCGAGAAAATGGACAACCAGCCAGTTGGCTTTTAGAAGCTCACCACAAGAATACAAAAATATTTTGGAATCGCCACAAAGATGACATAACCAACAGAAGAGTAGTGGAGAATAGGAAACTATGAAAATTATCACGTTTAGTTTATTTGGAGATAGAAAAATATATTGTCAAGGAGCAGTAGAAAATGCTCGATTGGCTAAACAAATATACCCAAGTTGGATCGCTCGTTTTTATGTCGAGAAGGATGTACCCAAAAGATATGTAGATGAGATTTTATCCTATGGCGCCGAAGTAGTTGAGTGCGAGAGCATTGGAGCCTACGATGGTCTAAACTGGAGGTTTAGACCATTTAACGAAGAAGGTGTTGACGTGTGGATCTCTAGAGATTGCGATAGCCGTTTAAGTCACAGGGAGAGAGTGGCTGTGGAGCAATGGCTTGAATCCGATCGATCAGTGCACCTAATTAGGGACAGTCATAATCACGCCTACACTATTATGGCTGGAATGTTTGGTGTTAACAATAGTATCTTCAATGAAAGATATGGAACCCTAGAGTGCGGAAGTGAAATCCAAAATAATAGAGACGATGATCAAAGTTTCTTAAATAGAGTGTTGTGGCCACTAGTAGAACATGATCACTTTTGTCATGACCATTGGAGACATACGTTGCCTCACGGACAACCAACTACTCAAGATGGTGACCATGTAGAACACAGCAAAGCATATGGTGGAGTTGGGATAGTTAACTACGTTACAAAGATGGCAAGAGTTCACCATCCTCATATTTTTTCTAAGACGCAACCATCTAGTCCCTTCCCTTTTCATGAGCCAATGGAACATGGAATGTTTGTAGGGCAAATAATAGACGAAAACAATAAGCCGATCATAACAACAGATACTCGTTGGGAGTACGAACTTAGAGGAGTTAACTATGAGTGATTTTATTTTTAACCATTCCAGTAACATACATTCAGACAATGGAGAAGATGGTATTAACATCTATCTGCTCGATCTTATGGGTATAGACAAAGGCATCTTGCTAGAGATCGGTGCTTGGGATGGGTTTCGGTCAAGTAACACAGCCGCTTTATGGTCGAGAAATAATCAATTTAAGAGCATGTTGTTTGAGGTGGCTGAGGATAGATTAAATAAGAATTCTCTGGAAAAGATATATTCGAATGTAGAGTGCTTTGTTTCTCCGGTATCAATTGATAATGGATTGGAGAGTTTCATCAACACCAGCAAATTTGAAGTTACAACTGATAATTTCGTCTTAGCCTCAATTGATGTAGATGGAGACGATTTGAATGTAGCTAAATCATTAGGTAAGTATCGACCGATAATAATGATTGTTGAGCCAAATGGAAACATATTTGAGAAAACCAATCCCGAAGGAGTCACTGCTGCGGAGTGGAACGATTACTTAGAACAACATGATTATCATTTTATTGGTTCATCCGGGAAACTCAATCACTATTCCGGAAATTTGTATTTTATTAGAAAAGATTATTCAAGATTTTTTGAGAAAGCCCTAAAAAAGGAGTGGTTTAATAGAGGACTGCTGGTTTCGACCCCTGAGGGATCCGGGCTGCTTTATGGGTAATTTTAAAGTCTTAGGTTCAGGTTGTTGTGGATTTTTAAGATTTTTCAACATTGTAAGTAGTCATATCCAAATCACATACAAGGGCGGCGGACCAAAGTATCAAAATAGTTTCGAAAACTGGTCAGAGAACAATGGACTGATTTGGGCGTCCAAGTCTCTGTCCCTCGAAGAAAGAACCAGAAGGGCATCTATTAATGATATCGGAAATGACATAGGGCACTATTATCTACCTTATGTTGAAGAGATCTTATCCTTAAGAGACGATATTAAGTTTCTGTGCTTAAAAGGCAGCAGGCAACATTCAATAAGAAAGTTGGCAACTTCTTGGGGATATAGGAATCCTTGTTTCGTAAAAGATAGGTCACTAGGAGTGGGCAATAATAGATACGCTGTGGCACAATTTCCGGATTTGTCAAATTGTGAAAATCACTTTGTTGCAGCTGAGAAGTATTGGGACCTATATTATGAATCTGCTGAGGTTCTTGAAAGTAAATTTAGCGACCGTTTTTTAATTATTGATTCAATTAGATTTTTTGAAAACAGCGAATACCAGAGGGAGTGTTTAGGTTTCATAGACCTTAGTATACCTTTTGCAAGCATGCCTGTAAATCTGGAAAAGAATGATAATACTGTGACTTTACATGGTGGGTTAGGAAACAACTTGTTTCAAATTTCGGAAGCAATTGCTTTTTGTGATCAATATGGTTTGGAAAAACCTTTCTTCGGAACTTGGGATCTATGGGACGGTGGTGGTAAATACCCTTCAAGCTACGGAGCAGATAGATTCCTAGGGAATCACCTAGGAACACAAGAGGAAATTAGTAAAACATTTTATAATTTAAAGTGGCGAGAGAACTTAGAAGCCGATTATGATACCACATTCATTATAAATGACATGTTTAAATTTGTTGACGTAAATCCAAAAAGAGATGCTATCCTTAAGAATTTTAGTTTTTCCCGTGAAATACTTGACTACGCCGAGAAGAAATATGGACATCTTTATAAAAAACCCACAGTATCCATCCATTTAAGAACCTGCTCACTTCCTGCCGACGATCACGTCAATGGCTTTATACCGGACCAATTTTTTATAAACTCCATCATGGAATTTGATAACGACCATGTATTCTTGGTATTCTCGGACAATGTAGAAGAGGCATCTAGAAAGATTGATCTGTTTAGGTCAAAAACCAACTCGTCTTTCTTCCTAATAGATGAGGATGTCTTTAAGACATTGGCCTTGATGTCCTTGTGTCAAAATCACATCTTACATGTTTCAACTTTGAGCTTCTGGGGTGCTTATTTAAATAAAAATTTAGAAAAAGCCAAAGTGTTATATCATGATAGTTGGATTAAGGCTCACGGAAAAAAAATGATTCCGTTTGATGATTGGAGAAAAATAGATGCCTAAAGAAATTTATATTGGAGCCTACCATGGTGGCTTAGGAGACAATCTTCAATTGTCGACATTGCCTGAATTGTTTTCGAAGAGAGGGCACAAAGTGTATGTCCCAGATGGATTTTATTTTAGAAATAGTGGAATATATGATTTGGTTTGGGGCAACAACCCCTATATATCTGGTATCAAAGAGGGAAGATGGAACGCCGGAGATACACCGGAGATAGGGCACAGAATACTACATTCAAATTGTATTTCGAATTGGGAAGCGTTACATGGTTTTGAACCGAATAATCTCTATCCAAAAATATACTATGTTCCCAAAAAAAATGATGCAATGAAAAACATATTTTTAATAGATTTGAGTTCCATATCGACTAACTATGATCAATCAAAAGTAGATAGCGTAATAGAAAGTTTAAAATTACGACATCCTAATAAGCAATTTTTTAATATTAATTTTGTACAAAATTTAAATCCACCCTCTCCAACATCACCAGCACACAATGGAGTTTTCAATGTTATATCCAGAAAAGATAAAAATATCATAAAAATATTGACAATCTTTGAATATTGTGATATAATGTCTTCAGTGGCTGGAATAATAACTCTTCATAGTGGAGGTAGTCATTTAAGTTCTGCTATGAAAGAATATAATCCTAGCTTGATAAGTGTTTGTATTATACAAAAAGAACAGTATTATGTTCACAAAAATAGATCTACTTTTATTTTTGATAATATTGAATATGTTTTAATTTAAGGAGAAATAATGGGTAGATATTTAATAACAGGAATTACTGGATTTGCTGGTCCACACCTGGCAAACCTTTTACATCTTAAAGGTCATGAAGTTTATGGCTTGGTGAGATGTAGCAATGGAAGAGAGAACGATATAAGAGACGTGTTAAATGATGACCAATATAGGTGGATTACCTTTGTATATTCGGATCTAAAAAACTTTAGATCTTTAGATGGTATATTTAAAAAACATGAGTTTGATGGAGTATATCACCTAGCAGCTCAATCTCACCCACCAACTAGCTTTTTGGATCCAATCGGTACAATGGAAGATAATGTGATTGGTTCAGCGAATCTAATCCAAGCAATTTCAGATAATCAACCTAATTGCAAAATGATGTTTTGCTCAACTTCAGAAGTTTATGGAAATGTAGGTCAAGATGGTAGAAAGATAAAAATTAACGACACAATCTTTCCTGCCAATCCCTATGGAGCCTCAAAAGCAGCCACAGACTTATATATGCAAGAAAGGATGGAGAATGGTAAATTAAAAGGTTTTATAACAAGAGCCTTTTCACACACAGGTCCAAGAAGGGGTAAAAACTTCTCTATATCATCAGACGCTTTCCAGATTGCAAGGATGATGAAAGGTATGCAGGAAAAAAAACTTCTCATTGGCAACTTAGAATCGATTAGGGTGGTAATAGATGTTCGAGACACTGTGAATGCATATTATCTTGCAATGATGTCACCGCCTTGCGATGGTCAAATTTTTAATGTCTGTGGAGATGTCCCTAGGAAAATGCAATATTTTACAGACAAGTTAGTGGAGATTAGTGGTCTAGAAGGTGTTGAGCAATGTATTCATCCACCTTTCTATAGACCTATTGATATACACTATCAACATGGAGATTCAACTAATCTTGTCGAGTTAACAGATTGGAAGCCACAGATAGAAATTGATCAAACTCTAGAGGATTTATTGAAGTATTGGTGTGATAAAATAACATGACTTTAGAAAAAGAAAAAAGCGTTGGCTTTATCAATGGTTGTTTCGATATACTACATATTGGACATGTCGAGCTGTTAAGGTATGCTAAATCAAAGTGTGATTATTTGATTGTCGCATTAGATACAGATGAAAGAGTCTCTACCTTAAAGGGCCCAAATCGCCCGATTAATGCCCTTGAGGATAGAGTCGCTATGATGAAGGCTCTGAGGTATGTAGATGAGGTTAGAACCTTCTCTACGGCTCTTGAGCTGGAGCAAACAGTAAGATCAATAACACCAGATATCATGATAGTGGGATCAGACTGGAAGGGGAAGAAAATTATTGGCGGAGAGCATGCTTTGAAAATTTTATTTTTTAGGAGAATTGATGGATATTCAACAACTAAAGCAATTCAAGATATTAGTTATCGGAGATAGTTGCGAGGACATATATCACTATGGGAAGTGCGAAAGACTTAGTCCTGAGGCCCCGGTACCAGTATTCTCCGAAGAGAATCTCTCCTTTCATCCGGGAATGTCTTCAAATGTTTTTGCGAATCTAGAATCATTAGGTGCTCAAGTAAGTCACATAACAAACAAAGAAAAGATTGAAAAGCATAGATATATCGACTCTAGGTCCAAGCAACACCTTCTTCGCGTCGATGTTGGAGACGATGCTATTGGCAAAAGTTTTGATATTCGTGATATCAACAAAGGTTGTAAATATGATGCTGTAATAATTAGTGATTATGACAAAGGTTTTTTAACCAGAAATTCATGCCGTCAGATTTGCAATCTATTTCATGAAAAAAAGATACCAGTTTTTGTTGATTCTAAAAAAAGAGACCTATCTTGCTTTGATGAGTGTTACATCAAGATTAATGAAAGAGAGTTTGAATTGTCCAAAGCTCTTCCAAAGAAATGTCGAACCATAGTAACCTTAGGTCCTAAGGGTGCTTTATACGACGACCGGCTATATGAAACAGACAATGTAGAAGCTTTTGATGTGTGTGGAGCGGGTGATGTATTTTTATCTGTGTTAGTTTCATTTTTTTTGTTGACAAGCGATATCGAATATGCTATAATTATATCTAATAAGTGTGCTAGTTTTTCTGTTACCAAGGTCGGCACATATATTGTAACACAAGGAGACGTTTATGACCTATGTTTTTGATATCGATGGTACAATTTGTACAAATTCAAGTGGAGATTATGTGAATGCCCAACCTTTTCACAGTAGAATTGAATTCATTAATAAATTATTTGAAGAAGGCCACACTATATATTTTTTAACCGCTAGAGGTATGGGGCGATCTAATAATTCCGCAATATTTGCCGATAGATCATTCTATGGAATGACAAAGATTCAGTTAGATTCTTGGGGATTAAAATATCACCAACTGTTTCTAGGTAAACCCGCAGGGGATATATATGTCGACGACAAGGGGATAAAAGATGAAGAATTTTTTAGATCAAGAGATTAAGTTTGTTTCAAAAGGGTGGGGTTTTGAAAAGTGGATTGTAAATTGTGAAGAATATTGTGGAAAGCTTCTATATTTTGCAAAAGGTAAAATGTGCTCTTGGCATTATCACGTTCTAAAGGATGAAGTTTTCTACATTCAATCTGGAAAAGTATTGGTAAAATATTCCGATGAAAAAGACATTTTGACTGCAAAGGAAGTTGTCTTGGAAAAGGGCGACAAGTTTCATGTATATAGGGGTTTGAATCACAGAATCATAGCACTAGAAGATACTGAATTATATGAGTTTTCAACTCAACACTTTGATAGCGATAGCTATAGAATTATAAAAGGAGATTAAAATGAAAAAAGCATTAGTATGTGGAGCAGGTGGGTTTATTGGCGGCCACCTAGTTGGATATTTAAAAGCCAAAGGGTATTGGGTAAGAGGTGTTGATTTGAAATACAATGAATGGCAGCCAGTCCACGAATTAGCAGACGACTTTGTACAGGGAGATCTTAGAGACCCTAGCATGTGCCAAATGGTTGTTACTGATGATATCGATGAGATTTACCAATTAGCAGCAGACATGGGCGGGGCAGGCTTCGTATTCACCGGCGAAAACGACGCCGATATTATGCATAACTCTGCTTTGTGCAATCTCAATATAGCACATGAAGCTGTCGAGAAAGGCGTAAAAAGAGTTTTTTACTCATCTTCTGCATGCATGTATCCGGAACACAACCAGCTTGATCCTGAGAATCCTAACTGTACTGAAGATTCCGCATATCCAGCCAATCCAGATTCCGACTATGGATGGGAAAAATTGTTCTCAGAAAGGTTGTTTATGGCATTCGCTAGAAACAAGGGTCTTGAAGTTAGAGTGGCAAGGTTCCACAACATCTTTGGGGAATACGGATCTTGGACTGGCGGTCGAGAAAAGGCACCAGCTGCTTTTTGTAGAAAAGCAGCAGAAACTCCAGATGACGGAACTATCGAGGTTTGGGGTCCGGGAAGTCAAACAAGGTCCTTCCTTCACGTAAGTGAATGTTGCGAAGCTGTATATAGGTTTATGCAATCAGATTTTGCAGGACCGGTAAATATTGGGTCTGAAGAGATGATCTCGATAAACGACTTCGCTCAAATGGCTATTGATATATCCGGAAAAAATCTATCGATACATAATATTGATGGCGAAGAGTTCGAAGAAAAATATGGACATAAATGCCCCATCGGCGTTAATGGAAGAAATTCGGATAACAATCTTTATAGAGAAAAGATAGGATGGGCAGTGTCACAACCCCTCATCGATGGAATGAATCAGACTTACAAGTGGATTAAAGAACAAGCAGACAAAGAGGACCTATGAGTCAAGAAACAGTTTTAGTAACCGGCGGCGCTGGATTCATAGGGCATGCTGTTGTTGAGTGTCTTCTTAAGAATTCAAACTTGAATGTTATATCTCTAGATAGATTGGATTGTTCGAGTGATTTGAATCGATTAGGTGATATTTTAATTCAAAACCCTTCTTGGAATAAAAGACTCAAGGTTATATGGCATGATTTAAAGTCTGAGCTTGGTGAAAGTGTGATAAAAAAGGTAGGTGAAGTGGAGTACATACTACACCTCGCTGCCGGATCTCATGTGAACAGAAGCATAAAGGACCCATTGGGGTTCGTAATGGACAATGTTGTTGGAACTTGCAACATCTTGGAGTTTGCTAGAAAAAAATGTAAAAGATTGAAAATGTTTTTATACTTTAGCACAGACGAAGTTTTTGGTCCAGCCAAAGATGATGAAGTTTTTGACGAAAACTCCAGATACAACGCTTGCAATCCATACTCTGCAACCAAAGCAGCAGGGGAAGAACTGTGTAATGCTTATTATAATACATATTCGATGCCCATAGTAATAACCCACACAATGAACGTATACGGACCTAGGCAGCATGAAGAAAAGTTTATACCAATTATCATAAAAAAAATACTCAAAGACAATGTTCTAGAGGTACATACTGATAAAAATGGCAATCGCCCATCTCAAAGATGCTATCTATACTCAGAGGACGTCGGAGATGCCATTCTTTTTTTAATGAGTAATTTTGTCTCTGGTGAGAAGTATAATATCGCATCAAAATACGAAATAAACGGCTTAGAATTGGCTTTAAAAATATCAAAGATCATGAACAAGAAGTTAAATTATAAATTAAAATACCCCTCTACTGAACGACCAGGAAATGATTTTAGATATTCTGTTAGTGGAGATAAGATGTCAAAACTCGGTTGGGTGCAAAAAACATCTTTAGACGCCGGCTTAGAAAAGACTGTAAAATGGTATTTGGATAACCTATAGGATTATGATATGAGAAATAGCACTAAATGCTTAGTAACTGGACACTTAGGATATATAGGTAGTCATTTGTTTAAAACATTATTTGATTTAGGGTATGAGGTCAAAGGTATCGACTTGAAGAGTGGTGAGGATATCATCGATTGCTTACCTGATGAAGATTTTGACTACGTTTTTCACTTGGCGGCACTCCCTAGGGTTGAATACTCAGTTGAAAAGCCAAGCTATACTTTAAAGCAAAACGTCCTTGTTACTTCAACTGTTCTAGAATGGGCTAAAGACCACAATATAAAGCGTGTAATCTTTAGCTCCTCAAGTGCCGTAAATGGGGATGGAGACGGTGTTCCTAAGTCACCCTATGGATTGCATAAGCTTATGTCTGAAATGGAGTGTCGTCTATTCTCGGAGCTCTATGGGATTGATACGGTATGCCTACGATACTTCAACGCCTATTCCGAGGACCAAGACTTCGGAGGATCATATTCAACAGCTATCTGTGCTTGGATGGAAATGATCCGTCAAGGAAAGCCGTTGCGAATGGACGGAGATGGAGAACAAACTCGAGACCTCGTCCATGTTGATGATATCGTTCTCGCAAACATCTATGCCATGCAATCAACTAGCTGGTTCGGAGGCAAGACTTACAATGTAGGCTCTGGTACGTCAGTCTCAATGAACTACGTTAGAGATTTCATCAATGAACGACACGATGTTGAGTGGAACAATACTCCAGAACGTAAAGGCGACGTGAAACATACTCTTGCAGATATTAGCAAAACTCAAAAAGAACTTGACTTCGAACCTCTGATATCAATCGAAGAGGGGCTTTCTCGATGTTTTTCCAAAATAAATCTAAAAAAGACTTGACATCCAACAAATTCGGTGGTATAATAGTA
>TARA_R110001592_G_scaffold303747_1_pt1 | contig 16091 bp, 11 predicted proteins | sample TARA_R110001592 | Tara Oceans TARA_R110001592 (sample SAMEA4398387) | marine metagenome | biome: Polar Biome; feature: [SRF] surface water layer (ENVO:00010504); material: water (ENVO:00002006), including particulate matter (ENVO:01000060) such as... | depth 5 m
TTCGCCCCTTCGCAGTTTGTAATAATATATTTTTTTAATTAAAATATATTAATATTTACTTAAAATTATTTGGTGTATAACAATGTTTCTTTTTATTATGTTCCATTACATTTTGATTTACTTTTAACATTCTTCTTTCTAATGGAGTTAATACATTATTATATTGTTGATTTAACATTCTCTCATTTTCTTTTTTCATTTTTTGTATTTCCATTCTTGCATCAGCCATTTTTTCTTTATCATTACTGTACATATTTGTAGCTTCACCTAATAATGCTTTTTCTATTTTTTGAAATTCTTCTCTTTGTTCGGCTATAGTATATGATGGTAATAAATTAATACTTCTCATGGTTGACCTTTTTAATGCTTTTCGTGAAAAAGCCATATCAGGATATTTTTTTTTATTAAATTTCTTTTCTATTTCTAATTCTTTTTGTTTTATTATTCTTTGTATTTCCATTCTCGCATTAGCCATTTTAGCATTATTACCTCCATACATTTCTTGAGCATTACCTAATAATTTTTTGTTTAATACTTGTAATTCAGCTCTATTAACTTCTGGTGTATCTGTTGGTTCTAATGATAATGATTTTCCTTTTTTATTACTAACTTTAATTGCTGGTCTAAATTTATTATTCATTATTTTATCCTTATACATTTGTTCCATCATATTCATATTTCTTCTTAATAATCTTTGAGCTTCAGTTCTTTTTTCTATATTACCATTACTTGATTTTTCTAATTTTCTTGCTAATCTTTGATTTATAGCTCTTGCTTCAATTAATTCATTTTTAGCTTGTTGTGGGTCTGTATATTCTTTTTTATTTCTATCTTGTAATTGTAATAATGTTTTTGGTGGTGGTTTTATACCTGCCTGTTTTGCTCTCTGACTATCTGACATTTTAAAATTACCACTATCGGCTATAAATTCTTGTGGTTTTTCTTCTTTTAATAATTCGGCTAAATCGGCTTCATCATTAACTATTTGATTTTTTACATTTTGTACATGAATCATAGCTGGTTTATCTGTATTTAATTTGAATCTTAATATTTCTTTTTTATCATTTGAAATACTATCTCTTAATTTTTTAATTTTAATTACATTATCATTTTTATCATCTTCATCTTCATCATCATCATCATCTAATAATTTTGTAGAATTTTTATTATGTAATTTTAAAGCTTTATCATATATTTTTTTTGTTGATTTACCATAATCAAAATCACTCATTGGTTTTATTCCTACTGTTTTAAATTTCTCTAATATTTCTTTTATAGCATTTAATTTTTCTTCTCTTGACAATTTTTTACTTTTTACTTTTGGTTTTAATTCTTCACTTGTTGTTGATTTATATAATCCTGGCTGATTACCTAATTTACGTGTTTTTCTACTTGACCTTGCTTTTTTCATTTGTTCTTGTTTTTTTGTTTTTCTTTCTTCTAAATTTACTTTTTCTCCTTCATTAGTATTAAGATATTTTACTAATTGACTTTTATTTAATTGTGATAATGATTTAGGTGGTTTTATTCCTGTTTTTTTATAATGTTCTTTAGCATCAGCATATAATTCAGTTTTACATTTTGGAGCTGTACAAGGTCTCCCCCCTCCTGTACTTTTACCTTTTTCTTTTGGTTTTTCTTCTGTTTGTGGGGTAGTGCCTTTAATAAAAGCTTTTAATTGTGTCATGTTCATTTTACTTATTGCCATAATTGGTTTATTACCATTTGCCTTATGTTCTTTAGCTTTTATTACTAAATCTTTTTTTGATAATTTTTTATTTTGGTCTTTCAATATTTCTTGATGTTTCTTTTGAAAAGCTACTCTTGGGGCTACTCCTCCTATTTCAGCTTTTAATAAATCATATGCTTTATTATGATTTACACTTTGTCCTAAATATGGTATTTTTCCTGTTTCATCATATCCTTTTCTCATTTCCTTATATATATCCATTAATCCAGGTTCTTCATCTTTTTTTTCTTTCCTTGCATTAACATCAAATTTTTTCTCTATTTGTTTTTTATTTATTTTTAATCGTTCTATTCTTTCTTTTGAATGTTCATCATTGGGATATTTTTCTAATTGTTCTTTATGTTCTTTAATACCTTGTATTATTCTATCATATTCTCTCTCTGTACTTTCATCTAATACTTTTTTCTTTTTATTACTCATATTTATATTATTAGATACTTTAATAATTTTATCTTTTATTTTAAAATCACTTTTTTTAATTGGTTCTTCTTTTTTAATTTCTTTTTTTTTTCCTACTAAATTCAATGATTCTTTTGAATATGGGTTTTCTAATGCTTTCTTTTTCATCCGTTTTTTTGATATTACTTGATAATTATCACCATATTTTTCATTTCTTTCATTATCTGTTAATTCTTCTTCTTTTTCTTTTTCATCCATTGCTTCATGAAGAATTTCAATTGCTTTATCTTTACCTATTACTTTATTTTGTAAATTATATTTTTTATATATTTCATAATATGTTCTAATACTAAAATTTACACCACTTAATTTTTTTAACATATCATAATTTTTTATCATATCGTGATAATACATCATATCACTTCCTTCAAATTTACCATCTAATTTTTCAAATACTTTTTTTAATTCATCATAATTATCATCTTTTTTTTTATCATTTACATCTCTTAAATGTGATGGTAAATTTCTTGGTTTTACTTTAGTATCTTTTCTAAATCTCGGTGTTATATATTGTTTTGAATGAAATACAATTTCATCTTTATCATTAATACCAATAACATAATGTCTATAATCTGTATTTTTAAATATTTCTCTTAATTCTTTTAAACATTCATCACTATTATATTTAGTTGGATTATCTTTCATATTATCAGCAAATGTCAGAATTTTACTAAAATTAGCAGTTTCATTATTATTAATTAATAAATATTTAACATTTTCTTCTGTTATTTTTTTTATATTCAAAAAAGAAAAATAATCTTTTGTATCGTTGTTCCTGTGTTCCATACCCATATACCATAAAACATCATCAAATATTTTTTTTAAATAAAACCCAGCACATGAATCAATTTTTCCATCATTACCAGCTTTAATTATTTTATTTAAATCATCATAACTAATACCCCTACCAAAATCATCTACTTTTAATCTTTCTTTATATTCAGGAATTGAATCTAAATGTGTTTTTAATTTATTTAATATTTTTATTGTTTTTAATGTCATATAATAAGGTCTTTTTTTTGTATATAATGTACTTACATTATCTTTCGCATCAAAACCAGGCATTTCATGCATATAACTTGGTTCATCAAAAAATATTTTACTTGTATTGCCATATATTGTTTTTTTTCCTCCTTTACTACTTCCTACAAATGGTAAAACATATAATTTACTATCATTTAATTTTTTTACAAATGACGCAGCATTATATTCACCTGTTGTTGTTATAGTAAGATATCTTTCTAAATCTTCGATATCTTCTTTATGTCTTTTAACTTTACTTATTAAATTACCATAATCATGTAATTCATGCATTTTAGCATCTTCAAATTTTCTACCTTTATTATTTTCAATCCAATATTGTTTTTCATCTTCTGCTCTGTTTGTATCAAATTTAATAGCATTTTTTAAATATATAATTCTTTCTTTGGCATCATTTATTTCATTTAATAATTTTTTATTTCTCTTTTCTACCATTTTTATATATTATATAATTTATACAATATATAAAAAAATTCTATTATTTTATCTTGGACGTCTGGGCTGTGGTGGTGGTATATTATGTTCTTCTACTGGTTCTATTAATGGTCTTGGAATTGAAAATATTTTTTCAATCATATAAATAACACTACATGCTTTATCTACTGATGCGAATTCTCCTAATGGGTTATGAATACTTTGAGTTATTGATGTTAATGTAAATGGTGAATCAACAACAAAATTTAAATCACTACCTAACATAAAATAATAATCATCACTAACATAAGCTTTATTAGCAATACCTACAACAGGTAAATTAACACCATTAATACCACCTATATAATTTTTATTTAATAATATATCACTTCTTATTGTATAATATGGATATTTTTGTTTTATTGGTTTATTACTTGCTTGAATTTGAAAACTATTACATGTAATATTAATATTATCTTCAGCACCATACCAGACTGAAGTTTTATTATAATCCACAATTAATGTAGTAGATAAAGGATTAATACCCCAAGGTGTAGATACTGAAGCACCATAAGCATTAGAAGATACATCTTCAACTGATTCACTTGTAATACTCGCATTTGTAGTTAATGGATTACATATTAAACTTCCTGATGATACTCTTGTTTGTTTATTTATTTCTAAATTTAATCCTAATCCTTCATATGTAAAACCTAATTTAAACCATATTGAATTATTAAAATCATTAATATTATTATAATTAAAAATCATAAACAATCCACCCTGTGAATCATAAACTGTATTTCTATTAAAAGCATTATAACATATAGTCGGTACTTCTGTAGATATAACTAAAGGACTAATTTCAATAGCCGTACTTACTCCATCTATTACTACTTCACTATATTTACTAAAAAAAGATTTTTGATATTCTGCTTTTAATGTAGGTGTACCTGCTTCTCTCCAATATTCGGGATTATATATAATTGTATCTAATGTAGGATTAAATGTATAAATAGCTGTTCCAGCCCCAGATGTAATTCCCAAGGCTGAATCTGGTGCTTTTACATGGTTAGCTTCGGTTGTATCAAATTCCTGGTCTGAACCTGATACAGGTGTATTTCTTATTTTTCTTGCTGTATGCAAATCACTCCAAAAAAATCGTGATGTGTTAGAATCAAAATTTAATAATGGATTTTCTGCTCCTACATAAATAAAATTATTTGTACTTGATGTTTCAGTACTGATACTTAACCCATATTGACTATATGCGGAATTTATACCAGTAGCAACACCACCAGTAGGTGTAGTAGTATATTTAGTTCCAAAATATTGATATGGTATTAAAGAATTATATAATAAAAAAGCATTAGTTGAATAAGCTGACCAATGGAAATCATAACCAAAATTACAACCAGTAAAACCTGGATTATCATCTTTATCAATATTGTATGATATTGCTGAATTTATATTATTACCTGGCACAGTATAACCACAGCATAATACTCCATCATTATCTATAGCATGTATAAATCCATAATTCATAAATGAAGCATCACCAGATTCATTATAAACATCTTTATTAGCATTATCATATTCTATATATTGTACTAATGACATTTTTTGAAAATCAACATCACTACCAAATGTATCATCGCCTAAAGCTTGTTGTGTATTACTTTGAATATGAAAAAATAATCTTTGTAAATAAGATGACTCTTTTTGTATAAGTGGATTATTTAAAATTGCATCTCTATATTTTTTTAATTTAGTTGTATTAACATCATTATAAGGAAAATCAGTTAAAATAATATATTTACCATTAGGAAATAATTTTCCATAAGTAAGTTTCATAGTATGTATTTCTTTACCTGTTGTCATCAATTCTCGTCCAGCTATCATTAATGCTGGGTCAAATACGGCTATAGAATGAAAAGAAGAATAATGATATACTGTATTACCATTTTCACAATTTTCTATTCCAGTATTTATATTATCTTGATTTATTGCTGATGCTAATGCTAATTCTGATACTCCTTTACAATAAGTACCAAATGTAGCACATTGAAAAGGATGATATGAATTAAATTTTTGTACTATTCCGTTATATGTACCCGTATCATTTAACGGATAAGGAAAATCAATAGGCTCGATATAACCAGAACCATCGGTACTAACATTATTTAATTTATCATATGAATTAACCTGTCCATCATTTATTACTAATTGTTTATTAATTATGGAACAAATATTACTTGGTGTTAAATGTCCTTGTGGAATTGAAATATTAATATCTTTAGTAAATATTTGATAATCAAAAAAACAACTTTCCATATGAGCCGAATTATCATATGGAGTAATATAAGGATTATTTAAATCACTTGTCATCATTGTTAATCTTTGATTAAAATAATTTTGATTATATATTTTTGAGTATACATCTGCTCCTTCTGGTGGGTTGGCTGTAAAATCACCCTCACGATTATAACCAAATTCAACAACTGCTGATGTTTGGTTGGATGTTGGGTCTACAATTAATCTTGTAGCAAATAAACTACCATTTCCATTACCTAAACTATCACCAGGTAAATTACGAAAATTAGATGTAGTATCATCATCTAACCAATTTCTCGGTAATTGTAATAAATTTTCACCATCACCAGATTTATAATATTGACATGTAATAGTTTCTTGTAATGGGTCATCTTTACTAAATTCAATTGTATCTGAACCTACACCTACTTCGTTAATATATGCTGATTGAACTCTAACATTATCTCCTGTATTTAATTGTATGCCTGAACCGACATTATTAGTCCATAAAGCTAAATTATGCGTATTATTTGATTTTTCTTGATTACTCGCTAAACGAGAACATTCTAATACTACATTAACCATTATAATATATATTATATATATTATAATTATATAAATTTTAATTTAAGCATAATTAATTTCAACAATTCCATTTCTATCTAAACTATATACTTTTTCTACTTCTAACCAAGCACGATTATTAACTGGTGTAGTCCCACCGTTAAATGTTGCGTTTTGTTGTAATAAAATTCCTCTTTGATTAATTCTTTTATTATTAGCCAATGATACACATGTATAAAATCTTTCTCCATCCATAGTAGTAATAAGACGATTACTAACTTTTTGAGCGCAAGAATCAATAATCATATTTGAAAAATTTGATACTGGTAAATATATCGGTATACCTTCAGCTTCTTTAATTAATTTAGCTACTAAAGCAGGATTAGAAACATTAACAGGAAAACATTTTAAATCATTATAAATTAAATTATATTGAATAGACATATTATCAGGTGCTGTAGATATATATGAATTTAATATTGAACCAATTTTATCATCAGCCTCTGTTATTACTGTGTTATTCATACACATTATTTTATGTACTACTCTACCAGCCCCACCCACATTACGAATAAATGCTTGTCCAGAAGCACCATCTGGAATAGATGAGCGAACTAATTCTTGAGATACATAATTAAATCTTCCTCCATTTCTTCTATTTCCTCTACTATCCTGAAATTCATTATCTGTATAATATTTAGCAATTTCCATCATTTTCTCTTCAGGGTAATATATATAATCAACAATTAAAAATACATTATCTGGGTCTACAGATAATTTAGCATCATAATTAGTATTTTCATACTCGTCCATAGTTAAATGGTCTTCATTAGCACTATAAAATAATTCTATAGATAATTGTTCTTTCATTAAATATAATGGTAAATTATAATCAGCTAAAATAGGAAATAATTCTTTTAATGATAATTGATAATTTAAAATTTTATTAACATTAACAGCAGATGATATAGCATTATTATAAAATGGAATATGTAAATCATTATTATCTGTTTGTTGAACAGCCATACCTGTAGCATGAAATGATTGATATGTATACCCATTATTTAAATTAGTACCTTGTACATCTAAATCTTCATTATACGGATTAACACCAAAACTTAATCCTCTACCAGTTAATACTTGTTCTTTATCTCTAACTACTTTAGGATGTAAAAGGGCTGAATAATATGACATCCAAAAATTTAAATCTTGAATTTCACCAATTATTTTTGTACCTACTTTTAAAATAGCTCTATTAACAACCGAATAAACACCATTAACTAATGGTACATAAACTTCATGTTTACCATCAACATCACCCGTACATTTTAAACCTAAATTAATTTTTGATGTTTCACTATTTAATATTCCTTTATTAGGAATTACGAAACGACAATTAGCACCAGTAGAAACCACTGGGTCTAATATAGATGTATCTACATTTTGGTCTTCTCTAACTTTAAAAGGGGATACACGAAGTAAATCTGGTAATGGCATTGAATTCATTCTATCTTGACTCATAATATATATATATTAATAATATATATTATAATTATTTAATATTATTTATTTTATTTATTAACTACAATTCCATTGACACCAAATTCTACTGTTTGGCGAGATATGACAAATAAATAAACCGAATTTGGTGTTGCTGTTGTCATATCACTTTCTACAATAATACCGATTTGTTCTGTTGAAAAATCTACTCCTTGTTCAGATAATAAATCGTATCTTTGTCCTAATCCAAAAGCATAACCAGCAAAATCTCCATATGCAATATTATTATAATTTTTTTGTAAATTTTGTGGGTTGTAAATTTGCTGTGATTTTATATTAGAATAATCATCAATACTATTTAAAAATTGTCTAATAATTTGCGCATCATAAAATTTCAAATTATTATTATCTTGTATTTCAAATTGATTAGGATATAACATATTATTTTTTAACCATTCTAATCTTGTAATATTAACATTTTGAGAATCGTCTCCTTGTATACCATTAGTAGCTAATCCATGACTATATGAATTTATATCTGCTGATTTAACAAAATTAGTAAATACAGCTAATACATTTGATAAACCTAAATTAAAATTAATAGTAGCTAATGATGAATTAAGTACTTGATAATATGAAGATATAGAATTATATTCCATCATAGATTGAGATTTAGCATTTTGTAAATCATTTTGTGTTGGTGTTTGTAATGTAGCATTTAATCTACAATTAGTAATTACATAATATCCTTTTTCATCTCCTTCTAAAGCAAGTCCATCATATGGAAATAATACATTAGATTCAGGGGCTAAATTTAATTGTATTAATAAACCACCTACACCCCACGTATCAGATAAAGGAACATTACCACCACGACCACTCATCAAAAAACCAGACGGTAAATTGACACAAAATGGTTTTGAATGGGTTGGTTTATCTGTTAATAAATTCCTACTTTGATTAATTGTCATGCTTGTACAGGCTGTTAAACTATCACAAGTTTCTAATGTATCATTATCTGAATATGCTTTTCTAAATGATGCTAAAAATCTATTATAATCTCTTATCTGTTCTATTGTTTGGTTTGTTCTTTTACTTGATAGTGTTAATTGTTCTAATACTGAATATACACCTAATACAGGGTCTATAGCTACTGGGTCAGCATTATCTAAATTTGTTGGTGGGGTTGTATTCGCATTTGTGTAAAATTGTATATTACCAGTTAATTTAACTGAAGAGCCAACTAAATATCTTTCTTGAGAGCCGATAACAAAATTAATCATAGGATTACCATCTCTAAAAGATATTTCACCATTAGCAGGTTGATTACTTGGAATAACATTAATGTATTGAAATTCACCACTATTCATAATATATATATTAATAATATATATTATAATTATTTAATATTATTTATTTTATTATTTTAATTTAAATTACTTTGATTTGATTTTTTAAAAAAAATTACCATAAATATTTTTTACTAAATGCTCCAGGTGAAAAAGCTTCATAATTTAAATTATGTCTTGCATGATATGATGTTCGTCTTTTTTTATCTAAATGATTTTTAGAAGAATATAATTTCAATGGAGTAGTATCTTTATATTGTTGATATCTTTTATCTCCAAATTGAATTGTTTTTATTTTTTTACCTCTAATCCATTTTTCTACTTTATATTTTTTATTACCTGTACCTTTGTACCATTTTAACATTATATAAATAATAATATTATTATTTTATTTTTATTTATACTTGAACAGTAATACCACCACCTAAAAATTCTATATCTCTAACATGTACAACGAAGAAATTAAATACTTTATTTTTTGTTTGGTCTGTATACCTAACATTCAATTGAACATCTTGATTATTTAAATTACATACTTGTCCAGATAATGCTACAGCTCTACCAATACAAAAATTCTCTCTGAATTTTAAAAAGTATTCGGGAGAAATATCACTTTGATATAATGCTTTTTCTAATTCTATTAATTGTTGCTGTGAAACAGAATCAACTTTTATTTGTGATGTATTAACTGGTCTATCTGGTTGATAAGTATTTTTATAAAAAAATTGATAATCATCTAAATTATCATATTGTCCTACAAAAAATTCAGTACCTAATGCAACCTGCCAAGTTGGTCTATCACTTAAAACAGGTACGGCTAATAATGCTTTACACATAGTATTATTTAATGGTAATACCATAGTACCAGCATTATTATTACTTGGTAATGATTGTTCGTATGTTTGTACTGATGTAAAATCATATGATAAATCACCTGTAGCAGGGTCTAATAATCTTTGATTAAATGAAGCTTGATATGATGATGGGGGTACAACAACACCAACCATCAAATCACATTTATTAATTGTATATGTAGGTGCTGGTGGTGTACCAAAATCAGTTTCTACAGAAACTATATAATCATTTTCTGTAAGATTATTATCAGCCACATCGGGGTCATAAGGATTATCAATAGTAATTATAAAAAAATTCTCATAAGTACCATCTACATCAATTGATTCAATAGTCATAAAATCAATATCTTTAAAAGGTATAGGGTCAAAATTACCTGCTTTTCTAAAAGCTATTTTTTCATTTACCTTAAATGGAAAATCTGCTAAATTAGCTGTATTAGTATTAATATTTGGTTTTACATAAAATTGATTTGATGTAGTTCCAGCATCCCATGCTTTGTTTGTTGTTGGGTCTACACCACCTACACATTGAAATCTTAATAGCTCGTCTTTATGATGTACATTAACTGCTGGATTTTGTTGAATACATCTATAATCTGGCTCCAATAATAAATATATATATAATCCTTGAGTATAACCATTAGGAAATAATTTACTATTACCAAATATACCCGTATGTAAAGGTAAAGTTAATTCAGCTTGTCTGGAATTTCCAAAAGCCGAGTTTTCTACATCTCTTGCTCGTCCAGATGCTATAATACCTCCTCCACTTTGGTCTATTGGTGTTTTAATAGCATTACTGGTTGTAGTTGCTCCTTCTAATAATATTCTTTTATTTTCTAATTCAGGGTTTTTCTCATATGTATACTTTAAATTTACATATGTATTATAATTTTGAATAAATTCTAATTCTACTCCTGTACCACTAACAATTCTAACTCTATTAATTAATACTTGTCCACCTATAATAGGATTTAAATATAATTGAGTATTCATGTCTGAATTTATTGAGACATTTAATTTAAGGTAAGTTTCCATAGGATTAAAATATGCTATTGTAGGGTCAATAAAACATATTATTTCTTGATTAGCACGATACGATAAACCATTTACAGATGGTATTCTTGTATTGTATTGTGATACGGCTACTTCAGGCGATGCTCTAAAAAAACTATTGCTCATAATATATATATTAATAATATATATTATAATTATTTAATATTATTTATTTTATTATTTTTTTTTATTTTTCTAAAACATAAATTAATCATCACTTGAAAAATCACTGTCAGTATCACTACATAAATCCATTTCATCATCACTTAATGGTATATCATTAGATAATATTTTTTCTCCTTTAGCAATTAATTTATCAAAATTTTTATATGCTAATGGTGGATTTTCTTGCATATCTAAATACATAAAATTATATCTTTCAGGAGTAGCCAATTTATATATTTTAGCTAAATTTTTAGAACCTCCATATAAATCACCATATTCATCAAATATTTTTTCTTTTTCTTTTTGGTTTGGAAAAGGACTACCCATAATAAAATCAGTACAATTTTGTCTAACTATACTTGAAATACCTCTATAAACTTGAGTAGAATAAATTAATAATTGTATATTATAATGTCTAAATCTTGTAGCTATATAATTGGCTATTGATTCTCTTTTAATACTTCCTAATATATCATCAAAAATTAAAGCTACTGAATTTCGTGGGTCTTTTTTATTTTCTTCATCATCTTCTTTTTTTTTATCTTCTTCTTGTTTTTCAATTAAATTATATATAATTTTATCACTATATAAATTATGACAAGTAAAAGTTTTTTTTATAAATCGTGAAGTTATATCATTATCAATCGTATTAGAGACGATAATAACTTCGTCAAAATAATCTTTTCCGTAAAATTTGGGGTTTAATAGGATATTGCTTAATAATGTTGATTTACCTGTTTTTACTGGTGAGCATATAATTACACATGCTGGTGGTTGTGGTAATATTGGATTACATTTTTTAAATAAATTTCTTTTTGGGTCTTGTATTTTTAATACTTTTAAATTATCTATATTTTTACATTCTATATTATCTTCTTTTTCATCTTCTTCTTTATAAAATTTTTTAAAATCTTTAACATTTTTATACATATTTATATTATTATAAAACATTTTTATTTCTTGATTTAATATCAAAAAATGATTTATTATTTTTAGGAGCTAATTTAATTAATCTATCTTGTTTTAATTTTTCTTTGTGTTCAGCTTGTAATTTCATTTTTTCTTTTACTATATTTTTTTTTTCTATATTCATTTGTTGTTTTTGATATTTACTTATAACAGCATCAGCAAATTTATCTAAATCATCATGTGTCATTTTTACTTGTGGCTTTCTTCTTACTCTATTTTTTTTAACTGGAGTTATTTTTTCTGGTTTTACTTCACCTGTATCAAATATATTATCTTCTTCTTCTTCTACAGCATCTAATAATATTTTATTTTCAGTAATTGGTTTTTCTTCTTCATCTTCGCTACTTACTTCATCATTTAACATATCGTTAATTAATTGATTTTCAATTTCATCATTTTCTAATTCATTTTTTAATTGTTCTAAAAATGACATTTATATATTATATTATATAATAAATATATTATAATAATAAATTTTATTTATTTATATGCAACATAATTTGAGTTTTACCACTTATATCTTTGACTAATTTCTCGTCTTCATCAACTATAGATAAAGATAATTGAGATAGAGTCATTTTTTCAACATTATTTAATTTACAATATACAACAGGATTATAAACATTATAAATATATCCTACTGACCTATTTGGATTAAAACGAGGTATAACCCCAATAATTCTTGATAAACTATGATTACCACCGTTATATGTTTGTACTGGTAAATTATTTAATCTTAAATAACAATTTAACGGATTAATATTAGTTGGTGTACTATCACTTGATACTTTAAATGATACAACTGCTGGGGTTGTTCCTGAAGTTATCCAAGAATGATATTCATCCATGTCTGGAAAAGTTAATAAGCGTGATATTGTATTTGTTGATTGAAAATTTGTTATTACAGAATTTAATGGATTATAATAAATATCTGTTTCACCTTGTCTTGCTGTATAATATGGATAATAATTTCTTTCAAGTGTGTTTTGTAAAGACCCAGCTACAAGGTGTTTTTGTGCTACTGATTCACTACTAAAATAATTACCTGAAAAATTAGCATCGGCGGGAACATGATTAAATCCAATATTTATTATGGCTGTTAATTTTAAACATGACATTTCTTCTAAATATATAACTTTATTAGGTAATGTATCAAAACCATTAACCAAATAATTACTATTATCAATATTATAATCCCAATTTAATAATCCAAGTTTATAAAAATTATCAGGCATAAAATCTTTTAAATTATCTTGGTTAGTATTACTCATTTGTTGGTCATTACTATTTAATGCTCCCTGTGGTTCTATAAATCCGTCATAAGATACAGATGTAGGCATGGTTATAACTAATTCTGAATTTAATTTATATAAACTTAATCTTGGATATAATGAGCCTGTAGCATTTGTTCTACCTTTCCATTCATAACCATTACATATTGTAGTAAAATCTACATCAGCATTAATTTTTATGTCTACACTAACTCTATCACCATCAACAGTAAATCTAATTATGGGTGGTGTTGTTATGTCTGTTATTTGTTGTATAGCACCTACACCTGTTCCTGTCTCCCAATATCTTAATTCTACCATTCTACTTACTCCATTAATTGATTCTAAATATAATAAATGTATATCACCACCAACAACCAAACATGCATAATCCATAAATGCTCCTACGAATTGGTCATCACTAATATCTAATATTGCGGTTCTATTTTCTTTTAAATCTTGTGGAATAACAATATTAGTATTTTCATCATTAAAATTTTGTTGTATACCTTCATCTGAATTTATATTTCTTGTTAAACCAAAAAAATATTCATCTGTCGTGGCTTTAGTTGGTGAAAATTCAATTTGAGAATAATTAATAGCTGAATTAAATTGATAATCAGAATCCCATTCATTATCAACAGCTCCAGCCTGGTCTTTTATTATTGTTAAAATATTATTATCAGCTGGTGTTGTTGATGATACGGTTTTACTTACTGTATCTACACCACCATCTAATTTAGATAAATGTGTAGCTACATTAGTCATATTAACTAAATTATTTGTTTGTGTTTGTCTTTCTACTATATATTGATAACCCATAAATACACCATTAGCATCTCTATCAACTTTAGCAGAATAACTATTTAATCCACCTTTATCACCAAATGTAGATTGATAATATATTTGTGTAGCAAAATCTTCTTGGTCATAATTTCCTGATGGTATTTTAATAAGATAATTTAAATGTGTTTGAGCATCTACAAATTTATTTATATTATAGTCGTCAATATCTACTCCATCGGCTTTGGGTTTTAATCCAGAATATCTATAATATAAATCTATAGCATAAGAATCATTTACATCTTCTAAAACATTTACAGCTGGTGTAATATTAATTTGTGAATTATATAAACCAATTGAGGAATTTGGTTCTATTACAATCTCATTTTTAAAATAAACTGTATAATTATTAGCTGGTTGTTCATTTTTAGAATTAGCAACAATAAAACTCATATATTATATAATATAATATATTATATTATTTTATTATTATTATAATATATTATGTATACAATAACAAATAAAGGTAGAAAAATAACTAATTCAAAAATAAAAATAAATCATGCTTCATTTGATAAACCAGAAAAAAAATTCATTCCTAAAAACCATAATGAATTTGAATCAACAAAAGAAATTAAGAAAAAAAATCAAACTAATCCAAATAAAATTTTTGAAGGATTAAAAATAGATAATAAAAAAAAAAAAGATAATAAAAAAAAAAAATAAATTATTTTGCATTGAAATCCAAAATAAAATTACCTATTTTTATTTCAGTTATAATTGATTTTTCTTTTTTTTTATAATTTATTTTATTTTTATTATTAGATAAATCATTAATATTTCTTCTTTGATTTTGTACTTTATATTTATTTTCAGCATACCAATTTCTATAATAAGCATTTTGTTTAATTCTATATTCAGGGTCATTTTTTAATTTCTTATGATATCTTTCAATTACTTTTAATTTTTTTTCTTCGTATGTTTGTGGCATAATTATAATAGTTAAAAATATTATAATAATAAAATATAAACTCATATAATATATAATTATGTATAATCCTATGGCTCAAGCTTCTAATAGTTTACAAGAAAGATTACAAGACGAAGCTGATTCAAGAAATATTTATGACCAAAATGAAAGACAAGAAACATCTTTAGAGGCTAAATTAGATGATGCTAAAAGAGATGCCCTTGATTCCAATTTTCAAACTGGTAAAGATGTAAGTATAGGTGAAGGAATTGGCTTGGAGACAGGTGGACTGGGTGCGCTTGGTTATAATTATGGTAGTCAAATATACAAAGAATTACAAAAAGGTGGAGATGGTATGAAATTAGGTGATGCTGTTTCTAATGTAGCTGGTAAAACAGGTGAGGATATGATGAAAACTTTAAATAAAGTACCCGAAACTATACAAAAAGGTAAAGAAGCTTATTCAACTTTAAAAGCTGGAATACAAACAGGAGCAAAAACATTAAATGAATATAGAACAGGTATACAGGCTAAAAGAAATGCTTTGATTAATGATAGTGAAGCTCCTGATAAGCCTATTTTTACTCAAGGTGCTGAAGGTACTGAAATGATGCCAGGTACTAATACAGCACC
>TARA_R110001592_G_scaffold12001_1_pt1 | contig 16088 bp, 22 predicted proteins | sample TARA_R110001592 | Tara Oceans TARA_R110001592 (sample SAMEA4398387) | marine metagenome | biome: Polar Biome; feature: [SRF] surface water layer (ENVO:00010504); material: water (ENVO:00002006), including particulate matter (ENVO:01000060) such as... | depth 5 m
TACGTCAGTGCTACTTCCCTGCCCCGTAAGGATCAGACCTTCTGCGCCGGTGTAACCCATTGCAGCATTGTCACCAGCCGCAGTATCCCCAGTCGCCTCAACTGTTAATCCCGTAATGACGCCGGAAGCCGTCACCGTAACCGCTGTAGTTGTGCCCGTCAGATCAAGATCAACCAGCCCATCCTGAACAGCCGCTCCTGATCCGGCCCCATCAAGATAGAGAACCTTAACGGCTCCATTAGCTACATTGACCGTATTCCCCGACCCTTGCTTGATCGTAATTATTTGAGACCCCGTAGTGGCGTTCTCAATAATCATCACGCGGCTAACCGTATTGGGGGCAATAGTTAGCTCCCGCGTTGCGCTCAAGGTCGCAGAGGAAGTGACCTTAAAGTACAGAGCCCGTGCGGGGTCCGTCGCACCATCCGCTACCGTGGTCGTAGCATTTGCATCAGAACTAAAGCAATCCTGAGACCCGTATCCCAGAGCCTCGCCAATAAGCTCAAGGTTCGTATTGGTACTGGTTCCCCAAGTTCCACTCTCGTCGCCTGTGGCGATTTCTTTTAAGCGGAGATCATTTACATAAGTTGCCATTTTCTATGCTACCTCTTCCCAGCTAGGGTCTTGGGAATCACTGACCCCCGTCCATGACGGGGATTGACTATCGGAAACTGCGCTCCAACTCGGAGACTGTGAATCACTGACTGCTGACCATGATGGCGTCTGTGTATCTGAAACACTAGCCCATTCGGGATCTTGAGAGTCATCTACTTCGTTCCAAAGTAGTAATTGGGTGATCGCTCCTGTTGCACTAACCCCCGTAAGTACAGCTCTCGTCGTACCTGTTGGCGTAACCGTGCCCAAGGCACTGCTCGCGGAGATACCAGTGATTGATATAATGTTTTGAGTAACGAGAGAAAGGGAGCCCACGGCCCCAGTTCCAACAACTGTCGTCGGATAAACATTCGCGTCACAAGTGACTGTCTCATCACCCTGTGCCGTAGTTGACGCCGCACCACTAACACCGGAGATCGCAGCGCCCGATATGTAGAGCGCACCCACCGCACCAGTGCCAGCTGTGCCCGTAACCGAGAGATTCGAGTCCCCCGAAACAGTTTCGGAACCAAGGGCACCTGTAGCCGCGACACCAGTCGGCGAGATATTAGCTGTGCCTGTTGCCACCAAGGATCCAACGGCACCTGTAGCCGCTGTACCCGTAACTGAAACTTCAGCATTGGCTGTAACAGAAAGGGAGCCGAGCGCTGACGTACCCGCCAGCCCCGTAACATCGACCGGGTTCTCTTGGCTCCACGCGTCAGAACCCCACGCGCCTCGGCCCCAACCTGTAACATTGGCCATCCTCTAGGCAATACGAATAACTGCGTTACTCGCATCCGCAGCAGGGAACGTGATCGTAAAGCTCCCTGCAGTGCTTGTTTTATCCCCTCCGAAGTCGAACACGGCAACTGCCGGATCGCCAGATGCTGAATCATTAAAGATCATGCATCCCCGCGCCGTTATCGTGCAGGTTCCAAAGGTTAAGTCCGAAAAATCAGTAAAAGCAGTTGTACCAGAAGTTGTAGGATCAACCCGAGTAAGGGACCCGCCCTTCGCTGTGTAATTAGTTCCTGACGCTTCTTGACTTGTCGTATATGCAGTAGTTGCTGCAGACATGGTCGCAGAACTTGTGTACAACGCTAAATTAAAGGTGTTTCCACCAGAGTTCTTAAAGTTATGTACCCCTTCCAAAAGCTCTTTCTTGAAAGAAGTACACATTGCTTGAGTAATTGCCATTACAGCCTCCTGATAATTTGGGCTATGTCTTTCTGCCCTTGTTGTTCAAGTAAATTGCATACCGTGCACATATGACTCTCCACGGCTTTCTGCATGTAGTCAGTTAACAAGGCTTGGCAGTACCCTTTGAATGTATGAGCTTGTTGACGTATCGGCTCAGGAGCCTGATCACTAATACTGACAATACGGTCAGTAGCCATCTTGGCCCACTCTTCTGGAGAGTGCCCCCTATTATGGGTAGTCTGAACTCCCAAATCCCCTATAGAAGAACTAACATCAACTTGAAACATTTAATAACTCGCAGGTTCAACTGAACGAGGTACTTCTACCCCATCTTCTCGGCCATAGATAGAGACCACTACTTCCTCCTCAGGAAGGACTTCAGAAGAAGCAGTCACCCGCAATTCCCCATCTTCCGCATAGACAACAGGAGGATTCTCTAACCGATGGTATCCATACAATTTCTGATTTGCTGAGACATTTGTGTCTAGCAACGGAGATCTAGGGGCAATAGCAACCTCCATTCCAGCCAACATACAACGCGAAAGCCAAAACTCACAACAGGCTCGACCCATCTCTGCATAATGCATGTTCGTGGAATAGGTGAAGTCAATGCCAAACACGCTTAGACGACTGACTCCTGTCCATAATGCAAATGCGATTGCATAGGACACTGTGTTATTAAAATATCCACAACCAAGCTCTCCAACAACCTGTCCTAGCGGATACAGTTCTATTGAAGGAACCCGAGGATCAAGCTCGCAGGAATAAATCGGGCACTGTAAAGTCGGAAGGACCTTACGCATGACTTTTGTCTGACCCCCCGCATCCTCGGTATCCAGGAAACGGGAAGCAGGATCCATCATAAATACACGGTCGGGCTGAACTACCGCGCACATCGCATTAATCGCCCAAATCTCATCGTACTCTTGGCTATGCGTAATTGAGAGATGGTAATCGAGCTGGCTCTGCCCTAACCCGAGCAGCGCGATATGTTTTCCCTCTAAACTACCCTTGTGGCTGTGCATTTGCGGCCATCTCAATAGTTGGGGGTCTACTACGAAGATCGTAGCGATATTCATCGCTAACGGCCTCGCTCATCGTTTTCAGTGTTGCCATTGCTTCTTGAAAACGGCCTTCAAACAGTTGCAATTCGGGTAAGGGCATTTTCAGAAATGTCCCTGCCTCCATAAGCGAGCCATACAACATTGCATTTCGTGCATTAGTTGAGAGCCATGTCGTTCCACCAGAGGCCCCTGCCGTTAGCGAGGCTGGTCTGTACTTGTAATGAATTTCAAATGTGTAATTTGAATCCGGAGTCGGAGCAAGAATAAACGAGTCATCCCCGAACACTGCGTAATACAGGGGAGTTCCAGTTGTTGCCACGGCCGGGGTGTAGTCGCGAATAAAAGTAACGTGCTTAAACCACAGATATGAGTAATTGCTTCCTGAAATCACCGCAAGACTGTATGGAGAAAGAAAGTCTGAAGGTCTTCCTAAATATGTATTTCCCGAAGCCGCTGTTCCTGTCACGTTCTTCCTAAATACCGGAAGGTCTACAGACTTCAAAATCCGCTCTTCTGCGGACTGGATGAAATTTGACAGATTACTGGTAAAAGTACTTTCAGTGCTATCCAAGTACTCTTTAATAGCGGTCTCTAATGTTCCTAGCGTAAAGCTCATAACTACTCCGTAGTTATTGTCAGATCCCCAACAGCGGCATGACTGACCAGCCCGTTAAAGGCATGTCCAATCATCGACGGAGGATCATTAGCAGTAGACGTCATAGGTCCAGGAACTTCTGTTGTTACCTGCCCTAACTGTGCAAGAGGAAGTGATTGCTCAGGACGAGGCTGATAAAGCCCCTCTGCATCTGGGCCAAAATTAGGCGGATCTAGTTGAGGGTTCTTGACCTCAAAGCACTCAGAACAGACCTTAAAGCCGGTCCATTCCATTCGCATCTGCAAGTATCTACATCGAAACCCGCACCGATCACAAATTCCCCATGCATGTTTTCCCTGAGCATAGGCCATTAGATATAGCTCGCCCTCGGAACTAAGTGAACAGAAGAGCGATCCTCATCATATCTCATCGCGTTGAGTAAAGAGGTTTCGTACAACGGTTGGAGAATTTGTAATTTCTGAGGATTCTTTTTTAAGGCCAATGCTGTCGCAAGCCCTAACACCATGCATGGCAAAAATCTGGAAGGAAGATCCAGATCATTTATCGCAGCATCCACGTCCTGAATGCGGGTCCAGCGATAAGAGATAAACTCATCTGTTGAGTTTTCCGGAGTAGGCCAGAGGTAAAGCGTAGGAGTAATCGTCCTCTCTACATAGAACTGGCTCGGACGACCCTTCGTAGACTTAGTCGGAATCCCTAGAAACTCATTTCTGTCGATTCGACTAATTTGATAATCTGTATCAGTCCCTCCTACATCCCGACGAATAACTCCATCAAGAATGTCTATATCGTATGCATTTAGCGCATACGAATTCGTCCCCTCAACAAGAGAAGTGGTTACCTGAGTAACCTCCCAAAGTTGAATGCCTCGATTTGACCAATCAGCAAATAAAAGATTTAAGGATCGACGCGCAGCAAGCGCGTCGTATCCTGTACGAAGCTCTAAACCAGCAAGCTCATACGCCTCTTCAATTGCTGTGGCTGCATCAAGACTAAAAGTTCTCGTCCCAGATGTAGCCATAAATCACCCGTATTGTTTAAGCAGCTCAAGGATAATTACATAACTATCCAAGTTGGCGGCACCTACTGTCGTCAGCTGAATATCACCAGTTTTCCCAGACCCAGAGGTATTCTTAATACCCCCAACATCTGTGAAATCCATGTGACCATTACTGCTTTCAGCAAGGGCGAGTGCAATCGTATCTGTCGTAGCATCCCAAAAAAGCTGGACTTGAGTAAATCCCACCACAGAGTGGTATAGCTTTTGAATGGTTACCCCACTACATGCTGTACCATCAGAGGGCCTCGAATTTAAGGCACTTACGTCAACCTTCGTGACAGCACTCTCTCCAGTGCCATCACTCAGGCCCGTAATCTGAATTACCGCTTTATGGGAGCCGTCCGAAATGGTTGTACTTGTTACAGCATCAGCCATAAGTCACCCCTAATTAAGCGTCAGCAAACGGTGTTACAAGCGTTCCCGATCCGAGGATTATTCCCTCAATAGCGTACTTAGCAGCGGCTATCGCAGTAACACGAACAATACTGCCAACAAGCCCACCTTTAGTGGTCCCATTCATCGTAATGACATCGTTCGATGCACCGCTGATGAACGTCTTACCTGTGGCGTCAGTCACACCTGTGTACGTGCCGCCGACAAATTTGTCGGTGCCGTCAGTCAGAATGTCCATATCAGTTGCAGCCGTGACCACAACAAAAGTGAAAGTCGCACCTAGATTGTTGGTCTGATTGGGGTCGTCATCTCGACCCGGGGCAGTCGCCACAATACTTGGCAAAGTGAATTTGCCATCTGCATCGTTAGTTACTAGGATTTTACCCGCGTGAGCGGCCACGGTCAGCGTAGTGTCTGCGGTCAGACTGACAACGTTAGCGTTGCCTGCCGAAATAAAGCCAGCCAGCGATTTTACGGGGCCAGAGAAAGTAGTCTTAGCCAAGAGTTCCTCCTTACGAAAGGGTTTGCCCTAGTGTCTTCGTAAGCGTCTGCTGGACCAGTCGCTAGGGCTGTATTTTTTCCAGATTCGAAAAAAGGGGGGAGCGAACTCCCCCCTCCGTATTACGCTCCGGGAGTCCCGAAGATACCGCGCCAGTCTGACCAGCCGAAGCTGTATCGTTCTCTGGCTTTGTAACGAACATTGCCGGTTTCAAAATCACCTTCCATGTTCGTAGAAACAGACGTCCGCACAAAGTGCTTCAGACCATTTGGTACGTCAGTCTTCAGGAACCATGCATCGGTATCCGTCAGGTAGTGGTTAACGGAGTAACCCTGCGGGACCATTCCCATGTTCCGCACAGCGTTAATGTCGTTATCCGCCGTTCCTGTACGACCCGGGGATTCCATCAGTCGATCAGAAACAAACTGAAGTGCAGCTGGAATGATAAGACGAGTTGCCTGAGCATTAATTCTCAGACCTCGCTCATCCTTAAAGCCTGCAATATCAATCAGCGCCTGTTCCAATGAAGTCTCATTCAAATCCGAAGCAGTGCTGAGGATATTGCTGAGGCTTACATTTTCAACAGTCGGGTGAGCGGAAGCACAAAGATATGCCCCATCTCCACCAGTGCCAGATGTAAACGCATTGTTAAGGACGTTCGCACCCTTGATTTGCTTCGTTGTTTGCATCGACCGTGCAAGGGCTTTCGTGTACCGCGAAGACAATGTGTCATAGAGGTTGTCCTCGATTGCTTCCTCCGTAAGGGAGAACGCCATCGCAACAGTCTCATTGATATATCGGGCGGTCCACGCTTCTTGCGCGGTATCGTAAACAACTGCGGAACCCTCGTTCTTAACGGGGGCCTCCCCAAAGCCAGTCAGCATGACTTCTTCTTCGTACGCTCGTTCCGAGTTTTCCGTATCGAAGATGTCTTCATGCTCATTGGCGTACCGATCATACTCCATACCAAAGAGAGCATGCAGGCCGGGAACAAGCTCTTTTACGAGTTGTGCTCTATTAATAGCCATTAGTTACTCTCCTTAGACCGCGAAGACGTTAGTCGGGAAACTGAAGTATGCACGAGCATACGCCCCGAGTGCGTTACTTGGCTCATCTACAAAACCAAGACACAATGCAATCCCTGAGGAAGTCGTCGCAGTAACCCCTTCTTTCGAGCGCCCGTTCGTCGTGCTTCCGGCTGTCGTTGAAAGAGTGTACTTATTGCCGATGAACGTCACTGCAGGTGTACCTGCAGTGAACTGTGCTTCATAAGCAATACCGGGGTCCCTATAGATATAGGCGACCGCGTCTTCAGTTCCCAGAGTCGCTGTACTAGCCGTCCACTGATTAGACCACTTTGGAGTTCCGTCCGATGCTGTCCACTGTACTCCATGGAAAATACCTGCCGGTGTTCCAGTTGCCGTTCCTTGGATCACATAGCCACCAGAAAGATTTACTACGTCACCACTCATAATAGCAGTGCCATAGCCACTTTCAATCCTCATCTTTGATGATTGGATTGTACCACCATAAAGATGGTACGCTGGCGTGAACCCATTCGGCTTGTCTGTGTTTGCCATTACAAACCTCTTTTTAGCAAATTAGGCTTCAGAATTGTCAGGTCTAGCCTGACCACCAAAAGCGACCTTAGTTGTGCGCTCAACATCCCCATGTTTTAGAGGCATAGTCGGGTCACTTTCTCGCATGTAATCGTTGTCGACACCGCTCATCTGCTCTTTAGTTTCATTCTGAAAATATGCCGAGCGTTCAAGAACAGTCTCTTCGGGGATACGTGCGAGCACCAATCCTCCGACACCTATGACACCTGCGTGCTTTCCGTCCTCAACCATAGGAGCTTCAAAGTCGGGGTACTCTTCAGCTCTTACGAGTTCAAATCCCTCACGAACACGTTTTGACATATTCGCTCGGTCATCGTGACCTCGGACCTCAGCACGAATCCACCGATGTTGAAATCCGGCGGGGGCTTCTGGGGCGTCTAACATAGATGGCGGTTGCCATGGCTTACGGCGAGAGCTTTTCTCTCGAGAAGTGGCAGATCTGGAGTCACGACCTGGCATATTTTTACTCCTAATTTGCGTATTTCGCGTAGTCTTCTAAAGCAACCCCTAAGCGTTTTGCAACTGCAACCTGCGAAGGGCTTAACTTTACTTTGCGTGAACCCGGTCTGCTGGTACCAGCCCCTCGGCTAGTTCCTGCAACCTGTTGCACGTTTTTTGGCTGATCGAATTTTTGAGGAAAATAGTCCCTCATCCTGTCATCCACTCTTTGATAGTACTCATCTGAAGCTGGGTCGATATTTTCGTCGACCAACTCCTGATGAACACCAAAAGCAGCAAAAGTCATTCCTCGATCAGTCCCAAACCATGAATTCTTTTCCGCCCACGCCTCCGCTTTTGGATCAGGGGGGGCAGCTTGTGGGTACGGTTGCTGTTCCTCGGAGTATTCCTGCTGTTGCTGCCTTCGACCAGGTTTCCGACGTCTCACCTTTTGACGAGCTTGCAATCGCTTGGCATTCTGCGCTTCGATCGAAGTTTTAGCAACCGCCTCTGTTGCCAGAGCAATCGCATTAGCGTCTCCAATCTCTGTTGCTTCTTTTAGAGCCTTACGAGCCCTTTCAGTCTCAGAGTTGATTCGAGCTTCATATTCGTTGACAAGAGTTCTATCCGAAGAGTTCAGCTGAGTCTGAAGCGTGGTGTTTTGGGTATTAATTTGCTCAGCATAATCAAATGCCTCGTCGCGCTGACGTTCAGCTTCCCGCATCTGATAAGTGAGTTTATCAATGCGTTTCTTTACAGAAGAACTGTACTCATCCATTTCCTCAGATGATTCTTTATCAATCGGTTCTTCTTGAGAGGAAGAACTAAAGTCCCGGTCCGACGCCCTCTCCTGAATAACATCCGCTTCATGAATATCCACTTCCCCTTCAGGAAGCTCTAACTCAATATTTTGCTCAGACATTACTATTCTCCTTATCCGTTCAAAATGTCTTCTGGGCTGTCGATAACAGCGAGGATCTCATCGTCATTAAGGAGCCGCATATCGCCCCCCTCAATACGAAATCTAGCACCTGCATATCGACCAAAAATCACCCAGTCGCCAGCTGAACACCACGGGCCTTCAGAGAATTTATTGGAGTCTTTATAAGCATCAGGACCAAGTGCAACAACCAACCCCACAACCGTGGCTAGGTGTTCTTTGTCCATCGTCTGCTTTGCAAGCATGATGCCACCTTTGGTGGTGGCCTGTGTCTTGAATGGAAGAATAAGCACTCGATACCCAGTGGGCCGAGGGAGCTTATCTATATGCGCGTCCAGAGTTTCAGGGGTAATCCCCCCTTCCTCATCTTCCCTTGGTTCAGAAGAACCAAAGTTCAAAACGCGATCTGGGATTGGATCAGTCATCAGCGGTTTCCAAGTTTCCGTGCAGGGTTACAATTTCTTGCTCAGCGTAGTTCAACCCTGAAATCTCTCCAACTACTCGTTGGTACTGAGCATAGTCCTGAGCACTCCCACTAGAGAGTGAATGCGAAAGCGTTTCTTGACGCTCTCGAATCTTGCGGAGCAGATGCTCCGAATACCTCAAAAAATCCATAAACGGCTACTTTATGTAGCGATAGAACAACAGCCCTTTCGTTGCAGCACCCTTTCCTCGCACTGAGGCTTTTTCGCCACCTTCAGGAAGAAGCGTGCCTGCCTTTATCGTTTTAGGCTGCGCGAATCCGGTTGAAGATACCGAAGGGACACTTACCGAAACGCCTGCTGATTGTTTTCCCGGTTTCGGGTAACTCGTCAGCTCTTTGTTCCAATCTTTCATTTTTTCTTTCCTCGACCTTTAACAGCTCCGCCTCTACTGTACGAGACTTTCTTGCCTTGTCGTTTAGCCGCCGCTTTTGCCGCAGCCTTACCTTTAGCTGTGTATGAGTAGTGTTTTTTACCAACTTTCGGCATTGTTAATCCCTCCGTGAGAGTTCTGCCAGCTTAGTGAGCTCAAGAAAGCCCTTATCGACTTGATCTTGGTGCTTCATCTCAGCTTCCTGAAGATCAGCCGCAGTACGCAAATCTTCTCGTTTTTCGTCAGATTCCATCTTCTCTACCCCAAGACGGAACTTCTGAACAGCCTCTTCTCGCTTCTGCTTGAGTTTCTGGTACTCAAGATTCATCTGCTCATTGAACATTTCACGCTGTTCGTCTGGCGGAGACTCCATAGCATCCGCCAAGGCTTGTTCCTGACCCGTGACCTGCTGAGTCGCTTGTGCCGCAGCCATTGCGATTTGACTCTCAGCTTCAGGAGGCAACTGGGGAAGTTTCCCATCCTGACCCGGTTTCGGAAGCTCAACCCCCTGCTGGGTCAATATCTGCTCAACCTGAATGCGATACTTCAGGGCTTGGTGCTGCTGAATGTGCGCTTCGAGTGCAGCAACCGCTTCCTGATTCTTCTCAGTATTTGGATTCTGAATAAACGCCACATGCGTCTGAATATGTGCATCATGGTTCTGCTGAATAAAGGCTTCGAGTGATTCCTTAGTTAATGCGTCCTGATTCTCCTGAACCGGGTCTTTCGGCGCAGGAGGCGCATCCGGGATCAAAATATCGTCGATATCCCGGATATTTAGCGCCAAATACATCTTACGGAAGGCTTCCTTCAGATTATGAATATCAGGCGCACTTTGGGCCATCTGAAGTTGCGTTTGTGCCAAAATAATTCGCTGCGTGGTGCTGAAGATGTTGGGATCCGAAATTGGAATCACATCCACCTGAGTGCTGAAGTCCTCACGGAAGACTGTCTGCTGCGCACCCTGAACTTGGTACGGATATTCCGGCGGCAGCGTTTCTCCGAAGACTCTCTTGAGAATCTTGAACTCAGTGCGCTGCGCATAGTGCAATCGCTTATGGATTGCCGAAATTACCTTCTGACCCTTCTCCAAAACTGCAACAGTGGTCCCCACCGGAGCGTTCTGGTTAGCATCCGAAGATGTCGTGTCCAATACCGAAGCAAACCGCTGCCCCGACTCGACCAAAAGACCCAATAGCTGCGATAACGTCCCACTGGGCTCTTTATACGGCAAGGGCAGGAACGAATCGCGAATCGTGCCCCCGGGAGTATCGACATCCCGCCACTCTCCCGGCTGAATCGGATCATCAGTCCGCTGAATGTTCAACCCACGGGACTTAAAGCCTGCCGGAAGATTTGACAGCGTTCCCGCGTCAATTAATTGGCGCAATATCGCCGTTGCGGACTTAGTTACTCCACCAATCATGTGGATCAACCCAAATCCGTAGAAACCAAGCCCGGGTAGAAACTTAAAATGCGTGAAGTGCTCAATCTTCTTCCGCATTGGGTCTGTTTCTTCGTAATTCTGGCGAATCGCCAAAACTTTATTGCTATCCAAACAAACCGTGATGATATACGGCAATGCGAGCCCAGTCGTCTCGCCTTGAGCGTCTGTATCCTCCATTCCCTCAATATCTAGTTCCGCATGCACCTCAAGAAGAGTGTAATCCTCCTCACTAGGAGGGGAACTCGTGCCATCAATCTCGTCAATCTTCTCCTGCGTCGGAGATTCATGAATCATGGAGGGAGGAGAAAGCGTAATGTCTGAATAAAACCCAGAAAGCTGCAATTTCAGCAGATCATTCTCGGTCATCTTGATGACATGAGTAATTCGAGGGCTCGTAACCAAGTCTGTCGTGCTATATGGCACGATCAGATCTTCTGCCTTGATAAAACGAGAAACAGCGCGCCCTAATGCCGGGTCGTAATAGCTCTTCTTGAACGCAGAACCCGCCAACGGCAGATAAAAGAGCAATTGATCCATTTCAGGATCGTACTCTTCCATCTTATACGTCAACTGGAAGTTCATGAAGTTCTTGACCCGGTTCGCCTGATCCATTTTCGGATCAGTCATCTTGCCCATGACTTGGGTATCTACCGGGCCACCCGCAGGCAGCAATTCTTTGTACGCTTGAGCCTGAAAATGCGTAACCGCTTCCGCCAAAAGTGGATGATACACGCCACTTGCCCCCTGAAAGGGCTCGCTACGGTTATCAGATTTGATACCTAACAGATCAAGACCGTTCTTGAACGTATCGTACCAATCTTCGCGAGAATCAAGGTCCTCACGGTAATGCTGAATCAGACTTGATGCGATCTGACTGAGAACTCGGTCCTCAAGATAGTCAGCGATGTTCTCGCCAAACAGAATCTGAGGCTCTTCTTCCGGATCGAAGCCGATCGACCCCACTCCCTCACTGTTGAAGAAGACATCAACCCCTTCCGGGCCAATAAAATCCTCCTCAAGCTCAATCTCAACGGAGGGCTGCGCTAAATACTCGGATGGTGTCGACATGCTTGCGAAAGATACCCCCGTTTACGCAAAGAATAAATCAGTAATAGACCCGAGTCCTTGGGAAATACTCCTCTTCATCTTCCCAATCCGTCGCTAATCGCAAAAAGCCCCCGTTTCGGAAGCGCATTAGTGCCAAACTCGTAGAATCTACTAGATCATCGTGTTCGCCGTTCGGAAAATCGGAGACTTCCTCCATCAGCTCTTCCGCCCAACGGTTTTCTGGTACCCAAACCTTTCCATCCTGGAAAATCGGGCTTACTGAATTAAGACGGGCAATCTTATCCTGCCCCTTGTTGGGCGAAAAGGTGTTTATCGGAATCCCCAACCGCCGTAATTCCTGCGTGAGCGGAATTCCCGAGGCTTTTGTCTCAATAATCACGGTATCCGGAGTCCAATACTCGTACAAACGCAACGCCTCGCGCTTCAACTCCGGGAAATCCAACCGCTCCTTGACACAATCCAACAAAACTAAGTGGGACTCGCCTCCCGAATAGATCTCATCTCCAATCTTCCCCTCTGGATTGAAAACTCCCCACGTAGTTATAGCAGTGTAGTCCGCTCTCTCAGACTTCAAGAACGCTGTATCGTAACTCTGTATCAAATAACTACACGCAGGCGGGTCGTCGCTCGGCCAAACCTTGAACCAATCCTTCGGGATGATCGAAATACCTTCCCCGGTTGGGCGCTGCATGTACTGCGCCGCCCACTTCGAAGGCGGAACAGACGCCTTAATTGACTCTAGTTCGTTTAACGCCCAATACCCGGGCCAAAGCGGGTTGCCCGATGGCAAGATCGCCGGAAATTCAATCACCTCCCACTGGTCAGACCCTTGCTCCTGCGTCATCTTGCGCACGAGCTTACCCGTCAAATCCTTCTTAGACCACCGCGTCATTACAATAACGATGGCTCCTCCCGGCTGAAGGCGCTGTCGCGGACCAGCCATGAACCACTCGTAGGCTTCATCCAGAGCCTTGTCCGAAAAGGCATCCTGCTCAGAGTGAGGATCGTCAATAATAAACAGATCCGCGCCCCGTCCAGCCAACGCACCCCCAATCCCCGCCGCGTAATACTCACCACCCTGCGACGTTAACCACTTTCCCGCACTCCTGGAATCAGCCTTCAACTCCGTACCGGGAAATACATCCTTGTACTCATCCGTATCCAACAAGTCACGAACCTTACGCCCGAAATTTATGGCCAAATCCGCCGTGTGCGTAGCCTCAATGATCTTGAGCTTAGGACGCTTGCCTAATAAATAGGCGGGAAACAAGTGAGAAGCAAACTCACTCTTCGTATGCCGGGGAGGCATATTCACAATTAACCGCTTGAGCTTGCCCTCGGCAATACGGTCAAATGCATCCGCCATCTTGCGGTGATGGTCGCCCTCAATAAACTCGGGCCAAATCGTTTTTACAAACTCAAGAAAGTTACCAGCCGACCGCTCCTGAAACTCACGCTTCTCCAGCTCCTCTAAAAGAACCGTGAACTCTTTCGCTTCGTCCCGCGAAAGATAAGAGAGATCTACCTTCCGTAACTCATCCAGAACATTCGGCATTATCGCGGGGCAATCTCTTCCACAATCTCTTCAGGAGAAAGCCCCGTTTTTCTCATGTCCAACAACTGGTGCGCCGCCGCTCGTTCCTCTGGAGAAAACTGGGCCGTGCGCTCATCAAAAGAATCCCGCGTAATCAACCCATCCTGCAACGCAACGTAATGCTCCAAATACAACTCAATCGCACCCGCGTCCTGTGTCGAATCCAACAACTGAGGACCGCTGCCTCCTCCCTCCGGGTCCACCGGAAATACCGGACCCCCGGCCTCGTACCGGCGAGGACGTACCATTCCACCTCGCGCCATCATCTGTAACTGCTGAGGGCTCGCCTGCACCATCCCCTGCTCAGGATTCGCCTGAATCTGTCCCATCATCTGCTGCCCAACATTCTGGATTCCCGGGTCACCATCCCCCATCATCTTCTGAATATTCGGCACCGAAAAATAATACACATCCTTCGGGCGACCCACCGCCCCACCTCGTGCCGCCGCCATTACTCCCGACGAAGCCCCATCCCCCATCAAGCCTGAACCCGACTGCAACAACGCCTCCAACTCCGGAGATGGCCCATACTGCTCGAATAACTGCTCCTGCACCGCCGGGTCCTGAATCAACTCCTTCATACCACGGCCCTCCGGGTCCTCGTATTCCATACCCTGAAGCCCCTGCCCAACCTCACTCCCCGCAATCATCTGCGCGGCTTCCTCTATGACGCTCGGCGCAGGCATCCCGGGAACAGAACCGTCAATATATCGCTGCTGCTGCGCCGCTAACTGCTGCGCTTCCTGCTGCTTCTCCGCTCGCTTATTTGCCGACCTCGAGCCCAGATACCCGGACAGAAGCGATCCCCCAGTCATTATTAAAGCCGCCGTGAAAAAGGACATACCTAATTCTCCTCGTATCCATCTGCAACAAATCGCTCCCATAACTTCTCTGGGTCGCGCTCATTACTCGGGTTCGGGTGGACCGTCATCCACACCGTATCCTCCAATGCGTGCATCGCTCGCTTCATGCCCGGGGGGGAACTGAATATAGCAAAGTCCTGATAAACCTCAACTACATCCTCCTCCTGCACCGTGGTCACCGTGCGTACATGCCCCTTCACAATAGTGACACAACCCTCACGATGAATATGTCCCGTGAGAACCATGCCCCTCGGCATATATAACGCACGAACATAAACTCCATCCGAGAACTGATGCGTAACCAGTGGGTCCTCGATTCGGACCTCCTCCGGTAATGCCAATATCGCCTTCTCCAAAGCGAATATCTGCGCGGTGCGTAGCTCGCTGACCTCGGCAGAAGGTCTCTCTACAAGATTTGGCATCCGGCAATCCTATACCAAAAAATTCTGCAAAAAAATTCTGCGCGAAATATTTTCGACTAGGGAACCTACGCAAAACTATAGGGAATTAAGAGGCAGGGACCAAGGGTTAGCTGGGGCCGGGGAGGGCGGGAAGAGTCGCAGGGGTATACCCCCTGCCATCATAGTGATATCACCCCTCAGTGAGATCGTTAGCTGGTGCTAACAACCTTGTTGAGGTGCGCCCCTCTGTCAAGTTGTTAGCTAGTACCTCTGACATCATAGTGATGTCTAGGTAGATGGCCCAGGTAGGTAGATGGCCCAGGTAGGTAGGTAGGTAGGTAGATAGATAGATAAATAAGTATAGACACAGGTTAGGTGGTATGGCATGATGTTGTTGGTGGGGGCACTGACGCACCCACCCCGGCCCCGCCTATGGGGCGCACTTAGAGAGAAGTAAGGTTTATGAGCAAATCAAATAAGGCAAGCAGCCAAACGGCTGCCCAAGCTCTGGAAGCTATTGACGAGCGTGCGGGTGTTCAACCTGAACCCACACTTGCCGAATCCATAGCCGCACGCATGGCTGGCAAGGTACCCGCATCCGCCAAGGCTGGCACGTCCGCCTTCGATGGCGATGTCGCCTTTCACCCTGACTTCATCGAGGGCTTCTATGACGTGGCACGTGTTCAGGTGCAGCGCTTCATTACCGGCATGGCCGGGCGCATGGCCGACGGTGTGGTTGCCTGTGATGCCGATGTGCTGGAAGACATCGACGCCACGGCCATCAAGCCTTACGCCAAGTCCCAGACCAACGACGTGATCGGCCACTACGCCGCTCCGCTGTTGGGTCTGGCACCTTGGACCAAGTACGTGAACCAGACCAAGTGGTCCGCGTTCAAGCGTACGCATGGCCTGACCTCTGATTACCTGCCGGTATTCAAGGTCACCAAGTAACCACCCACGGGGGCCGCAAGGCCCCCACTACCTAAGGAGTATTAAGCAATGCCATACAAGATTGACAAGGCCGTACCCATACCTCCACGTCAACGTAAGAGCAAGTACCCATTCGCCAGCATGGTTGTTGGTGACTCTTTCTTCGTGCCGACGGGACCATTCACCAAGTCACAGGACGCCGCATGGGCGCGGGTTAAGTCAAGCGCCGCCATTTTCCGCAAGAAAGCCAACCAGCCGGACATACACTTCGAGGTCCGCATGGTTACCGAGTCCGGTAAACATGGCGTGCGTATTTGGCGTGTTCTCAATCGGGCATACAAGGGCCGCGCCGCGACACTTGATGGCCGTGGCGTCGATGCGGGCAAGGTACCTGCCTCCGCCTTGGACGTACTTGACCGCGCGTTGGCTAAGTAACTACCTAACCCGCCGGGGGCCGCAAGGCCCCCGGGCGGGGACCGGACCGGACCACCGGACCGGACCGGA
>TARA_R110001592_G_scaffold361827_2_pt1 | contig 16088 bp, 14 predicted proteins | sample TARA_R110001592 | Tara Oceans TARA_R110001592 (sample SAMEA4398387) | marine metagenome | biome: Polar Biome; feature: [SRF] surface water layer (ENVO:00010504); material: water (ENVO:00002006), including particulate matter (ENVO:01000060) such as... | depth 5 m
AAGAAGGGCTATCTTTTAACTATCCATAGCCTTCTCATATTTTCCCTTATTTCCTGTCATTTTTAGACAATACGACCTACCAAAACCACCTATCTTCTGGTAGGATACACCATCAATTTGTGTCCACAGTGATACCATGGACACAACTGAGGAGTATCTTATGCCGAAGACCCGTCTGACCGCCGACAAGATAAAGCGCTACGCCCTACCAAGCTCAGGGTCAGTAGAATTAGTAGACAATGAGGCTCCTGGGCTCATCTGCAGGATCACCTCTGGTGGCGCTAGGACGATGGCGGTCAAAGGAAGGATTAAGGGGGGAACAACTTTTCGTATGTCTCTTGGAGAGTTTAGCCTGCGGCCAATGGACGGAAGTGACGGATGGCGAACGAAAGCACGCCAAATAATGGCCAAAGCACGAGATGGCATAGACCCCCGCATAATCGATCTTGAAGATATAACTTTTTCCGAAGCACGTGAACGATACCTAAAAAACCCACCAATCGTATCTCGTGGACCACGCGCCGGTCGACCTTGGTCTCAAGCTTACCGCAGCAACATCACCCGCTACTTGTCTCAGGGCACGCACAATTTAGACAAATTGAAGTTGCGACAAATAAAGGCTGTTCATCTGGCGGATACTGTTAATGCTATGAGCACAACATCCCTCAAACGAGCGGTGTACGAAGCGCTATCCGCATTTTTCTCCTGGTGTACAAACCAGCATCTGATCGACGCTTCGCCATTAACTGCATTAAAAGCTCCTCCAACGTCCTCCAGCCGAGATCGAGAATTAAACCGGAACGAACTAGTTGCCGTTATGAGGGCAACAGAAGAAATGGCCTATCCCTTCGGCCACCTCTACCGTCTTGTCCTCCTAACGGGCAAACGTAAAGGCGAGGTAGCGAAAATGCGCTGGGAGGATATCGACCTAGAAGCAGGGCAATGGACAATCCAATCCAGCCAAACCAAATCTGGCAATGCTCTAGTCGAGCCTCTCAGTCGGCAAGCCGTCGAACTCCTTCGCTCCTGCCCTAAGTTTGGGCCTTACGTATTTTCGACGAATGGGTCGACACCAGTAAGCGGCTTCTCAAAGGCAGAACGTCGGCTTTACGAAATAACTGGAAATCAAGGCGACAACAGTTGGCGGGTCCATGACTTTCGCCGCTCTCTAGTCTCGACTGCTGCACGTGAATTTCGAACACCCTTAGCTGTTGCCGATCGGCACCTAAATCACTCTGGTGGCTCACGAGGCGTCGCGCGGGTCTATCAGAAGTATGATCTTCTGCGGGAACGTGCAGAGTTGGCACAGCAATGGTCAGACTGGTTACACCTTGAAGTGCCAACCAAAAACGTGGTGTCGCTTCATGCCTAAGAATGACGCCCAAATAATAAAAGAATTAGAAAAGCTATTTGACGAGGAAATGGGGCACACTTTGTCCAATGAGCGAGACTATCTGGATGCACAAGTCCGCTTCGTAGATCACTGCCTCCTCGTAGTTGACGAAGCCAAGCGGTTCAATCACCCCGCGTCTGAAAAGGCCGTTCAAGCTCAACTCAGCCGCGCTGCCAAGGCATTGAAGGCTCTAGGGCCTGAGGCACAGGACTTCATCGAACAAGGTTATAACTATGTCGTCACAGATATTTCCGAACCCGGCCCAATCGGCGAGATGATATCTAAGCTGGATGGATATTCAGCGGGGTCAGTGCGCAATGCCCAGAAACGGCGCTTGCTGAGCGCAGCGCAGACCATTTGGCCAGGCAAGGTATCAAAGTATCGGCCAACCCGTTTCGGCAAGTTCGTTGATTTGCTCAGACAGCTTGCGGGGATAGATGAAATTAGCGACGACGTCATGCGGGGAAATCTCGATCCTGACGCGGACGGATACCCGCCGCGCGTCAATCCAAACGCTATATAAGCCTGGCAAGGCTTAAGTTTGATTGCGGGGATACGAAGCCACTTTTATCGAATTAAAATTCGGTGGAGTACTTAGGCCGGGAAACGTTCGCCCTGCCTCATTAGGTCTGCTCATAATCGGCAAGCCGACATTATCAGGCCGGAATGCCGAGGGCCGTTAATGACCCATAACGGCCATGAGCTAACCTTACCGCTAAGGCGATCAGCAAGGGACTAACCGCAAGACGAGCGGGCAAAGCCCTGACTTAGAGGGGGCATAGATCGCGATTATTACACGCTCCTCTATGTGTTTCTCTTAGGTTAGTGGCGATGTTGCCAGATGAAACCAGATCAGGAGCGCGAGGCAACCGATTGTTCAAGGTCGGTCTGCGGATCCGGGTCGGCATTCACTTGTGATGTAGCCACCGACGATTGTCCGCCCAGATCAATCAGCGGCCGCTGGCGGGTGCGGTCGATCTGAAAGTGGAACACGTCATGTCGATTGTAATAGCCTGCCATGTCGTGATGCTGTTTCAACTCGGCCAGGGCCTCGACGTTCACGTCCGCAATCACAATTCCCTCTTCGTCACTGAGAATGCCGCCCGGCGTCGATCCGTCCGGGGCAACGATCATAGAAGCTGATTTAGGTGACGCTTCCAAAATTTCTCGCGCATCCTTGCTGTCTGCGACGGCGTTCAAACTTTCTTCGTCGAGGAACCCAGCCGAGACTACGGTATAGACCTTGGCTTCAAAACTATGGGCCGCAGAGCGGACCCGAATGGCTTCCGTCAAATCGTAAGGTTCGTTCGAGCGAGGGTCCTTGAACGGCCAAACACTGGGATAGTTTGCACAGTGAATCTGCTCACCCTGCGCCATCAAGCTATAACGGGCCAGCGGATTCCCGTTCTCGCCGCAGATCAAACCACCGACGCGCCCAAAGGGAAGCTCCACCACATGCAGACCTGCCCCGTCTCCTCGGTTCCAGGTTAATTTTTCATAAAACGTGGGAACGAGTTTCCTGTGATGGTTGACGATTACACCTTGGGGGCTGATTAGAATTGCGGCGTTCCACAAGCAGCCTTCGGAATAGGGGGCGCGTTCAGAAAAACCCAACGACACGGCGACCCCGCATCCGGCGGCGGCACGGGCGATGGCCTTGATTTCTGGCCCGTCAACCCGAATGGACGACTTGGCGAAACGGGTAAAATACTCATGCCCGTCGATCGGGTTCTTCACCGCATTCCAGATGGGGAATCCTGGAATAAAGCTTTCCGGAAATACGACGATGTCAGCGCCTTGTTTTGCGGCTTCTCGGATCGTCCTAAGCGCCTTTGTGACCCCGGCGTCAACATCGAAAAAAACTGACGCCAAATGGGCAGCGGCGACCCGGACGTTTTCTTTGGGACTGGGGTTAAGTTGTTTATCATTCATGACGTTTTCCTTTACTCAAAAACGGAACACGGGTGGGACGCAATGCTACGCCCTGGATGAACTAAGTCGCCGGTCCGAATTTTCTCTTTAGAATGATCCGAGTGCCCAGGAACAACAACGGTACGAGCCCGATCCAGACAAAATGCGTCGCCAAGTAGCTAAGCAGACAGACGATTGCCGCCAATCCAAAAATCCATCGTTCCTTCTGCGTCAGGGGATCGGCAATGGAGCCGTAGAAAGCGCCCGCGATCATTAAGGCACTGGAGAGATATATGACGATTGCAACCATAGCCTCGACGCTTAAGTTCACTGGATCCAACAAGCTGGGGAAAGAAACGAAAAGGAATGGAATCAGCATGGCGAGGCCACCCAACTTGGCGGCTTCCCAGGCGCTGCCCAAGAAGTTGCCACCGGAGATGCGCACGGCCACCAGAATCCCGACCGCCACGGGCGGTGTCAGGGCAGAGAAAATAGCGAAATAAAACCCATACATGTTCGCTGCCAGAGGTGAGAGCCCGACATCAATTAGGCTGGGGACCACAATAATCGCGATAAGAGCATAGGCCGCCGGCGTTGGGAGTCCCATGCCAACGACAAGAGACACCAGCATGCCTAACGCCAGCGCGATGAAGATGCTGTCGCTGGATATTTTGGAAATCATGCTACCGGCGGAAACGCCCAAGCCGGTGGTGGTAAGCGTCTGAACGACGATGCCGATGGCAGCCAGAACGACGACAAGTTGTACAGCCGTCAGAATTCCAGTCATAAAACCGTTAAAGATTTCTTTCACTTTGGGTCGATAGGCCGCCGGGCGCGCGAAGGATAAAACCAGAATAATCAGGCCTCCCCAAAAACCAGCCATAGGCGGGGAGTAACGCAAGACCAGCAAAACGATAAGCACGGTGAAGGAGATCAGAAAGGACGGCAGTATCCATTTGATCTGCCCCAGATCTACCTTTTCTACTTTTACACCTAAATCGGGTTTCGAGCCGATCATAGCGTAGAGGGCGATGGTGATTGCAGACATATACAGTAGGCCCGGCAGGAAACCTGCGATAACGATATCAATATAGGAGACACCCAAGATCACAGCCATAAGGAAGGCGCCCAACCCCATGATGGGAGGCAAGAGCTGACTGCCTGTAGACGCCATGACTTCGATGGCGCCCGCTTCATTTGCGTTAAAGCCGTTCTGTTTCATGGTGGGTATCGTCATAACGCCTGAAAGCGCAATGTTACTGACCGCTTGGCCCGTAACCATGCCGATAAGCGTGCTCGCGAGTATAGCAGAATAGGCGACCCCACCCCGCAGGATGTTGCCGATCGCCGCCCCTAGGACCCCGAACATGGTGATCACTCTCGTGCCGTGGAGCAGGCCACCGTATATCAGCAGCAGGAAGATCATATCGGCAGAAAGTGGTGCATAATTGAGCACACCCCGGGGGCCGCCAATCCCGCCGAGGAAGCTGACCGCGACATTCAAGGGCTGCTGACGCGACGCAATCGAGTCTGGCAGCATATGTCCATAAATCAGGTACAGAGCCGCGAGAAAGCAGATGACGGCAATCGGTGCGCCCCAGATGCGCCAGGCAATAATCAAGACCGTGAAGACCAGCAGGAGCCCCGTCGTAATTGTCGCGTCGTCTACGAAGGGCTGGGTGATTTCCAGAAGTTCGGCGTTGGTATAGAGGTAGTAGCCCGCGCCACAACTTAAAACAGAGCCAACAACACCAACGAGAACATCAATCCAGCGAGAGATCGGAGCACCCTCTCGCTCATCGGCGTGGCAAATTAACCAGAGCGAGGCGAAGAATAAGGCGCCCGTGACGTGCAGGGTATAGTGCTTCATGGCACCATGGAAACTCGTCCAGACTGTGGAGCCGTGATACAAAACCAGCAGCACTGCCATCGAGAATAAGCCTGCTTTGGCGATAAACTTCACGCCTGGAGGCAACAGGCCCTGGGTCTTGGTCTCCATGACTCTTGTTCCTTTAAATCGACCGAGTTCAGGAGAGATTACATCCCTTATGGTCGCTAGTATTCGGTGCGGGTGCGGCGCTGGAGCCGCCGCACCCTTTTCCGTATCTACAATCTTTCACGCTTAATTCACCAGACCCGCTTCCTTGTAGGCACGCATAGCACCAGGGTGCATGCGCTCGGGCGTTGTCCGAGCGAGAGTTGCCACCGTTTCTTGGTCCCAGATTTTTGCGATGGCGCTGTATTTGCCAAGTTGCGGGCCGGCGGTCAGCCACAACTTGGTCATTTCGTAGGCCAACTCTTCCGGGAATGATTTATGAACTGACAACAACGTGAAGTTCCCGAAGCTGGTGACGGGTTTTGGTTGGTTGCTAATCGTATTCGCGGGGAGGGTCTGGATGCTGAATGGCACACCCGTCGCATCAATATAGGACTGGATTTCCTTGTCTTGAATATGGACGTAAGTGTAGGGACGCCCAGCGCTTTCCAACTTCTTGAACGGGCCGGCTTCAAGGGTAAAGGAGAAGTCTTTGTTGGAATGGGCGACCAACGTGCCGATGTCGGCCCGGCCATCCAACAGGGCATCGATGTTCTGTCCGGGGCCGAGGGCATCAAAGGACTTCAGTTTGCCGGTCATGCCCCAGTGATCTAGCATCATCCGCTGATGCATGCCCCATTCGTTTTGGGTAAGCAGACCCACCGCAACGCGGCGTCCTGAGAAGTCTTCTTTCTTGGTGATCTTGGGGTCCATGGTGACAAACAGGTTCGTCGTCCTGCTCATGACTCCGAGCACTTTAAAGTCCTTCACGGCCTCAAGCGGCTGCGGGAAAAACGGGGCGACGCCGTTGATCGCGGCCCATTCGACCACCTCGCCGGAACCAATAATAGTGTTTTCCCAAAGGTCTGGAGAAGAGGCAAGAAAACGAACATTATAGGTGAAACCCGGTGTTTCAACTGCAGTTGGTTGAATTTTTTTTGTATAATTCTCAGCATAATTCTGCATCGTCGCCCAAGCTAGATAAGGCCCTGATCCTGACGGAGAGACCAGAATGTCGACCTTGGCGGGTTCAGCCTTGACGTCGATTGACCATCCAGCAACGGTCATCAAACTCACGGCTGCTGCTGTGAGCAGCGATTTCGGTAAAGTCAATTTTGACATGCCTGCACCTGTTCAGTTGTTTGGAATACGGGCATGGTAGGGTCAGGAAGTGCATTAAAGATAATTTTATTTTTTTATCTTTCATATAGGATTTTCCTATGCAGATACGATTACGTGCCTTGCGCTATTTCATCGCCGCCGCGGAGGCAGGCAGCGTCTCGGAAGCGGCGAGCAATCTGAACTTGTCTCAGCCGAGTATTTCCACGGCCATCATGCAGATTGAAGAAGACCTGAATATTCAATTGTTTGTCCGGCTTCCGTCAAAGGGTATTCGATTGACGCCGCAAGGCTCCGAAGTTTTAAAAGAGGCCCGCCAGCTAATTGCGACAGTGGAAGAGTTCCGCGCTTCCGTGGATGCGGTCAGCGGACAGATGCAAGGGGACTTATCATTCGCGAGTTTCCTCAATCTCGGCTCAAGCTATATGTCCGACATCATCAAAAGCTTCCAAGATCAATATCCCAACATAAACGTCCAAATGAAAGACTACAATCAGCAGGAGATTTTTGACGCTCTGCTGACGGGCAAGGTTGAAATGGCGATGACTTTCGATTTAAATCTGCCGCCGGTGTTTGATGTCCGCTATGTTGCGACGAAGGAGCCTTTTGCGGTTCTGCCCTTCGGTGACCCGCTAGCGTCTCAGGAGTCCGTCTCCATTGAGGACCTAGCAGCCCGACCATTCATTCTCATGGATCTGCCGCATACGGCGGAATATTTTCAGTCGCTATTCCAGAACATGGGGCTAGCACCCAACATCCGGTATCGCACTCGCACATTCGAAACCGTCCGCACTTTTGTCGCGAGTGGATTGGGAGTGTCGATTCTGAACCTGAAGCCTGGCATCGATTCGACCTATAACCGAAAGAAGGTGGTCATACGCCCCATCAAACAGCGGCTTCGACCTCTGAAGATCGTACTTCTCCAGTACAAACGACTGAGATCAAGGAAGATTGCCGAGACGTTTGCCAATCACATATCCGACTACTTCGCCCAGACGCCATGAAACATGCGGTCCTAGCACCGTGAGAGCGGCGTGGATGGTACTTTAAAGTACCTCGGTCGAAACTATCCAAACCAGATGCACGATCAGGCAGGCTGGCTTCACCAACCAATCAAGTCCGAGTGTTAGCGGAGATTGTAGTTCCGATTTTGGCTATATGCGGACCAGCTAGAGGCCACGGCATTACGTCTGGATATGATCTGCAAGCGGAAATTATCCGGAAGGAGCGACGAGGGCCGCGAAGAATTCAAGTATGACCGCGCTGTCGCCCTAAGACCTGCTCTGAAAACATTTGCGATGAAGGCTTTATTATAGAGCCGCCATTCTCATCATCTTCTTCCCTGGCGGATCGCCGGCACCAGCCAGAAGGTTGCGAGACCGACAAAGGCGAATGCTAAGCTCATGCCAAACCCAGTGTTATAGCCGCCCGTTAAATCATATAAATAGCCCGCCATAAACGCGCCGAGAGCGGCGCCACAGCCTTGGCCAATGTTTGTTGCACCGAATATGGAGGCAAGACCGCGGCCGGCAAATAGCTCCGCCATCTGGGAGGTGATGATCGGTCCGCGCGCGCCAGCGGACAGGCCAAAGCATAAGACAAACATCACCAGTAGCGACCAACCCGGATACCATTGTAGAGCGGCGAGCGCCAGAATACCGGTAAGCGTTAGCAGATAGCTCGCTGTCGCGACGAGGTGGCGCGGGAACCGCTCGGATAGAATGCCGGTAAGGGCGATGCCTAGGATCGTTAGCATGCCGATAGAACCAAACGCCAAGGCAGCCTGCACAACACTGAAGTTCTGGTCGACCAAAAACGCCACCACCTGCAGGCTGACGGCAAAAATGGAAATAGCAGAGGCCGCGTAAATCGTGAAAAAACCCCAAAACTCGATCCGGCGAACTGCCTGTCTCAAGCTTAACCCACCTTCGGGGCCAAGGGCGACTGAGGCGGCAGGTGCTTCGGCGTTTGCCTGCCTGGGTAGCTGAGCGGAACCGGGTCGGCCTGCTGCAATCCGCCGCCACGGCAGCAGCAGAACCAAAATCAAGACTGCGATAAAACCAAAACTGGCCCCCAAGTAGGCACCCTGCCAGCCAAATCGTTCAATGGCGATCTGAGCCGTTGGCGCCAGCAGCATGACACCAATACCTTGGCCAGAATACGCGATAGAAACGGCAGTCGCCCGGCCGCGTACAAACCATTTTGAAATCAGGCTCTGCATGGGCACGATGCCAACCATCGCCGCGCCAACACCGCCACAAATGCCGATCACCAAATAGAATGCCACAAGCGATGTCAGCAAACCCGATCCGGCAAAGCCGTAGCAACCGACTAACAGTATCACGCCGATTAAGTAATTGAAGCGCGGCCCTAGTCGGTCGTAAACAAGACCTGACAACAAGGAACCAAACCCGAAGGCCAACATATAGACGCTGTAAACCGAGGTTACACTCGCCCTGTTCCAGTCAAGGTCCGCGCTCAGTGGCAGCAGGAATACGGCATAGGTCTCGCCCATGCCGCGGCTAGCGGCGATCATGACCACACAGAAGGCAAAAATGAGCAACGCCGGGCGAAGGGTTGGTTGAAATGGCTTTGCGGTCATAAGCCAGCTACAGCCAATTTTATAAGGAGACACACCACCGAGCTAAATTTCCAATCATGAAGGTCCACGATTACACGTGTACGAAAGGTTTTAATTAATTGCATTAAGGCGGCTTGTCACTTCTGCTTATGGCTGAGATTGTCGGAAAACTCGCCGTTTGGGTAGTGCATGATTTTGGGTGAATAAATTTTGCACCGCGCATTCCTCGCAATGCACTTGAGACCCGGTAAAACTCAATAAGATTTTTGCGAGTTATACCGTCTAAAACATCCCCCAAATATTTCCTAAAAACTCCTTAGTGTCACCACATGAGGAGATAGAATGATGGCCATTGCAAAGCCCAAAATTGAGACCGAACCAAACCCCGGGGACGACGTCCAGATTTTCGGCGTTTTCGATCTCTGGCATCGCGGTTTGATCCCAGTCAGCGAGAGCTTACTACGTCGAATGATCCAAGTCGGGGATTGGAAATGCGGAACTCTGGGGCGCCGCTACGTTACGACTGGGCGACAGCATCATGAGAATGTCCTGCGTCATACAGGTCGCGCCGATGAGGTGGTGACCGACAAAAAGCATCCAGGTTCAGTGCCGTTGAAATGAAAACGACGTATGGGCCTCGAACGCCCACTACGCCGCTAGCTTGTAGGGTTCTATGGACGATGAATATAACAAAAATAAATGCCTCCGGCAACTTAGCCAAACCGTTAACAAAAGAGCAAAACACACAAATCGAAAGAGCCTACGAACAACTTGAAGACCACAAATGGGGCGATGCAATCGGTCACATACTCGCTCACCGGAGTGAGCTATCTGTTAACACCGATCCTAGATACGCAAATACGTGGAGGACGAAAGATGGAGAGACATTGTACGCCGTCGAAACATGGGAATTCGATGACAAATGCCTTGCCGAAAAAGTCAGAGGTAGTGGTCCCAAGGAACTCGAGGTCAAATCAAAATTAGTAGAAACTCCAAAGCGTCGAATAAATTATCATCTAGATGAGGATTTGGTTGATGCACAGATCAACGTTGTCTGCGACATGTATCGAGAGATGCCAGAAATACGAAGGCGCTGGTTACTAAACTATATAACAAAAGAAGCTGAGAGCTACCTCCATCGTGTAGCGGCGGTGATGCTCGCGTGCGATTTTCCCAGGGAAAATGGTATCCAAATTTTGGCGCTTTGCCACGGCGATTTATTCGCCTCTGAATTAGTTAACGCTCCAACACTCAAGGTGTCTGGGACCGACCCAATCAGCCGCTCCAAACAGCCAAATATCACAATATTGTCAGCTGACGAAACCGATATAGATGCCGAGGAAGTGGAGGAAATCACCCGGTGTACAAAAGATACTAAGAGTAATGACCTAAGCTTCATTTCATCACAGCAAAATTTTAAGGTCCGCGTGGCGCTAGCTAAAAATGCTTTTGCTGCTGTGCCTGACCCGGATGACAAAGACGAACCCGGCGACTTGAAATTTCACTCTATTGCAGATTTTATTAGTCGCCCCACACCGGAGTTTCTTGTTCAGGGGATGCTCCCCAAGAAGGGTGTCGCAATCATTTATGGAGCCAGCGGTTCCATGAAGAGCTTTGCCTGCGCTCATCTCGGCCTATCGATTGCCGGCGGGCATGACATCGGCGACCTAAAGGTTGAGGCGACGCCTGTTCTGTTCTTGCTAAACGAGGGACAGGCTGGCTTTGGTCGAAGGCTGCAATCCGCTCTAAAGTATCACGACTGGTCTCCGCCCGATAATTTCCGTATCGCCGATGAGGCACCAAACTTAATGAGCGCAAATTCGATAAAACCGTTTATCGATTTGGCAAAACGTATGCAGTTCAACCCAGGCTTGATCGTCTTGGATACGTTCTCGAAAGCAACAATAGGAGCAGACGATAACAGCACGAAAGAGATGGCAGAAGCCATTGCTGTGGCTTACGCATTATCAAATTCCCTTGATTGTCTTGTAATTCTGATCGACCACACTGGGAAAGATCAATCGAAGGGCGTGCGTGGCTCCTACGCGAAACATGCGAACGTTGATGCAGTTTTGATGGTCAGCAAGACATCTGAAAACGTATGCCTTGCTCTGAAGAAGCAGAAGGAAGCTGAAGACGGTATTAAATACAATTTCCGTATCAACATGGTCGAAATCGAAGGCGAGAAAGTGCCGGCGCTCAGCTTTAGGACTGATCAAGTTGAGTTCAGCCAAAAAGAGCTAATTCTTATGCAGGTTAGTTCGGGTGAACATACGCGTGAAACCTTATATGAATCTTTTGCCGCCTATTTTGGTTCAGCAAAGAAAAAATCATTCAACGTAGTTTACCAACGGCTCATCAAAGAATGCATCATTGAAGAAAAAGATGGAATTGTTGTCCGAGTCGAGGAAAAGTAACGGCAACACCGATGTTTTCTAGTCAGCGGCAACTGGGTTGTTGTCGCTGACATAAATTGCCGTCGAAATCATCGGTTTTCTGCGGTAACTCAGGTGTTGCCGTCCTGTTTCCAGGCCGGTGGCAACACCACCTCGTCTCTTATAGACGAGGTTGTTGCCGGGAGAGACGGCATTGTATTTAGTTCGTTAACCTTCACCACCCATTGTTCGCGCTGGGTTAAGGTTTGGCTCAGGTTTTGCTATCTTCAGCAAGATGTCAGGGACAGGATCAAAACCGCAGCCAGATTAGGTAAAAAAGGAAAAGGCTTAGAGCCAATATAAATACACGGTTCGCATATCTAAGCGCGGTCTTTACGCGTCCCTCTACGGTCTGGTAATTACCCAAGCGTTCCATAGCGGAGGAAGATATAGTTTCGGCCTCTCGCCAAAGCAACATCTTCTCAAGATCGACTGTATACGGAATGATTTTACAGTCAGGAAACAAAGAACTGGCAGTCTTGTTTGCTTTCTTCATGTGCGAATGTGCCTGCGACATATGTTGGCGATTATAATCTGAATAGTCATCGTCTTCTTGTAGAACCCAGTCCTCCCTTGTCGCAAACCGCTCATCCAGCCTGTCTTCTTCTTTTTCGTATTCACGATCCCAGATCACCTCTGAGTAATTGCATCTATCGAAGCGACGACCGGTGCGCAAAATAATGAGATCGTCGTCGACACGCTTTGCCCAATAGGGCCCAAAAAATTTTCCGGCACCATTCTCTATTATGAAAACGCTGCTGCCAAAATCCGATGGCAGTTGAACCTCGTCGAGTTTCAGGCCGTCTTTTTCAGCCAAATATTTCTTAACTTGCTGTGCTTCGTTGGCGCACTCCCTTTTGAACCTAGCTTCTGCCTGGCCTTCCAACTCTTCTAATGTCAAATCTGTCGACAAGTTTTTGAACTTTATGACCACTGTGAAAAGTCAGAGCCCACAGCGCGCCCGCTGCAAGTTGACATCATCTTGATCCCTGGTGATCGGGGAGTTAGTAAGCCGACACAAGACGGCCCCTGGGTTTTTAGCCGGGTGGCCTGGACATAGCCCAAGCTCCCCGACCATAAGGTCAAGGGCACTTATCACGGTCAGTGCAGACCGCTTGTGTCGGGGTTACTAAGCCCCAGAGCCGTGCGTCTCGGCTCCAAGAAGAGACTACATCTCAACAGGCACTGACGCAAAGTACCTAACGTGACTGAGCATATGATTGACGGGAACGCACGCGAGCAGTATTAACGGCGCATGCATTAGCAATTCTTCCACGAGCTATTTGAACAGACATGCAGTCGGGCGCTGAAGGTTCAGCGTTACCAGCTGTCGTTGCTCGTGGAGAGAATGAAATGCGACTTTCTAGAAAAATTCGGAATGCAATGCGTCGTGAGCGTAGAGCAAATCCATCTGCCGAGGATATCATTCGTCGGCAAAAAACGGAGACGCCCGAAAAGCGTTCGGTACGCGAACGCGCGGAGGCGCTCCAAGGTGAGCTTAAGTCCAAAGGTGTGACCTGGGCTGCCTGCGTCCAAGCAATCAAAACTGACTGGATCGCACAACTTAAAAACAAACACAGGGACTAAAAACAGAAACGGCCTTGGGAACTCATCATTAATGAGTTCCCAAGGCCACCATACTTATGAATTTAATTCGCGGATATGCCATCACGATACTTATACGGCGGCCTACTTATCTCCAATTTGAGCTATAGCCTTTCCATAGGTATGATCGCTACTCAGAATAGACTTAGGGGGTGTCGGATGCAACTGAAGTGGCGGGAATATTGTTTCACTTCGCGAGCTACAGAAGGGTCGCTTATGCAATCTGCACAAGGAATAGAGCGGCTGGTTTTCTGGATTTTATCGGCGTCGGCATTGTGTCTAATGGCAGGTTTGTATCTACCTATCATCTATGTGAGTAACCTAATTATATTCACAGATCGCATCTCCGTCCTGTCAGGCATTGCCGATCTGATAAGCGACAAAGAATTCTTTCTAGCGTTGATTGTGATAGTTTTCTCAATCCTGTTTCCTGTCTCAAAAATTGTCATTGCTGATTACGTATGGCGGATCAGCAACAGTACCGATAGGCGCAACAAAACGGCTCTAAATTTGCTGTCGGCAGTCGGACGCTGGAGCATGCTGGATATTCTGGTCGTGGCACTAATCCTGTTCAGTCTCAAAGCTAGCATGTTAGGTGATGCCAAGACCCAACCGGGCATCTATTTCTTCGCTGCATCTATATTACTGTCCTCTATCGGAGTGGCAGTAATTAAACGGGCGGAAGCCCGGATCAACGATCAAGCCGTTCGCGTGGAAAAGGAAAGCTAGGCTTCTGAAGCTCTTTCCATAGCTATAAATAAATTGCTATCATGCTTGCACCATCAAGAGAGGGCTGACGCGCCCCGCCAACCTGCAGCTCGTGCAAGGTGGTCGCCTCGAAAGAGGGATGTGGCCGAAAGGCAATATCGAGCGTCAGCCTCCTCGGATTAATCCAAGGAGGTTTTTTCATGTCTAAAAAAGCACCAAACAGCATCGATGCACCAAAGGGACTGCCACGCCACCTTTTAAAGGCATTCATAGAAACTGATTATCGAGTTTTTGCCCCAAGCGGGGCCATTCATCTAGCTCCACAAACAACCGCTATTCCACTGAGTAATTTGCTTGCGCAATATGGAGTAGAAAGCTGCTCATTGATTACCGCTCACAATCCTAGAGGCGCGCTATTGACCCCTGAGGACAACGCCGTGCGCCAGATGCATCTGAAACAAGACCTAGAAGGTCGCTTCGAATTTTTAATGGGCGAGTGTGTCGCAAAAGACGGCAGCTGGCCGCCCGAGCCAAGTCTTCTGGTTCTTGGTGCGGACCTTGAAACAACGCGAGCTATCTCGATTAAGTATCAACAACTCGCTTTCCTATTCAGCAACGTGAACGGAGACGTATCGCTGATATTCAACGATGGGGAATGTGAGAAGTATGATCAGCCGGATGAAGATGCGGATACGTTTGTTCAAAGGCTACCTGCTGGTGCTTCGCGAGAAGAGATGTTTTCGACCATTAAAGCTGCAATCGAGAAGTGTGGCTTTAAAATCAAAACGTCTCATTAAGTAGACCCAATGTCGCGCCATCGGATGAGACAGTTCAGCATTCCAGAACCCGCAGAAATGGATGGCCGAAAATCCCGTTTTCGCGAAAGACCTGCATCTCTAGAGGTAAGGAGACAAACATATGACTGACATCGGATACATCCGTGTCTCTACCATCGAGCAAAACACCGAACGTCAATTGGACGGCATCAACCTAGATCGTATCTTCGAAGACAAGGCGAGCGGAGGCAGCACTGACCGCCCGCAACTTCAAGCAATGTTCGACTATGTGCGCGAAAGCGACACGATACATGTGCACAGCATCGACAGGCTAGCGCGCTCATTACGCGACCTCCAAGATCTGATCGACGCGTTAACGAAACGTGGCGTTGCCATTCAATTCCATAAGGAGGGGCTGACCTTTGACGGGACGCCCTCATCTTTTCAGACGCTACAGTTGCAGGTGATCGGCGCTGTGGCTGAGTTCGAGCGGTCCATCATCAAGGAGCGTCAACGCGAGGGCATCGCCAAGGCCAAGGAACGAGGCGTCTACGCAAACCGCATGCGAAAGGTACAAGTCAGTAAAGTCCGACAACTTCGCGCTGATGGCATTGGCGCGAGCGAGATCGCCAAACGCACCGGCATTAGCCGTGCTCACGTCTATCGATTATTGAAGAAGGACGCATAGGCCTAGGAGATGCAGCCGACATTGGCCAAGCATTGATCGAGTCCGGACATGGCTATTACCATAAATTGAAATGGGCATGCGACGATATGTTATTAGTCCCCTGATCCCCGCAGCCCCCCCTACTGTTACCAAAGTCAATTAAAGTCTCGACGCATCCGCCAACAGTTGCTCGAGTTCTTCTCGAGTTCTTTGTGCCAAACGAGCTAGGCCAATTCGTCGCGCCATTGTCGCTACATTGTCACTTCCGGCCTGTTGATTCACAACTTCTAGCGCCAATCCAATTTTTTCAGGATATGGGACTTGTTGCCAAGTGCGCTCCTCATTACCGATGACCAGCCCTCGGAAAGACATGTTCGATTTTGGCTCTTCGTTATTCGGCCAAAAGATATTCTCTCCGGTTGGTCCTTTAGTGTATTTACGTTCACTATGAACAGCTGCCCAAACACGTTTTCGAATTTGCGATCCCGTCCTATGAAAATCATGCAGACGCGCAAGCTTTTCACTAAGGTGCCGGAACGTAATTGGTCCAAATTGATCAATTATTTCGATGGAAAGCCTGCGTATGATGAACAAATAATCATCGTCATAAAACCGATCAGGAGATAGCCGTGTCGCAGGTCTCACTACGTGGCCCTCATGCGAGAGCGACTTTTGTTCTTCACTCAAACTGACTGGTTCCGTTGGGGTCGAGCTCTCTGATATCACTTCATCATCAGCCTGCTCTTTAGGCCCAATGGACGTATTCAGGTCAACGGCATGCTCAACCTTCTCGATCATCACTCGCCTAACATGTCCGTCATCAAAACATTTGGGACCTTTGAGCCTGTGATTTAACGG
>TARA_R110001592_G_scaffold151979_1_pt1 | contig 16087 bp, 11 predicted proteins | sample TARA_R110001592 | Tara Oceans TARA_R110001592 (sample SAMEA4398387) | marine metagenome | biome: Polar Biome; feature: [SRF] surface water layer (ENVO:00010504); material: water (ENVO:00002006), including particulate matter (ENVO:01000060) such as... | depth 5 m
ATAGAAGAAAAATCAAAGGATAAAGTAAAGTCTCAAAAGAAAGCAAAGCCAATCAATAAGGTTGCAGTTAAACCTAAAGCAGTTCCAAAAGCTAAGGTTGCTGATAAAGCAAAAGCGGTATCAAAGCCAAAAGCTAAGTAAAGCTTAAGCTTAAGCTTGATTAAGGGATAGGATAAAGTCGCAGTTTAAGATAGCCAGTGTATCTTTAAGTAAACATCAATCTGAACGGCGACTTTACAAACTATTCATATAAAGCTTAGCTGTCAGGTTAAATAATAACCCAAACTTTAAAAGTTTAAGTTCGAGCCGACATAATTCATCCAATATAAAACCAGTCATTTCCCTCTCTACCTCTTAATACCTCGTCTTGAATACCGCCTTTCTATAACCTTATTCGCCTATTTATTTGAGATTGAAATAGTGAAATATAGATTCAAAAAGAATCTAATCTGAGTCAGATAAAGATGACTTTCTTAAGTTTTTTCTGTCTTGATTATTTCAAGTGCTTTGATTATTTTTTTTCTTTGAATAGAAATTACGGTTAAATCTTTGGTGATATTTTTTTTATTTTCTTCATCCGTCTCTTCATTAATTTTTGTTTTTAATTTTTTAGATTTCTTTTTAAGTTTTCGCTGTATTTCTTTCAGGCACTTTTTCCGCTCGCTAGATTTATTTTTTTCATCACCTAATATTTCTTGAGATATTTTTAGTAATTTAGGAAGTTTCATGAGGCGTTCCTTCTTTAGTGGAGCTTGTATCTGAAATAATTTCAGCGACTTCGTCAGCTGTCAGGGCAATATCTTTCTCAACACTTTTCATACCCATGTCGCTTGTAGAAAACAGTATTTCACCCATCTGAATGAGGTTTTTCGCTACATCATAAGCATAAGATGAGTCATTCATTAACGATGTTGCCATTTTAGCTGAAATTTTATTTTCTCTAATCAGCTGTTCCAGTTTTCCGTTAGATGTCGAATCATTAATATCCATGTCCAGCTTTAAGCTGGAAAGTGAAAGGATAGCCACAGGATCATCCCCATTATTACGGACATGATTTAGCTCTCTCATAAGCTTTCCCAATTGCATGCGAAGCTTATCGTATTCACTTTGAATATATTGATTATCAGACACAATATAATGGGAAAGATTCTTGTACATGTGTTTAATATCTTTTATTGCTTCAACAATATCTCGACCTGCTGCACGCAGTGAAAATAATTCATCAGACTGTTCTGGCGTCATAACTGCTTGTGCTCGACTAATAAAATAAATAATTTCACTATATAAGCCTTTAATGGAGCGGTCGTATTCTGCGTCAAAATCAATAGTTATGAGTCGAGAGCTTTTGTGAACTTCATTTGCTAAATTATTACCGGACAATATGACAGAACGATGAAAATTTAATCCATGAGCAATAATTTCAAAAGCATTGTCATATAAGCGAAGGGTCTCCTTGCGAACAGACGCAATGGCGGTATCGGGTAGTTCGATAGAAGAATCAGTCAAGTACATCGACTTTTCGCGCGCCTGAATTTTCTCCGGCATGATCTTGTTTAATGCATGGGCTAATCTTTCTATAAAAGGAAGCATTGTCATGATGCCGAGCGTGTTGAATACACTATGAAATACCGCCAGTTTCAGTGTGTAATTATCATTGGCTATACCAACCATGGCGCTAATCCAGTCGACTCCTGTGCCAATTTGATTGATAAATAGAATGGCAATGAAGGCGGTGATGAGATTAAAAACTAAATGCGCTGCGGCTAGGCGTTTCCCTTGTATGTTTGCACTCATGGCACCAATAATCGCGGTGATTGTCGTGCCGACATTGGCTCCGATAGCGAGTGCTAGCGCATTGTCGTAGGTGATCTGTTGAGCAGACAAAGCCGTGATAATTAGAACCAAAGTCGCATGGCTCGATTGCATAACCACGGTGGCAAAAATTCCGATTAATGTGAAAACAAGGATGCCGAGATAACCATCAACCGCAAATGCTGTTAGATCTATCGTATCGCGAAATGCATCAAATCCTTCTTTCATGTGGTGTATACCGAGAAATAAAAAGCCTAGTCCGGCAAGAATATAGCCAATTCCTTTTAGATTACGTGAGTTTTGAAATATTCCAATAATTCCAAATACCAGCATCGGCATGGCATAAGCAGAAAGTTTCACCTTCATACCGAAACCGGCAATGAGCCAGGCTCCCGTGGTAGTCCCCAAATTGGCACCAAACACGATACCAATACCTGCCGTCAAGCCGATAAGACCAGCACTTAAAAATGAGATGGTAATGACAGATACCAGTGAGCTTGACTGCATGAAGCTTGTGCTCACCACACCAAAAGCCAATGACTTCCATGTTGTATCGGTTGTTTTACGTAATAACTTTTCGAGTAAGCCTCCTGTGAAAGCTTTGAATCCTTCTTCAAGTGAGAGCATGCCGAATAAAAATATAGCAACGCCCGCTGAAATTTCCTTGAAATTCGTGCTTAGCCAAAAGCCGTAGGTCAAGATGACTAGCATAGAAAGAAATATGATTCTTTTGAACATATGAATTCTTATTTTAGGTGGCTAAACTACTCAACAAAAGTATGAAATTGCTTTTTGATGTTCTAATATTTTTTACCCTAGGGCAGCATCATTCCTCGCAATGTGAAGAACATTATAGCTGCCATAATGCCAGATGCAGGTACGGTTATGATCCATGCTGCAGCTATCTTCAATAGGGCTGAACGTTTGACAAGCTCTTCCCGATAGACTTTCTTGAGCCCTTTACGTTCCTTTTTAGACAGGTGAGATTCAGCTTTATTCTGTTTAAGTTTTTGTAACATATCTGATTTTACTTGGATTGATGCTTTATCGAATTCAAGAAGATACTGCTTAACCTCTTCTTCGTCTTCGCTATGGTGATGCTCCTTAATTTCGTCAATCTTTTTAGCGTAGCTGGTCTTAAGGTATTCACGCAGAAAGCCAACACCGAAAACCCCGCCTACAGCGATATGCGTTGATGAAACAGGTAAGCCAAGTTGTGATGCGATAATCACCGTAATTGCTGCTGCCATGGCTATAGCAAAGGCACGCATCTGGTCTAGCTCGGTAATTCCAGAGCCGACGGTTTTGATAAGTTTTGGGCCGTATAAGGCTAAGCCAAGCGCAATACCCAGAGCACCAATCATCATCACCCAAAGTGGAATGCTTGCTTTTGCGACAACCCCGCCATGCAAAATAGCATCGTTAATCGCTGCTAATGGACCCACTGCGTTGGCGACATCATTCGCGCCATGCGCAAAGCTTAATAGGGCAGCGGCAAAAATTAAGGGTACGGTAAACAACTTATTCACAGCAGCCTTGTTGTTATCAAGTGTGTTAGCCTTTTTAGTTATCATTGGCTTTACGATGGCATAGATGATGACAGCCAAAACCAAGCCAATGCTTGCAGCTTCCATAAAATCTAGTTTCCAGATCTTTTTGAGGCCTTTTAGTGCCAGATAGGTACTGAATGCCCAAGCCATCAGCATGATAAGGATAGGAACCATTTTCTTAGCCGCAATGATCATGTCTGCTCTATAGGTGATCGTTCGTTTAATCAATAATAGAAAACCTGCCGCAATAAGACCGCCGAGTAAGGGAGAAATGACCCAGCTTGCTGCGATCATGCCCATTTTATCCCAATTGGCGATTCCAATACCGCCTGCGGCAATGCCTGCCCCAAGAACGCCACCAACGATAGAGTGAGTGGTGGATACTGGAGCACCTAAGGCGGTAGCAATGTTAAGCCAGACCGCGCCAGCCAATAAAGCTGCCATCATGACCCAAATAAAGGTATTTGCATCACTAATTGCAGAAGGGTTAATAATGCCTTTTTTGATGGTGCTGACGACATCTCCCCCAGCAATCAAGGCGCCTGACGCTTCGAAAATACCGGCAAGAATGATCGCGCCGGTCAAGGATAATGCTTTCGAGCCTACGGCTGGGCCAACGTTGTTGGCAACATCGTTTGCGCCAATATTGATAGCCATGTAGCCTCCGATCATCGCGGCGCAGATCAGCATGAAGCCGCCTGGAATATCACCAACTCTAGAGTAGATATACAGAACGATTCCAACAATAAACATAATCACATAGCCGAATCTTAATAATTCCGGTCTATTGAATAATGTCGCTTGTTCTATTTTATTTAACTGATTGATGTCCACATAGGCTCCAAAATTCTCTTGGTCGTTTTAATAGATTATTTTTAACGATACCTCTGAGTAGAGAAAAATTTCAATGATGCAAATCAACTAGCTAGTAATGGGTAAATGCCTTGAGTGGTGTGCGAAATTGTAATTAGCGAAAAAGCTGTCTGGTATAGAGCCTTACTCAAGGATTTATTATCTTGCCAACAAGAATCGAAAAAGAGCGTGTATTCCTAGATGCAATTATTCAGGCTAGAAACTTAAGCGATAAACATTATGTGAGAGTTTTGCACGACAGCAGATTATTTAAATCCTCTCGTCATTCCGGTGCGCTCTTCGGCCGGAATCCATGATTTTAATCCCGAAATAGCAATAAAAAGCTGGATTCCGACCCAAAAGACTACCGGAATGACTGAGAGTTGAGTCTGTATATCTTAGGACTGCAGAAACTTCTTCACACCTAATAGCACGTTAGAAACTTTGTAGTAATTAGTTGGCAATACTTTATAAAGTACATCGACGAGTTTGGCATCGGCACCGATCATAATTCTAAAGGTATTTTTTCGCATACCTTTTTCAATCACTTTTGCGGCTTGTTCTGGTGTGGTTCTAGCAAGGGACGAAAAGTGTTTTGCAAAGTTATTGGGTTGTTTTAGGTCTGATTCGGCAGAATTAGCTATATTGGTTCGTATACCTCCGGGCATCACACAGACCACATCGATATTCTTTTTCTGAAACATCATGTCTTGTTTGAGGGCTTCAGTAAATCCGCGAACTGCAAATTTAGAGGTGTGGTAAGGTGTCAGCATCGGTATGGTAATCAGCCCAAAAATTGAGGAGATATTGACGATTAAACCTCGCTCAGACTTTTCTAATAAAGGCAGCATTTCACGGCAACCCATCACCACACCATTTAGGTTCACATTCATTACTTTATTGAATAAAGCTTCAGAGGTATCTTCAAAAAAGCCTACCGAAGTCATGCCCGCATTATTGATTAATACATCTAGATATCCGACTTCTTCACGAATATCCTTAGCTAATTCTAGCCAGTCTTCTTTCTTACTCACATCTGCGGCTTTTGACATAGTGACTGCATGAATCAGCTCATTGGTCGTGATGTTCAGGTTTTCTTCATTCACCCCTGTCAGGATTAGTTTTGCGCCTTCTTTGGCGAATAACCTGGCTAAGGCTTGGCCGATACCAGAACCAGCGCCCGTAATTAATATTTGTTTGTTTTTCCACTTGCTCATTTTTATTCTCTTTATAGGTGAGGGAATTATTAAACTGCTTGGCGATTAATCCATTCAAATAAGGTCGTTTTAATTTCAGGAAAAAACGAGCCTCCAATAGTCCAATGGCAAGCACCTTCGATGACTTTTAGTTCTGCTTTGTCTGAATATTTCTGAGCTAATTTTCGTTGAAGTTTAATCGGTGTAATTTTGTCTTCAGTGCCACTTATCAATAGCACAGGGCACTTAATATTTTCGTAGTAAACGCGCGTCGGTGGTTTTCTAAATAAAAACCACATTGATATTTGCCATGTGGCTTTTCCAGACTCTAAGGTGGAAGTTTGAATGATCTCTTTATGAATAGTTGCAGATTGGGTATTTGCGATACCGTATTGAATATTTTTCAAAAGCAGATTTGTGGTCTTGTTCCAAAGGGGAAACAAAAATAAATTATGCCCAAGGGTTCGCAATACAGACCACTTAAAACTATTAATACCAGCAGGTGGAGCAGAGGAAATCAGTACAAGTTTTTCACATGGATATTTTGCCGCGACTATCTGTGCGAGTAAGCCACCCATTGAATGACCTACCACAATAGGTTTCTGGTCTAACTGCTCAATGCATTCACTGATAGAGGCGACATAATCTTCAATGCTGGCTTTGGCGAGCTTCTTTCCTAACTCAGCCCTAAGTTCATTTTTAGGAAGGTGAAAAGGTAAGCGTGGAACATGAACGGCATAACCTTGTTCTTCGAATGCAGCTTGCACATCTTTCAAGGCTTCTGGCGTGCTCCACATTCCATGAATCAGGATGACAGGTGCTTTATCAGACATTGGCTGTCTCCTGGATTTCTTTCTGTGTCTTGGTATTTATGTCTTTATTCACTTCGTTCGTCGCAGCTTTAGCTTCGGTGATAGATGAATCCGTTTCATTTTCAATTGTCTGGTTGGCTTGATGGAATTCGGCTAAAGGAGCGTTATCGTCAAAACGTAAAACATCATCGATTAATTTGCTGTGCTTAATGGCGAAGATATCTTTGAAATAAAGATCCTTGTTGCACCAAGGGAAGTCTGTTCCTTGTTTGGGTAAGCGGTCTAAGGCACGAAGCACATAGCCAGACTGTAAGTCGAGAATGGTGGATTGCTTGGCGTCTGGTTCTCGATAAGGATAGACGCTCTGATAACCATTTTGCTCCATGTGTTCGAGTAATCGACAGACATAGCCGAAGGTGAGTTCGGCTTTTAATGTCCAAGAGGAGTTGGTGTAGCCAAAGACCCAGACAAAGTTGGGCATTTGGCTGAACATCATGCCTTTGTAATTAGTCAGTTTGTTTGCGACCACCGGAATATTATCGACCGTGAGTTCCATTTTCCCCCATAACTGAATATCTAAACCGGTTGCCGGCACGATGATATCCGCCTCAATTTTCTGGCCCGATTTCATTTCCAAACCGGTTTCGGTAAAACGAGCAATCTCATCAGTCACTATGCTGGTCTTGCCCGTTCGTACAGAATTGAATAAGTCTGCATCGGGCACCAAAGCCATGCGTTGATCCCAAGGCTTGTAGCTAGGTTTGAAATGCACATCGACATCAGCTGCACCCGCTAAGGATTTTTTGTTCATGTTGCGTATCATCTTACGTGCGAAGTCAGGGAACTTTTTCGAGATTAAAAAAGCCATTTGCTGAAGGGTTGTGTACTTGGCTCGCATAATTCGGTTGGTAATGCCTGCTGGCAAAATGCGCGAGAGCACTCTAAACCATACGTCGGATGCAGGGCGAGAATAAATATAAGTAGGCGAGCGTTGTACCATGGTCACATGTGCCGCTTTCTTCGCCATAGACGGCACCACAGTAACAGCGGTTGCACCGCTGCCAATGACGATGACTTTCTTGCCGCTATAGTCTAAATCTTCAGGCCATTGTTGAGGATGGGCAATGGTACCTTGGTAGTTCTCGTAACCTTCAAACTTAGGCAAGTAGCCACTTTCGTAATTGTAGTAACCGGTACAACAATTCATAAACTTGGCGGCAATATAATGCTCGGAGCCATCTTGTTTTTCAATGGTGACTAACCAGCGATTTTGTGTCGAATCCCAATTGGCAGCTGTTACTTTTTGCTGAAAACGAATGTAATGTGCTAAGCCTTCATCCCTTACTAATTCGTGAAGGTAGTTGCGAATACGTTCTGCTGAACCAATATATTCTTTATCAGTCCAGGGTTTAAAGGAATATGAAAAGGTATACATGTCAGAGTCGGAACGAATTCCCGGATATTTAAATAAATCCCAAGTGCCGCCAATATTCGAACGTGCCTCAATAATCGCAAAGGAATTATGCGGGCGTTTTTTCTTCAGCTTGTAGCACATGCCCAAGCCAGAGATGCCAGCTCCTACGATTAAAACATCTAATTCTTCGTATTCTTTCGTCATTTTCAAACTCACTTCTTATTAAGTGTTTCGCGTTTAGACCGGTTATTGAATAAAGTCTGTCGAATTAAAATCAGACCTACCTCATTTAGAGCGAACGGGCTAAGCCAGAGTGGTTATATAAAGATAGTGACTAGCGGTCACAAAATATAGGATGGAATCTGTCAAAAACTGATAGTTTCGGCCATACTGACTGTAAGTGTTAGCTTTACTCGGATTTTAATGTCTAAGTGTGATCTTAAAATGACTCAAAAAAATTCTAAAAAGAAGCAATCGATATTAGGTTTATTGCCTTTGTTTACGGCCATAGAAAAACTGGGTGAAGATCCTTCGGTGCTATTAAAAAAACGAGGGTTATCTTTCGAAGCCTTGAACGGTTCGGCTGTGATTGATCAAAGCCTCGAGCTTGAAATTGTCAGCGATGCGATTGAATTGCTTCAAGACCCTTTGTTAGGCATTAAAGCGGGTAGTCAGGTGTCTTTTACCTCTTATGGCACTTATGCCATGTTGTTGATGACGGCACCTAATTTTATGGAGGCATTAAAAATAGGCGTACAGTTTCAATCTTTATCTTTATTGATCTCATACATGACCCTTCACGTTTTACCTAACTATATAGAAGTGAGATATACGCTGCCTGCATCGAGTGATGCGTTAAGAGGGTTTATTGCTGATAGAGATTTAATGGGCACCTTTACATTTATCAAGGAAATGATTGATGAGCCTAAGGCTTATATTTTAGGCATCGGTACCGCACGCCCTCAGCCAAATAAGCACAGCGATGCAGAATATAAACGTTTTATTCCTTTTGATGTCGAGTTTGATCAGGTAAATAATTGGATTCGCTTGGATAAGTCTATTTTGACCTTGCCTCAGAAACATGGGAACAATTTGGCTCATCAACTTTACCGCGTTCAGGCCTATGAGTTGCTCAGAAAGTTTTACCCCGAAGCAGACGACATAATCTCTCAGACTAAACAAATCATAGCAGGCTATGACGCTAACTATCCCAGCGTGCCAGAAGTTGCCAAGATGTTTGGTATCAGTGAGCGAACCTATCGACGTAAGCTGGGTGCTGCCGATACCAGTTATCGCAGCTTGCTAGATGAACATAAAAAGAAGCGCTGTTTAGATATGCTAGCCAGTAAAACGATGTCGGTGAATAAGATGGTTGAAGTGCTTGGTTACTCAGAGTCAGCCAGCTTTTTGAGGGCGTTTAAACGTTGGACTGGTATGACACCGAAATCCTACAGTAGACAATTTAAAGTGTTTTAAAGTGCTGAAAAAATGAATGCAAGTTGGCAGGCAGTGCTACTCGTTTTTACTACATGATATTGATTCATGCAGGCAGTTCAAAATAGGCCGTCTATACTTTTATTTTATTAAGCTAACATGAATGCGGACAGACTCATGCAGGACACGCTTACTTCAAAACCAAACAACAACCTAGCTTGGAAATTATATTCTCAGTCGGGCTTGTGGTTTGTACCCCTTCTTTTGAGTTTGGTGCTAGTCCCATTGAGCTTTGTCAGTATGGCTTTGTTCCATACTCTAGTTGAATTGATTGCCATTATTATCGCTGTCATGAGCTTTTTTGTGGCATGGCATACCTTTCCTTTATCCAGAAACTCAACACTTTTGTTTTTAGGCTGTGGCTATTTTTGGATTGGTGCAATTGATTTATTACATGCTTTAACTTTTGAAGGGGCGGAATTAATTCCCGGTCTTAAATTGGGGAGCACGATCCAGTTTTGGATCATTGCTCGCTATCTCGAAGCGATGGTGTTGCTGTTTGCTCCGTTTGCTGGAAAGTATAATTTTCAGCCGTTCAAGGTTATGGTGTTTCTTGGTTTATTGAGCTTCATAGCAGTGCTTGCACAGTGGAATAACTGGCTTCCTGTTATGTTCATCCCCGGTGAGGGCCTAACACTCGCAAAAGTATATAGCGAGTATGTCATTATTTTGCTTTTACTCTGCGCGGCAGTTTGTCTTTATATTCAGCGTAAAGCCGTCGGCTTAAGCAATACTAGGTTAATGATCTTATCCATCATCTTGACGATTTTTGCGGAATTAAATTTTACACTCTATGTCGGTTTTAAAGAGCTGCCGTTAGTTTTAGGGCATATCTTTAAACTCTTGTCTTTTTGGGTAATCTATCGTGTTTTGGTCGAATCCTCTTTGCTTCAACCGATTCGAAGCTTGTCTCAAATTGTCGAATCCTATGATTCAGCAACAGATGAGACGCTGATTATAGATCAACGCGGTGACGTACTCAGAGCAAATTTCAAGCTCAGAAATAAGCTTGGTAAACATGTTGCAAGCATGCATTGTCATGATGTACTTCATGACCGAACACTATCGAAAGAAAATTGTCCTCAGTGTCAGGCCATTGCCTCTAATAGTTCACTTCAAGGTTTCGAATACTATTGTCCCAATGATGAACACTGGTACGAAAGTTCCTTGTCTGGCATTCATTTTGGTGAAAGTTTCTCTGCCTCGATCCATAGTCGTCGCTGCATTACAGCGCGGAAAAAATCCGAGTTACAGTTAGCTCAGTTACATCGGCTTTACCGGGTCTTGAGTCATACCAATAAAGCTATTGTTGAAATCTCTGATGCGGATGAGCTATTTAGCCGGATTTGTGAAATATCAATCGATTATGGTGAATTCAAAATGGCCTGGATTGGTATTATCGATGGGGTGATCGTACGACCTGATCATTATTCCGGGCTTGAGACGGGTTATCTGAAAGAAATGCAAATGCGTGTCGATGCTTCAGATTTAGCAAAAGGCCCTGTCGGGCGTGCCGCTAAAACTCAAAAAGTAGCGTGTGTGAATAGTGTGAGTAAGGATCCTGATTTTGATCCCTGGCGAGAAGCCGCAGAGCAGCGTGGCTATAAAGCCCTGGCTGCCGTACCGATTAAAGCCGAAGACAAGGTGATAGGCATATTTACCTTGTACTCGGAATATGAAGATGTCTTTGATGATGCGATGCTAGCGCTGCTTGCGAGTCTGAGTGATGATATTAGTACCGCCTATCGACATATCTTGTTAAGTAAACAGCGAAAACAAGCTGATGCCACCATAAGAAAACTATCAAGCGCTATCGAGCAAGGTATTAACTCGGTACTCATTTCTAATCTTGAGGGCACGATAGAGTATGTGAATGCAGGCTTTGTTCAGTTAAGTGGCTATCAATCCGATGATGTGATTGGGCTGAATCAGCATGAGTTCCAGAGTGCGATTAATCATGATTATAGCTTTCAGGATATATGGAAAGCCTTCGCTGAACAGGAAAGCTGGCAAGGCGAAGTTCTGAATAAGCACAAAGATGGCAGTCTTTTCTGGACGATTTTATCCGTATCCTGTATTCGTAATGAATTTGGTTTGGTGACTCATTATTTATGGAGTTCCACAGATAATACGAAATTGCATGAAGCCCAGGAGATGATTAATAAACTGGCATTTTATGATTCACTCACAGAGTTAGCGAATCGAAGGTTGCTTATGGATCGCTTGGATCGAGCAATTATAGGAGCCAAACGACATGGTGAATCAATAGCGCTGATGATGTGTGATTTGGATAACTTTAAAATGATCAATGATTCTCTGGGTCATGATGCCGGCGATGAGTTGCTTAAACATACAGCGATATGCATGAAATCGGCTATTCGCGAAGATGATTTGGTTGCCCGATTAGGGGGTGATGAATTTGTTATTATACTTGATGGCATAGTCGAAACTAGTGAGATCATCGATATTGCGGGCACGCTTTTGGAAGAACTCGAAAAACCGGTAGAATTGCAGGGTAAGCAAGTCGCAGTCTCTTCGAGTGTTGGTATAGCGATATATCCTGATGATGGCTTGCTTCCTTCAGAGTTGCTGAGAAATGCAGACTTGGCTATGTATCATGCAAAAGCTGGTGGAAAAAACAGGATTCAGTTCTATCAAACGGGAATGAATGAAAAAGCCCAAGGTCGTTTGGATTTAGAGCATAGGCTGCGTAAAGCCATAGAACAGCAAGATTTTGAGCTGTGGTATCAGCCACAAATTAGGATTTCAGATAGTCAAATTATTGGTTTTGAAGCCTTAATCCGCTGGCGAGACGAAGGTGTATTGATTCCACCGAACGCATTTATTCCACTTGCCGAAGAAACCGGAATGATAGAGCATTTAGGCGATTGGGTACTCCAGCAAGCCTATGAGGATTGGATTACCTTAATACAAAACTATCCAGGCTGTTCGATGGCGGTCAACGTTTCGGCCTATCAATTCCGAAAATCCGATCACCTTTATCAAGTCGTTAAGGATTTGTTGGCTTTAAACCCAGACTTACCAAATGCTCAATTTATAATTGAGTTAACAGAAAGTACCTTGATTCAAAATGTTGAAGCGACAATTAACACACTAAATATGTTGAAAACGCTTGGTGTTAGTTTATCCATAGATGACTTCGGAACAGGTTATTCATCCTTAAGTCGTCTTAAGCAGTTCCCGATAGATCAACTTAAAATTGATAGAAGTTTTATTAAAGATTTACTAGAAGATCTGAATGATAAAGCCATTGTCGCTGCGATTATCGCTATCGCCCAAGAGCTTAATCTAAAACTGGTCGCCGAAGGTGTCGAGCTTCAAGGTCAAGCTGATATTCTTTTATTGAATGGCTGTACGCTTGCTCAAGGTTTCCGTTATTTCAAACCGATGCCATTAGCAGAAATACTTATGCTTAACATCTCCTGACGGCCAATATCAGCTGAAATGGCCAAGCCTATCAATGTCGCTGCCAGAGCCGAAAAGGAATACCTTAAAGCGTATACTCATATTACTTCTGTACAAGAAAAATCTTTTTTTGAGGAGTTAGCGCAATGAGTGATTATAGAATCGAAACTGATAGCTTGGGTGATATAGATGTTCCCAATCAGGCCTTATACGGCGCTCAAACACAGCGTGCCATCAATAATTTCCCTATAAGTGGCTTGAAGATGCCTTCACGCTTTATCTGCTCTTTAGCGAAAATTAAGAGAGCCGCTGCGATCAGCAATAATAAACTTGGCTTGTTAGACAGCGCTATCTCTAATGCCATGGTGGAAGCCTGTGATGCAATCATCTTAGGTAAGTATGATGAACATTTCCCAGTTGATGTATTTCAAACAGGTTCGGGTACTAGCTCGAATATGAATATCAACGAAGTGATTGCAAACTTAGCAAGTAAGGCTTTATATCAAAGGGTAGATCCGAATGATCACGTCAATATGGGGCAGAGTAGTAATGATGTCACCCCTTCAGCTATTCATATCAGCGCTGCTTTAGCTATTCAACAAGAGCTACTTCCTGCACTCAATCATTTGCATCAAAGTTTGATAGAAAAAGCAAAAACCTTAGAGGGGTACGTAAAAACTGGGCGCACACATTTAATGGATGCTATGCCTGTGAGTCTAGGGCAAGAGCTAGGCGCTTGGGCAGGCCAAATATCACAAGCCAAGAAACGGTTCGAAAGTTTTTTACCAGAATTAAGCTCTCTTGCTCAAGGCGGTACCGCTGTCGGTACGGGTGTTAATGCACACCCAGATTTTGCTGCGACTTTTGTAAAAGAACTAAGTGAATATTGTGGACTGAATTTCACGGTTAGCGATAATTTCTTTGTCAGCATAAGTAGTCAAGATACGGCGGTGGCCTTATCTGGGCAACTGAAAACATTAGCCGTTAGTTTAACTAAGATAAGTAATGATTTACGCTGGATGAATTCTGGCCCGCTGTCTGGCTTAGGCGAAATTCAATTGGAAGCATTGCAGCCGGGGTCGTCTATTATGCCGGGGAAAGTGAACCCTGTTATTCCAGAAGCCGTTGCCATGGTAGCAGCACAGGTGATTGGTAACGATGCTACCATCACTATTGCAGGTCAATCAGGAAACTTCCAACTAAACACTATGTTGCCCATTATCGCCCACAACTTGCTGCAAAGTATTGAGTTGCTGACCAACAGTTCTAAACTATTGGCAGATAAAGCAATTGCTACGTTTACGGTGAATGAGGAAAATATAGAACGCGCCTTAGCTAGAAACCCTATTTTAGTGACAGCGCTTAATCCCATTATTGGTTATCAAAAAGCAGCCGCCATTGCTAAAAAAGCATATGCATCTGGTCGTACTGTTCTTGATGTCGCAGAGCAAGAAACCGATATCAGTCGTCAAAAACTTGAAGTTTTATTGAATCCTAAAAACCTGACTAAGCGAGATACTTTATAAAGAGTATTTTGTGCTAGAAAATAAGCCCAGCAAACAGGAGGGCATCTACTACACTAATAATCATGTTTTCTTAAAGAAGTAGAAACTGTGTTTTTTATAAATATTTCTTGGCGTTTTCTTCCTCTCATCATTGTGCTTCTTGCTTTTTTTTTAGCAAGAAACCAACTCATTAGTTTCGTTGATGTCGATATATTAAGGGCTTTACCTTATTTGCTAGCCTGTGTGCTGATTGGTTTTGCATCTATGTTTAATCGCATCCGCTTTATGGCACCTATTTTAATCGCTGTTTTCACCTATCACTTTATTCGTGAACGTCTTCAAGTGCCGCTTTCCCAAACTACGGTGATGTCGATGTTTACCGGCTTGAATCTTCTATTCTGTTCACAATTAATTCTGAGTTCAGTGTTACCCGAAAAAGGCATGTTTAATCGCATGGGCTACATGTTTTTGTCTGTCATCCTAATGACGGATGTCATCTTATGGTTTTATGGTTCATCTTACCTTTGGACGCAATGGTTAGCAGGCATTGAAAGCCATCAAAACATCTTGTTTGAAAAACAATACTGGATTACCCAAGCGCTCGTTATGCTGCATGGTGTGACGCTTAGTGTACTTCTGCTTATGTGCTATTTTCGACGATCTGCTGCCGATTTCGCCCTAATACTCACGTGGTTAGCTGGCATTTTGGTTTTCTTGGATTTTTCATTATTGAATGTCTCTTCAGCCTGTTTTTCTGCACTTTTCTTGGGCTTATTTGTTTTTTATCAACAAAGTAATTATCAAGTGACTTATAAAGATGCCTTAACCGGTATTTCAGGGCGACGCGCTCTGGATGATTATCTTTCGACGCTTGGCAGCTCGTATACCATTGCTATGCTCGATGTTGATCATTTTAAAAAGTTTAACGATAGCCATGGCCACGATGTGGGTGATCAAGTACTAAAAATGGTGGCTGCGAGGGTTGCTCAGGTTCAAGGCGGCGGTAAGGCTTTTCGTTATGGAGGTGAGGAATTTACCATAGTTTTTAATCGTAAAACTGCTGATGAAATCTTTGTATTTCTGGAAGCGGTGAGAGAGTCTATTCAGAAGTATGAGATGGTGCTTAGAAGTGATGATCGGGTTAAGGATAAAAAATCTGGCAAGGAGTCGCGAGGTAAAAAAATTAAAAACAAAACCAATACTGTCTCGGTCACGATAAGTATTGGTGTTGCTAATAGTGTTGCGGGTTTGAAACCTAAGGATATTATTAAACAAGCAGATCAATTGCTCTATAAAGCTAAAGAATCTGGTAGGAATTGTACGGTTAGAGCCTGATATTTTCAGACTCTAACCGCGGCTTTCATGTCAACTTAGTAGAACTGAACAAAGAGCTTCATTTTCCTCGCTTAACTACTTTAGGTTTACTTCGCTCAACAACCTTGCGCTTACCTTTCGCTCCCTTCGCCAGTTTTTTGATGCCTTCTGCATCGAAGGCATCGACTCTTAAAACATCATAAAGGGCAGTAAGTGCTTCAAGTAGCTTGCCAGACTCTTCTTCACTGATGATTTTTTGTTCACAAGCCCAGTCAACCAACTCTTTACGTTCATGCCCCATCAGTAGAGCAATGCCATCAAGATCATCCGGATCTTTTTTAGCGACTGCTTTATGTAAGCGGTCACGCATTTCTTTAGTTTCATTGGCAAGTTTGTAAGCATTCAGCACTCTACCTAAAGAATCACCGGGCTCCAGATTTACATAGCAACCGTGGCTGATGAATTCACGTAAGGGGGTGTCTTCAACAATGCTCATGGCAACTTGGGTGCCTAATTTATCGTCGGGGCCGTTCAGGCCAGTAGCTCCTAATGGGAATACCAGTACTCTCAAGGGCCAACGCAAGGCTGGAACAGGGAAGTTAATGATAAGTTCACGCATATCTTTTTGCAGGTCGTGCAGGCTGGTCTGCAAACACCATTCAACGATTGGGCGCTGGTCTTCTGGATAACCTTGCTCGTGCCAGAACTTAAT
>TARA_R110001592_G_scaffold103394_1_pt1 | contig 16065 bp, 9 predicted proteins | sample TARA_R110001592 | Tara Oceans TARA_R110001592 (sample SAMEA4398387) | marine metagenome | biome: Polar Biome; feature: [SRF] surface water layer (ENVO:00010504); material: water (ENVO:00002006), including particulate matter (ENVO:01000060) such as... | depth 5 m
AGTGGATCTAAAAATTTGACAGTATTAGATGATATTTCTTTTTCAATAGAAGAAGGAGAAACTTTCGCAATTGTAGGTCCTTCTGGTAGTGGAAAAACTACTTTGTTAGGGCTGTGTGCTGGCTTAGATGAAATTGATGAAGGTGTTATACATCTTTGTGGAGAGGATTTAAATACGTTTAATGAAGACCAACGTGCTCTATTAAGAAATGAGAAAGTCGGATTTATTTTTCAAGATTTTCAATTGTTACCCACCTTAACCGCATTAGAGAATGTAAGTGTCCCTTTAGAATTACAAGGCGCGCCTAACGCTACAACAGATGCTATGGCATTACTAACCAAAGTAGGTCTTGGTAATCGACATAATCATTACCCGTCACAACTTTCAGGTGGGGAACAACAACGAGTGGCATTAGCTAGGGCATTTTCTAACAAACCTTCAATTCTTTTTGCTGACGAACCAACGGGTAATTTAGATGAAGAAACAGGAGAAAAGGTGATAAAATTACTGTTCGATTTAAATACAGAAATGGGGACTACATTGGTTATTGTTACCCACGATTTAGAACTAGCTAAACTTAATAAACATGTATTGCGACTTAAAGGTGGTAAAATAGTAATCAATGAAACCTCTGCAATATCTTGAGTAAACCTATACGAACTTCAAAAGCAGACTTTAATTGGTTATTGAAAATGGCTTGGCGCGATGGCAAGGCCAGTGGTAGGCGATTACTCCTATTCATGGCTTCCATTATATTGGGTATAGCCGCTGTCGTTTCTATTCAGTCTTTTAGTGATAATCTTAAAGAAAACATCGGTCTACAGTCAAAAGCCCTTATGGGAGCCGATTTTCTTATCGATAGTAATCAACCAGCAAACGAACGGGTAACTCAGTTGATGGACTCACTTGGCGGAGCCGATGCTAGAGAAGTAAATTTTGCTTCTATGGCAGCTTTTACAAAAAATGGAGCTACCAAATTGGTTCAAGTACGTGGTATTGAAGGTGATTTCCCTTTTTATGGAGAATTAGAAACAGAACCTACAAAGGCAGCTTTTGAATTTCAAGAAAAAGGAGGTGCTTTAGTAGACGCAACCGCAATGCTGCAATTTGATCTTAAATTGGGCGACAGTGTAAAATTAGGAACTACAACTTTTGCAATTATTGGGTCTTTAATAACCGCACCTGGCAGTACTGGTATTGGGGCTACGGCCGCGCCACCTATTATTGTGCCGTTTCGATTTATGGAAGAAAGCGGATTACTACAAAGAGGAAGCCGTTTAGGGTATAATTATTATTTTAAAAACTCCAATATAGATTTAATCGCGCTTAACAAAAAAGTAGACCCTTTGTTAGATGCCGAAAATGCTGATTTAGACACTCATATAGATACTAGTGAACGATTAGGGCGCCGGTATGAAAATGTTGGTCGATTCTTAAACCTAGTAGCATTTATAGCACTCTTGTTAGGGTGTGTAGGTATTGCTAGCTCTGTTCATATTTATATAAAAGAGAAATTAAAATCGGTGGCAGTTCTCAAATGTTTAGGGGCGACCCGTAAGCAAACCTTTTTAATCTATTTGCTTCAAATTGCGGGTATGGGATTGTTGGGCGGCTTTATTGGCACTGTTATAGGGCTTATTTTACAGCAAACTTTCCCGCTAATCCTACAAGAATTTCTACCATTTCAAGTAGAAATATCAACTTCGTATCAATCAATTTTTGTAGGCTTGCTATTAGGGGTGTGCATGTCAGTTTTGTTTGCATTATCTCCTTTAATTAATACCTGGTTCGTTTCACCTTTGCAAGTTTTACGCGTACAGGAAGATACCAATAAAAAATCGCGGCCTTATCAAATATGGGTAATGGTGGCTATTGTTTTATTCGTATTTCTTTTTGCATATTGGTTATTGGGCCGATGGGTATTTGCAGCAAGTTTTGTGGCAGGTATTTTAGTGACATTCTCCATTTTAGCCGGAGTTTCTATTTTATTTATGCGATTGATAAAACGATATTTTCCGAAATCGTGGAGCTTTGCGGCACGACAAAGTTTATTGAATTTATATCGTCCTAATAACCAAACCGTAGTGTTGATATTGGCTATAGGAATCGGGACTTTTCTAATAAGTACTTTATACTTTACAAAAGATTTTTTACTCGCTAAAACTTCTTTCGAATCAAGTACTGAAAGTCCGAATTTGATACTTTTTGACGTTCAAACCGCACAGCGAGAAGAAGTAGCTAATACTATTATTCCTAAAGGTTTGCCAGTTATAAATAATATTCCGATTGTGACAATGCGAATGGAGCGTATTAAGAATCGTAATGTTAACGATATTCGATTAGATAGCACCACAAGGGTTAATAAATGGATTTTAAACCATGAGTTTAGAACAACCTATCGAGACTCCATGATTGGGTCTGAGAAGTTATTAGAAGGTGAGTGGATACCTAGCGTATCGCCTAATGCTGAGGTTATACCGATTTCTTTAGCAGATAATGTGGCCAATGATGCACTTGTAACTCTAGGCGATACCATTTTATTTAATGTTCAAGGAAAATTGATGACCACCGTAGTAGGTAATATTAGGCAGGTAGATTGGGCTCGTATGCAGCTCAATTTTTCTATTGTTTTTCCAAAAGGAGTGTTAGAGAATGCGCCACAGTTTCACGTATTGACAACAAATGCACCTGACAAAAAATCCTCAGCCAATTTGCAACGTGAACTCGTAAAAAAGTTCCCTAATGTTTCCATTATTGATTTACGACAGGTGGTGACGCTCATTGAAAATATTTTGGATAAGATTTCTTGGGTGATTACGTTTATGGCTTTTTTCAGTATTCTAACAGGTGTTATAGTTTTAATAGGCTCGGTACGTAATAGCAAATACCAACGTATACGCGAAAGTGTATTATTGCGTACTCTCGGAGCACAAAGTAATCAGATATTGAAAATTAACGCTTTAGAGTATCTGTTTTTAGGTGTCTTAGGTAGTGGAGTAGGTGTACTACTTTCGTTAATTAGTAGCTTTTTACTTGCCTATTTTGTTTTTGACACGCCTTTTATACCATCATGGGTGCCATTTTTAGTGGTCTTACCAGGAATTACTCTTTTGGTACTTTCAATAGGATTATTAAATAGTAGAGGAGTTTTAAATAGTCCGCCATTGCAGGTATTAAGAAAAGAAGGAAAATAAAGGGTTATTGATTTTGAATTTTCTATGGATGATGATTTACTCATTATCTTTAAGCATGATTTTGATAAAACGACTAATTTTTGCTTTTGGTATTACAATTTTATTAGCTTCATGTGATACTGAAACTGACAGTATAAAAGCAGACCTCATTATTACTAATGCGAATATTTGGACAGGAAATTCTGATAGTTCAAAAGCAGAAGCTATGGCTATTAAAGAGGATACCATTCTTGCTATTGGTTCAGCCGTAGATATTCAAAAGTTTCAAGGGAAATATACAGAAGTAATTGATGTTCAAAATAAATTTATCACTCCAGGTTTTATTGATACTCATGTACATTTGCTAATGGGTGGCAATAGTCTTTTAAGTGTGCAACTAAGAGATGCTAAAACTAAAAATGAGTTCATCAATAGAATAGCCACATTCGCAAAAGATATAAAGCCGAACCAATGGATAGTTTAAGGAAATTGGGACCATACACTATGGGGAGGAGAACTCCCAGCAAAGGAATGGATTGATGAATTTACCGGCGAAAATCCTGTTGCAATTTATAGAATGGACGGGCATATGATTTTGGCTAATTCAGCAGCTTTCAAAATTGCAGGTATAAATAAGAATACTGCCAATGTAGAAAATGGTGAAATCGTTAAAAACCCTAATGGCACTCCAACTGGTATTTTAAAAAGTGAGGCCATGTATTTGGTTTTGAATAAAATACCATCGCTTACTAATGTTCAAAAGGAAGAAGCAATAAATACTGCTCAAGATTATTTAATTTCTCAAGGTGTTACCTCTATTCATGATGTTGATAGTTTAGGAGGGTATGAAGTATTAAAAACTATGAAATCTGTCAAGAAATTAAAAATCAGAGTTTATTCTGCAAATCCAATAAAAAACTGGAAATCTATACCTAAAACTACTAACGAACCTAATTTGCTTAAAAATGGTTTGATGAAAGGTTTTGTAGACGGCTCATTAGGTTCACATACCGCAGCATTCAATGAGCCTTATTCAGATAAATTAGAAGATAAAGGACTTTTTATTGTTGATGTAGATAGCTTGTATCAATGGGTTTCAAATGCAGATAATAAAAACTTACAGGTAACAGTTCATGCCATTGGTGACAGAGCAAACAATACCAGACTTAATATTTTCGAACGCGTTATTGAAAAAAACGGTAACAAAGACCGCCGATTTAGAATTGAGCATGTGCAACATTTGGCGAAAGATGATATCAATCGATTTTCAGAACTCAACGTTATTGCAAGTGTTCAACCCTATCATGCAATTGATGATGGTCGTTGGGCAGAAGAACTTATTGGTAAAGAGCGTATTAAAACTACCTATGCTTTTAAATCTTTATTAGATGCAAATACTACCTTAGTTTTTAGTAGTGATTGGCCTGTGGCGCCAGCTTCTCCAATTTATGGAATTTATGCCGCCGTAACTCGACAAACTACAGATGGTAAAAACCCTGAAGGTTGGGTGCCAGAACAAAAAATTACTGCGGCAGAAGCTTTAATTTCCTATACTAAAAATGCAGCATATAGTTCTTTCGATGAAAATATTAAAGGAACTTTAGAACCAGGTAAATTGGCTGATTTTGTTATTCTTAGCGACGATTTACTAACAAAGGAACCTAATGCGATTAAAGATGTACATGTTTTAGAAACGTATATTGGAGGAAAGAAAGTGTTTGGTGAAGACTAGTTTAGAATAAAACACAATATCCTATTCAATTGAAAGACTAGTACGTTTAACCTTATGAAGAAAATTCTCGTAATTTTATTATTTAATTGGAAATGGAAAGTTTAAATTATTTATGAGAAAGTTTTAGTCCAAACATGTCCAATTAATCTTCCTACCTTAACAACCACGTATTCAAAATCTTAGTTATGAAGAATTTTCTACAATTTTTAGGAATCATCTTATTCCTTAGCTGTGCTGATAAAAAAGAGGTAGCGACAACAATAATAGAAGTAGACCAAACAACGATTGGAAATCATATTGAGCGCCTTGCATCTGACGATTTTCTTGGTAGAAAGCCATTTACTAAAGGAGAAGTCTTAACGGTAAACTATTTAAAAGATGAGTTTAAAAAACTAGGCCTTATGCCAGGTAATGGTGATAGTTATTTTCAAGATGTACCTATGGTAGAAATTACAGGTACACCTTCAGAACACATGGTCATTTCTGGAAAAAATAAAAAAATAAATTTGAACTACTTAATAGATTTTGTAGCTACAACAAATAAAGCAGTTACCGATGTTAGTCTTGATAACTCAGAACTGGTATTTGCTGGGTATGGTATTGTAGCTCCTGAATATGGTTGGAACGATTATGAGGGAATAGATTGGAAAGGCAAAACGGCTGTAGTTCTAATTAATGATCCAGGATTTAAATCTGGTGATTCAACACTGTTTAAAGGGAACGAAATGACCTATTATGGACGATGGACGTATAAATACGAGGAAGCAGCACGACAAGGTGCTGCAGGAGTTATAATAGTACATGACACAGAACCTGCCTCGTATGGTTGGAATGTTATAGAGTCAAGTTGGACAGGCGCTAGATTAACCATTGCAAGCGAGTTGCCCAAGTTAGAAGTAGAGTCTTGGATTAGTGGTGAAAGTGCTCAGAAAATGTTTGATGCATCAGCTATGAAGGGTCAAGATTATAAATTGCTTTCAAGAACTAAAGATTTTAAACCGACACCTTTAGGTTTGAATGTTTCCGTATCGGTAAAAAACGAAATTAAAAAAGACGTTTCTAAAAACGTAGTAGCAATGATACCAGGTACAGATAGGAAAGATGAAGTAATTATATACTCTGCACATTGGGATCATTTAGGGGTTGGTAAAGCCATTGACGGAGATTCAATCTATAATGGCGCAATAGACAATGCTTCTGGTACTGCTGGGCTATTAGCTATTGCAGAAGCCTTAAAGAAGGGAGAAGCAACAAAACGTTCCATTGTTTTTATTGCCCTTACCGGAGAGGAGCAAGGGTTGTTGGGTTCGGCCTTCTATGCAGAAAATCCAATATTTGAACCAAAAAAATCAGTAGCAAATATTAATATGGATGCATTGGCTAGTCCCGGAAAAATGAAAGATTTGACCATTACGGGTTTCGGACATTCAGAAATGGATGAATATGCCAAAGAGGAGGCGTTAAAACAAGACAGATATATTATACCAGACCCTGAAGCAGCAAAAGGTTACTTCTTTAGATCTGACCATTTTAATTTCGCTAAAATTGGTATTCCCGCATTATACGCAAGTGGTACCTATGAAGGATTTGATAAAAGTATTGAAGATGTAAAAGAACTGAGCACCTATTATAATATCAATAATTACCATCAAGTTTCTGACGAGTACAATGCCGAAACTACTGAATTAAGTGGGGTACAATTAGACTTGCAATTATTTTATAATATCGGATTGAAATTAGCGAATGAAGATTATTTTCCAAAATGGTATAACGGTAGCGAGTTTAAAGCGGCTAGAGAGTAATAGAGTAAATATTTGGTATGGGAAATTAAAAATGTATTTAGGAAATATTTGAACGTGAGAAACCAATTTTAGCAATCGAAAAATACTAATCAACCTATTGTCAACTACAAAATTGATTTTAATTTGTTGTTCTAAAAATAGAATCTAAAAGGATAAAACCGATAATTGTCTCAGTTATCGTGAATTGTCAACTAATCCACATAGCTTTGCAATTGAAATACAAAAGTAATTGTTATGTCTTTGTTTACCGATTTAAAGATTTCTAGAAACCTAGAAAAAGCTCTAGAAGATTTAGGTTTTGAAAATACAACTCCAATTCAAGAGAAGGCTTTTCCTATCGTAATGAGTGGTAGTGATGTTGTTGGTATTGCACAGACTGGAACCGGAAAAACGTTTGCATATTTACTACCTATCTTAAATACACTTTCTTTTTCTAAAGAGATTCACCCAAAGGTGGTGATACTTGTGCCTACTCGAGAGCTGGTTGTACAAGTGGTTGAGGAAGCTAAAAAACTAGCTAAATATTCTGGTGTACGTGTATTGGGTGTATTTGGTGGTAAAAGTATGCTGCGACAAAAAGACGCGTTGGCTTTGGGTACTGATATTTTGGTAGCAACACCTGCACGGCTATATGATTTAATATTGACCAAAGCAGTTCAATTAAAATCAGTTAAGAAACTTGTAATTGATGAGGTCGATGTAATGTTAGACCTAGGATTTAGATTTCAACTGGTTAATATTTTCGAATTATTGCCGGCCAGAAGACAGAATATTATGTTCTCGGCTACGATGACTGATGATATTGAGCTATTTATAACCGATTTCTTTACAGGAGTACAGAAAATTTCAATTGCAGTAAGTGGAACTCCACTAGAGAACATAACTCAATTTGGGTATGCAACGCCTAATTTTTATACAAAAGTAAATTTGCTGGTTAATCTTCTTCAGAAAGAAGAGGAATACCATAAAGTTTTGGTTTTTGTCTCTAGCAAACGTAGTGCAGATTTATTGTTCAAGGAATTAGCTGAATTTTTTAGTGAAGAGATTTGTATCATACATTCTAATAAGACCCAAAACTATAGATTGCGTTCTATCAACCAATTTGATGAGGGCAAGAACCGTATTTTGGTTACTACAGATGTTATGGCACGCGGACTTGATCTTCAGGAAATTTCTCATGTGATCAATTTTGACACCCCTATTTATCCTGAAAACTATATGCACCGAATTGGTAGAACGGGTAGGGCAGAGAAAGATGGTACTTCTATTTTGTTATTTACCCCAAATGAAGTGGAAGCAAAAGATGCCATCGAAGATTTGATGTTGCAGAAAGTTAATTTATTAGACTTGCCAAGCGATGTTGAAATAGCCTCAAAGCTTACTTTCGATGAACAGCCTAAACATAGGGAGCGTGAAAATCCTTTGAATATAAATGAAGACGAGCGTGGAGCAAGTTTTCATGATAAATCAGATAAGAACAAAAAAGAAAATCAGGGAGGTTCTTATCAACGAATTATTAAAAAGAAGTATTCTAAGCCAAAGACTCGAGGCGATAAGAATTACGGAAAAAGAGGCAGAAATAAATAAGATTACTTTGCTTAAACGATACTGGAAAACATCTTTATTCATTAATTAAAGAACATTTTCACTTCCTATGTATAGTAGTTTAATTAATGCTTTGCTAACCAGGTTATTTTAAAAACATCGACGAACTACATACCATCTCGGTGTGTTGTTTTTAAGTTAAAAACCATTCGTCGATACTTTTCATCGATTCATCATAGAAATTTACACTAGCCGAAAATTATAGTAGTTCAGCGAGGTCATGATCCTTGATTAATGGGCCGAGGGTATCTTTATATTGTTCAACATTAAGATATGAAAGCAATATTCACCTTACTAATTATAATTTTCGCCGGAGCACTAGCAATGGCACAAAACCCTCAATCAGATGATAAAGTTAACACTATTGAAATGGGTATTGTTATGGTTGATAGCCTTAATGGTACTGACTATAAGAAAACGGTTACAATCACTAGTGAAACATCAGTAGCTCGTTTGTACAGATATAAAAATGCACGGGTAAATAAAGAATTAGCTTTTACTACCCATAAGAGTTACGGTAAGTTGGCATAATCTTTGCCCTATTAAAAAGGTGCAATGAAGCACCTTTTAAAAATTTCAATTATGATAATACTTACACTATTAATACCTGTATTAGTTGTTCTTGCAGTTGTTTTCTTAACTACAAAAAATAAAAAGCAATTGCGCGCAATTAAAGTGCCAGTGAACAAGCGAAAATTTTAGTTCTTAATGCCAGGCTGTTTTATTGAATAATTAGCTTTTGCCTTGGCTTCATCAACTTGTCGTTTTACGTCTGCTAATAGAGCTTTTGAATCGTAAACGATACCATCTTTTATAGTATATTTTACACCGCCAATACGAACCACCTCATTATCATCGGTAAGCTTTATAGCTCCCATACCGTAGAGTACTTTTAAATTTTGAAGAGGGTTCTCTTCAACGACAACAAAATCAGCTAATTTTCCGATTGTAACTGAACCCAATTTGTTATCCAATCCTAACGCCTCTGCGCCGTTTAATGTTGCAGATTGTATTATTTCTAAAGGGTGAAATCCTGCTTCACGCATTAATTCTAGTTCACGTATATACGCAAAACCATATAATTGGAATATAAATCCGGAATCAGATCCAGTTGTTACACGACCACCTCTATTTTTATATTCATTAATAAAGGTCATCCAAAGATTATAGTTCTTTTTCCATTGAACTTCCTGCTCTGTACCCCAATCATGCCAATAAGAACCGTGAGATACTTTGCTAGGTTGATAGAATTCCCAAAGAGAAGGCAATGTATAGTCTTCATGCCATTCGGCTCGTCTAGCACGCTGTAAATCTCTACTAGCTTCATATATGTTAAATGTAGGATCCATTGTGAAATCTAACGCCAATAATTCATTCATTACATTATTCCAATGCTCAGAGTATGGTTCAGCAGCCTGAGCCCATAATTTCCCAGCATTTTCAAAACGATGTTGCTCATTCTGATAGTTATAGTCTAGAGGGAAATCTTGTACCGTGCGATCATCAAATAAAGCTTCTGGTAGTCCATACCAATGCTCCATTGAAGTTAAACCTGCCCTTGCTGAATGAAGCACATTCCATCTAGCAACGCTCATTTGTGCATGGTGACATGCTGAGCCAAGGCCTAATTTTTTATTTTCATCAAGTGCTGCTGACATAATAGCTGGCTCTGCACCAAAAAATTTAATTCCGTCTGCTCCTTTTTTTGCATTTGCACGTACCCATTCACGAGCTTGATCTGGAGTTGATATAGGAATATCGTTTAATGGGTTAAAAGAACTGCTTGTTTGCCCAAATGCTGTATATGAGATTATACGTGGAGCTATAATTTCATTTCTCTCGCTTTTTCGTTTTAAATCTAGAGTCACATCAATGCCTCTTCCAGCAACTTCCCTTACAGTGGTTACACCATGCGCCATCCAAAGTTTAAAAACATAATCTGGATTAGCACCTTGTGCATCACCTCCCATATGCGTGTGCATATCTATAAAACCTGGCATTAAGTACATACCGGTACAATCTAGCTCTTTGCCACCTGCTTTTAGTGGTGGTCGCTTAGAGTCGTCTATGGCAACACCAGGATACCCTACAACTTTAATGTCTTTAATGATATTGTTTTCTACAACAATGTCAATAGGGCCCTGTGGTGGAGCTCCATTTCCATTAATTAACATGACGCCTCTAATTATTAACTGGGAGTGCGGACCATCTCCTTCGAGTGATTGGGCATGAATGGTTAGTAAGCCTACGAAACTGAATACCGAAGCTAATAGTATTTGTTTAAACATAAGGTAGTGGTTTAATTTAGTTTTTTAAATATAGTTAAAGTGATAGTAATGAACCAGAGCAAGTGTCAACTTATTTAATGGAATTATAAATTAGCTATGATGGAAGTCTTTAACTTATACAACTGGAGATAATTGTTGCTTTATTTCTTGAAATTTTATAATGTAATTGGTTCCTTTTTTAGAGGCGTCTCGTTCAATTGTTCCCCGTAATTGGCGAGTAAGATTATGTATTAGTTTTAATCCTAAAGATTTTGTGTTTTTGTAATTGATTGTTTCTGGAAAACCAATTCCATTATCTCCTATTTCAAGAATATAACAATTCTCTTTTTCTGAATCTTTTTGTAATTTGATATTTATTTCCCCTTCTTTATCACCTTCGATGCCATATTTTAGTGCATTGGTCAATGATTCATTGATTAATAAACCTAATGGAATGGCAGTGTCTATGCCTAACTTTATATCTGGAATATCAATCTTTAAAGTAATATTATTGTCGATTCCTTTTATAGAACGAATTAGATATTCGCTTAACTCTTGAACATATGATTTGTACTCAATGTGGCTAATGTCTTTTCTCATATAGAGCATTTCATGAACCATTGCCATTGCAATTACCCTATTTTGAGTTCCTTTTAGCAGGCCTTTCATTGGTCCACTATCTGTATTTCGAGATTGCAGGCTTAACAAACTTGAAACGGTCTGCAAATTGTTTTTAACTCTATGATGAACTTCTTTTAGTAAATTTTCTTTTTCATGAACTTGAATAGCCATGACTTTTTTCGAACTATAGAGTGCGTTGTAGGTTTTTAATAAACTTTTGCCAAATGTGTTTCCTAAAATAAATATCGAAAATAGAATTGAAACTAGGCTAAAAATAGCTCTCGAACTTTCTGGAATAACATTTTCTGTGATTTTTAACTCAGGTATGGTTTGCGTGAAAACTAATAGGATGAGAACTATGATAAGATTCAAGTATAATTTACCATATCTGCTACTATTGATGAACCCTCCAAAGGCAACTAACGGAATCATAAAGATAAAAGGACTATGTATGCCACCACTGTACAAAGTCACTATAAGTGCGGATGTAAGACCTAATATAGATGAGAAATTGAAAGTAGGTAATATCTTTTTATGAACTTTAAAGTATTGTAAGTTTATTAAGTTTAAAACTCCAAAACTTAAAAGTGCGAATGGTACAACTTTAGTTATACCTAATAGGAAATAGCATAATGCTCCAAATAAAATGGAGATTATGCTAGTGGTATAATTTACCCTTAAAAAAAGTTTGGTTTTATCCTGAAGACGCTCTTTGTCAATGGTAAATCCGGGCATAAATATTGTTTAAGTACTAAAAAAACATACTAGTTAAGTATTGTAAATCTAATTATGTTTTTAACATTATACTAGTATTTTTTGTTATAGTATTACATAATTAAGTAAAGTTTTTATTAGCTGCGAATTTTCTTTGGTTTGAGGTCTGTAAAATCTCGAATATTAATTGCCTTCCCTCATTCAATACTTCTTCTTGCACCAATATCTATTAAAATTGTCATAGTCCTATCTCTAATCCCTGTGTTTCACTGGTACGGGTCATCTATTTCAAAAGTGACGAAAATTTTATCATGAAGGGATTTACAAGTTGACTTTGAAAAGTTAAAATTTGAGGTATTAAAAAAGGCATCCCAGAATTGGGACGCCTTTTTTAAATTTAGAAAGTATTTTTATTAATCTTGGGTCAATACCCAAGATCCACTTTGAATAAGGGGCTCTGCCTGTTTAAACTTTACCGTTTTGCTTTCTCCACTCATCACATTTTTAATGGTAACTCGTTCATTACGACCAATTTTAGGCTGTTCTCTTGTAATAGTTTCAGTAACGACCGGTCTTTGCCCTTGTGTTTGGCCTACTGCTCTACTTTGAGCTGCCATTTCATCACTATTAGGAATTTCTTCCTTAGTCGTTTTAAAATTTTCTTTCGAACGTTTAATGTTCTTTTCCTCTTGAATAGCGTTGGTGTTTTCAGATGGTAATTCTCCTTTAAATAAGAATGAAATTACTTCTTTGTTCACTTTCTCTATCATTGATTTAAATAGTTCAAATGCTTCGAACTTATAAATTAATAAAGGGTCTTTTTGTTCGTGTACTGCTAATTGCACCGATTGTTTCAACTCATCCATCTTACGAAGATGCGTCTTCCATGAATCATCGATAATAGCCAATGAAATATTCTTTTCGAAATCGGTAATTAATTGTTTACCATTGGTATCGTAAGCTTCTTGAAGATTGGTTACAACATTTAAGCTTTTGATTCCGTCGGTAAATGGAACCACGATACGCTCAAAATTGTTTGCATTATCTTCATGTACCTTTTTAATTACTGGGAAGGCAGAGGAAGCATTTCGCTCCATTTTCTCATTGTAATGAGAGTATGCTGCCTTATAGATTTTACCTGTTATTTCCTGAGCTCCCATGGTCCCAAATTCTGCTTCAGTAACAGGCGAGGTCATGGAAAAATATTTTATCAGCTCAAACTCAAGGTTTTTAAAATCGCTTGCTGCTTTATTGCCTTCTACAATAACTTCACAAGTATCGTAAACCATGTTGGCAATATCAAGTTTTAAACGCTCGCCTTGTAATGCATGACGCCTTCTTTTATAGACTACTTCACGTTGTGCGTTCATAACATCATCATATTCTAATAGACGTTTACGAACCCCAAAGTTATTTTCCTCAACTTTTTTCTGAGCGCGCTCAATGGATTTTGTCATCATGCTGTGTTGAATAACTTCACCATCTTCTAAGCCCATCTTATCCATCATTTTAGCGACTCTATCAGAGCCGAATAAACGCATAAGGTTATCTTCTAACGAAACATAGAATTGAGAGCTTCCTGGATCACCCTGACGACCAGAACGACCACGTAGCTGTCTATCTACACGTCTAGAATCATGACGTTCTGTACCTACAATGGCAAGACCTCCAGCTTTCTTAACATCTTCAGATAATTTAATATCCGTACCACGACCCGCCATGTTTGTAGCAATAGTTACAACACCAGCATTACCTGCTTCGGCAACAACATCTGCTTCTTTTTTATGCAGCTTCGCATTTAATACATTATGAGGAACTTTACGAACACTTAATAGTTTTGAAAGTAATTCTGAAATTTCAACAGATGTTGTGCCAATTAATACAGGTCTACCTGCATTGCTTAATTTGGTGACCTCCTCAATAATTGCGTTATATTTTTCTCTTTTTGTCTTATAAATTAAATCGTTTCTGTCATCTCTAGCGATAGGTCTATTGGTCGGAATTTCCATTACATCTAACTTATAGATTTCCCAAAATTCACCAGCTTCAGTAACAGCAGTACCTGTCATACCAGCAAGTTTGCTGTACATTCTAAAGTAATTTTGTAAAGTGACTGTTGCAAAAGTTTGTGTTAATGCTTCAATCTTTACATTTTCTTTCGCCTCTATTGCTTGATGTAGTCCGTCAGAATATCTTCGACCATCCATAATACGACCGGTCTGCTCATCGACAATCATTACTTTATTTTCCATCACCACATATTCCGTATCTTTTTCAAATAGGGTATATGCTTTTAATAATTGGCTCATGGTATGAATTCGCTCACTTTTTATTGTAAAGTCTTTGAAAAGCTCCTCTTTTAATTCAGCCTCTTTTTCAATTTCAAAATTCTGATTTTCAATTTTCGCAATCTCACCTCCAATATCTGGCATGACAAAGAAATCTCTATTCTGCTCACCAGAGATGTAATCAACACCTTTATCTGTTAATTCAATTTGATTATTCTTTTCATCGATAACAAACAACAAATCTTCATCTACCTTAGGCATTTCTCGGTTGTTGTCTTGCATGTAAAAGTTCTCTGTTTTTTGAAGTAGTTGTTTTACACCCTCTTCACTTAAAAACTTAATTAATGCTTTATTTTTTGGTAGTCCGCGATAAACACGTAATAAAAGAAAGCCACCTTCTTTGGTATCGCCTTCTGCAATTAGTTTTTTTGCTTCCGCTAAAATACCTGTTAAGTGCTGACGTTGCTTTTGCACTATTTCTGCAACTTTAGGCTTTAGTTCGTTAAATTCATGACGATCACCTTCTGGTACAGGACCAGAAATGATTAAAGGAGTTCTAGCATCATCTACCAAAACAGAATCGACCTCATCGACAATGGCGTAATTATGAGGACGTTGCACCAAGTCTTTAGGTGTATGAGCCATATTATCCCTAAGGTAGTCGAAACCAAATTCGTTATTTGTACCATAGGTGATATCTGCGTTGTAAGCTGCACGTCTACCATCAGAATTTGGTCGGTGATGATCTATACAATCTACAGAAAGACCATGAAATTGAAATATTGGCGCCATCCAAGCACTATCTCTTTTTGCTAGGTAATCATTAACGGTTACCAAGTGAGCACCGTTACCGGTTAGTGCATTTAAGTATAATGGTAGTGTTGCTACAAGAGTTTTACCTTCTCCTGTATGCATTTCAGCAATTTTACCTTGGTGCATGGCAATACCACCTATAAGCTGTACATCGTAATGTATCATATCCCAGGTCACTTCTTTACCAGCAGCGTTCCAAGAATTTCTCCATATGGCCTCTGACCCCTCCAAGGTGACATAATCATTAGAACCTGACAGTGTTCTGTCATATTCTGAGGCTGTCACTTTTAAGGTTTCATTTTGAGCAAAACGCTTGGCAGTTTCTTTTACTACGGCAAAAGCTTCAGGAAGTAACTTATTTAAAGTTTCTTCAGAAATGACATAGGCCTCTTCCTTTAATCTATCTATTTCGGTGTAGATATCTTCATTTTTATCAATATCAGTTGAGTTCTTAACCTCTTCCTCTAAGATGTTTATTTGGTCAGTTTTCTCTTTGTAAGAATCCTGAATTATTTTCTTAAACTCTATGGTTTTTTGCCTGAGTTCGTCATGGCTTAGGCTTTCAAGCAGCAATTCAAATGACTTTATCTGATCTACTAAAGGTTGTAATTCCTTTACATCTTTTTGTGACTTATCACCAACGAATGCCTTTAGGATGGAATTAATGAAACTCATATTTTAAACTATTAGAATTGAAATTTACTTAACCTAAAAATAGGTTAGGAGATTTTCAAAATATTATAAAGACGACAAATATGGCCGACGCTATTGATTAACAAAAGGTATTCCAGTCTTGTTTTTTATGCTGATTAACCTAAATACCTGCCAAAATTACATAAAAAAAAAGCCTCCAAGGAGACTTTTTAGTAGTTATTGTGATATCGAATATTAATATTCGTCCTCGTTCCAGAGGTAGTCTTCTTCCGTAGGATAGTCAGGCCAAATCTCTTCGATTGATTCATATATCTCGCCGCCTTCTTCTTCCATAGATTGTAAATTTTCCACGACTTCTAAAGGGGCTCCAGTTCTGATGGAGTAATCTATTAACTC
>TARA_R110001592_G_scaffold360315_1_pt1 | contig 16052 bp, 20 predicted proteins | sample TARA_R110001592 | Tara Oceans TARA_R110001592 (sample SAMEA4398387) | marine metagenome | biome: Polar Biome; feature: [SRF] surface water layer (ENVO:00010504); material: water (ENVO:00002006), including particulate matter (ENVO:01000060) such as... | depth 5 m
TCGGTCGCGGTTGTGCCTTCTTCGAACTGTGGCTGTGTTATCTCATAAACATCATTGCCAGCACCAAACTGCAGAATTCCAAAATAAACATTACCACCACCACTTGCGCCTAACATTGTAACACTAAACTGTTGCCATTCTGTAGTTACAGAAATCGCTGTTTGATTGCCTGACGCGGAAAAACCGTGTCGCATGTATAGTGGGGTTGAGCCAGAAATTCTCCTTATATAAAACGAGCCTGTGTAACTTACACCGCCGATTGTATTAATAGTTGTTTGATAAATTCCACCTGTTGTAACTCCATCAAAAGTAAGCCTTCTTACCGCATTTCCTTGGTAATCATCTGCACCTTGTGCGACCACGCCGCTTTGAGCAGCCCAGCCTTGCGAGAAGTCCGTATAGTTCACCCGCTGAAACTTCGTCGGCGTCAGCTCGGCTCCCTGTGTCTGGTCAACCCTGACGGTGTCGCTTGGAGCGGTCGCTATGAGACCGTTAAAATCCGTGTATGTTGCCGTCCCGGCTCTTGTAGCCGTAATTACGTCAAGGGTGTCTTGCTTGCTTGGGTCTAGGTCAAGCGTGGGATTCTCCAGCGTGCCTATCATCGACGTTTTAGAGTCGAAGAGAAGAAACGGGTTTAGGTCGTTAGGGTCAAAAGACTTAACACCTTTTTCGAATAACCCAGCCTTAGCAAACAGGCCGGAAGCTGCTTGCAACCCGGCCCGTCCTGTTCCAATCCCAGCTTTGGCGCTTTGAATCTTCATTTCTCAAGGACCATCTCAGTTCCAGCCGCTGAAGGAGTCACTCTGATTTTGTCGCCGTTTGAATAGGTCACAAGAAACTTTTCAGTTCCAGAAACCACCGGGCTACCATCAACAGCTAACCATGCTCCTGCTGCTGTATAGCGTTCAACGGTAAGGTCACCGCTTGCGGCAGAGATGTAATGAGTTCTACCGCGCTCAATCGGGTATTCGATTGGAGTAGTGTTTGCGAATGTAACAGTCATAAGTCTAAATTTCTGGTTGTGTCAAATTAAGTGTTTAGCCCACTACGACAACAATGCTGTTGGATGCGGTAGAAGTGACGACAGTAGAAGCTGCCGTTGTTTGGGCGGTTGTGACAATTAGGTTTGCAACAGTCATTATGTGTTGGGTGTATTGCGGTTTGCAAGGATTAGACGAACCGGGCTTGTCCAATAGTCATGCCCATTTGCGTCAGTTAGCCGGACATCATAGTAATAAACGCCGTGGCTGAATTCATCGTTGCCCGTGTCAAGGCTGGTAGTAGCTACTCCGGCGGCAATCGTCATGGTTGGGTTCAAAATAACATCTCCACCGATGTAGTCTTTACTAATACGGCAAGCTGCGCTCCATGTGCCGTTTAAAGTAACGGCATTACCACCAGAGTCTTGAGCAGATACGCTTATATTATAGGTTTCGCCCCAGATTATTTCATTTGTCGTAATTGCCATAATAAGAGTGCTTGCTGGGCGTATTTAGGGTTTTGTCAAAAGCGGTTACTGGGAAACAGGTTGTTTTGATAGTTGCGCTTGTTCCCGGAAAGCATCAACAAGCTCTTTATTTAAAACTACAAGCTGCCGCTGCAAATCTGTTTGTGTTTTTTGAAGGTTTAACTCGCCAGACACACCGCCACCGCCACCGATGGCTTGCATAGATGAAACAGCAGTGATTGAAGAACGTGTCATTGCTGAGTTTAATCCAGATTGAATTTCACCAACTTGCCCCATTGTACGGTCAATACCCTCTTGAGCTTTCTCAAGAGCCAAAGCCTTTTCTTTTTCTTGCCTTTGCTTTTCAAGTAATTCTAACCGCTCTCTTTCTGCGTGAAGGGCGGCTTTGTTTCTTTCATCATACTCTTTCATCATGCTCTTTTCCTGTTCTTTCCAGGTTTTTTCTTCTGCCCTTCGTTTCTTTTCTGCTGCCCAGTCTTTTTCGAAGTCATCACCCCAAGGGCTTTTTTCTTTATCTTCACTTGAATCAGTTTTTGGATCATCCATAAATTCAAATCCATCTGTTTTCCCGAGGTTGCTGTATGCTTTAAATGATTGATCAAAAACTTTTATCATTGGAAAAAGAAGCATCATTTTATCCATCCACTCTGGGCTTTTTTCTTTCCCAAAACCCTCAGCAAAAAGCATCCAGCCTTTTGTGGCCTTTATTGTGAACTCAGCAAGATCAGCAAATGCAGAAGTAAGCGTGCCTACATCTTTGGCAATCTGATCAAAATCAGCTTCGTTTAATTTTGTGATAAGGTCACTAACAACCGGAAGCAGTTTCTCTCCAATTTCAACTTGCAAATCTTTTACTTGAGCGGTTAGAATTCTTTTTTGCCCCGCTAAATTTCCCGATGTTCTTGCAGCATCACCTTGTTGATTTTTAGTTTCATCTAAAATAATGTTGTAAGCGGCTAAAGCTTTAGCGTTTGCGCTTAATGCTTTTTCTCCGTTATAAAGACCAAGATCGAAGGCTTTAGCTTTTAAGGTCGCGTCATTAAGGTCTACGGCATATTTTCTAATGGGCTCAGATTCACCTCGTAGAGCAGCACCGATTGCATAGATGGTATCCTCAACTGTTGCATTGTTAAAACTTGCAAAGTCACCAGCAAGCTCGACCAATTTCATTGACATTTTTGAAGCCTCATCCCCGGTAATGCCAAATGCTCTCAGCATATTACCCATCGTTCCGGTTGCTTGCAATGCTTCACCTCTTGAAATACCGAATGCCATTGTCGTTGTTTTGCTCCAAGCAATGACAGATTTTGAAAATTTACCAAAAACTGCTTCTGATTTTCCTAACTCTTCGTTCATGTCAGAGGCAGCATTAACTGCATCCATCATAATCCTTGGCATTTGCCTGACAGCCGATTTCAAACCGTCAAAAAGTTTATGCCCTACTCTTTCTTTAAATCCTCTGGCAATAGATTTAGCGATGCCTTGAGTTTTCTTTTGAAAACTTTGCAATTCCCTGACGGCTTTGTCAGTCTTTGCTCCTACGTGTACTTCAACGCCAGCCATGTTTTTCTTTTGAAGTCAAAGTTAGCTTTCTTGAGCTTCTATCCTTTCAATCTCTCGGTCAAGCTGCCAATCAGTGTAGCCTCCATTTTTAGGCTCCATTCCATTGGCCCATGCAGCGCAAGCTGAAAACGAAAAAACCTGCTTTAAAGAAAGCTCGTGAATTACGAAGTGCGGTTTCCACTTATATTCCCTACAAACTGCCGAAACCCCGCTAAGAATCCACCCAAACGAGTTTTTTTTTGAGCATTTGGCGTTTTAGACTCCATTTCGACCACGTTCGTCATTGAGCCGTAATAGTGAAAGATGATGTCTTGAGCGAAATCTTTGTATTTATTAGCCGGGATTGCTGATAAAAATGAATAAAGCTCCTCTTCAAACTTATCAGTCTTTATGAGTTGGTGCAAAAGCTCTGATGATCTTGTGAAGACAAATAAGGCAATTCCTAAATCTGTTGCAGTCCACCCGTCATTTTTGTTTTTGATCAAAGGGTGATCTAAATTTTCAAGAATTAGGCAATGACCGTAAGTTACCTCAACAAGATTAAACTCACCGATCTTTTTTCCTCTTGGCAAAAAGGCATCCAGAACTTCTTCCGGAGTTCTTCCTTTTGTGTTTTCAATAGCTTCCTGGAGCTGATCAAGGTTAGCCATTAAACAAAGTGCGGATAATGAGTCACCGTGAAGTTAACAGTTGCCGTATTTGTACCGGAGTGAGAAATGCTCGCTGACTCAACGTATGCGTCACCAGTTGCCAATCCTACCCCATCAATGTCAGCAATTGTTACAGCAGCCCCTTTTGCTGGCAAACTTGGGCTACTAGCAGTTACTAAGCTGGAAAAGGTAACGGTATTTTTTTCACCATGATCAACCCGGGCAACGTAATCACCGTCCTCATCGGTTATTTCAGAAACATTTCCCTCTCTAGACACTTCAAAATCTTGAACAATACCTGTCACTAAAAGATCGGCTGCTGTTTTTGCAGCTGCTGGAATTCCCCAAGAAACTTGTGCGCCGGTAATACTTACTGCCATGCCTAATTTATATTGTCAAAATTAAGCTGGCCCGGCAATTAGCCGGTAAGTTTGGAAATGTGTCCATTTGGTTTCTTCCCTCCCCGCCTCAATCATTTGAGGATGCCACACTGATGCTTGAAACCCTCCAGAATTTAAATAAGCAGTAACATCGTTATAATCTGCAAGCTCATCAAATAATTCAGCAGCGTCAGTTTCAGCGGTTTCAATTGTTACGTCATCAGCATCGTGAAACACGGCAACGATGACAGAGAAATCCCAGACGTAAGCCTGATTTGCTCCCATGTCTTCGGCGGTTGAAATGCGAACAACGGCGCAAGGTGGCGTCAAGTCACCGTCATCCTCCTCGGTGAGTATTGTAATGTCTCCGTCATAATGAGTTTGAAGGTAGCTTTGCAGCCTTCTGATTATGTTTGTTCTGATCATTTTTTGCGCATTTTGCGGTTAATTTTTTGAGCGTTTTTTTTGAGTGCCACATCTATCAACACTCTCAAATGAATTTCAGCCTCTCTAACGGCTTGGTTTGCTCTGCCAACAGCATCTTTTGGGTAGTAATTCACTTTATTAGCCAAAGTAATAATCAACCCATATCTGCTTTTTTTGAATTTAGCAAAACCCGCCTTTGGGCTGTGGCGAGTAATCCATTTAGGGGTAGCTTGTTTAGTAAGCTTTAACTGATTTGCGGCACGAAGCCATCCAGCATTAAGCAAACCAATTCTTCCAATGAGGTGTTTTTTTAATTGGTTTTTTGTGGCTGTTGTTGTGAGTGCCATATTGCTCCTAGCAACTCCCTTATTTACTCGGCCTCTGTAATTCCTGGATCTTTTATGAATGCTTTGAAGATCACCAAGAGAGTTAGTAAACCGTTTTACTTTGGCCTCTCCAAAGTAAGTTTTAAACTTATCTCCTCTTTTGATTTGTGCAATCAGTCGCTCCTCATCTTTGACCCGTGTAGTTGGAAACAACTTAGCAACATCAGAAGTGATGAGTTTTTTTGCGTTCTGAAAAGCCTTATTTGAAATATAGCCTTTCTTATTGAGGAAGTCGTTTCCTCCTCTTTTTCCCGGTGGAGTAATTGCAATTAGGTTACCTAAAATTGCTTTAGCTGATTTCAAAATGATCTCATCATTCGTTTTCTTTGTCTCAGCGACAAGTTCGTCCATGAGATAATTCAGTTTTTGGGTATCTACTTTAGCGGCAAACATATTATTAACCTGAGCCGCAACTAGGGATTGAGATTGTTGTGTCGGAAGCTGGTCCTTTAATTAATCCATCTTCCCATTCAAGAAGCACAAGTGTTGCAGGTGAGCCTCCTCCAGAAACAGGACATTCTCTCAATTTTAAAGAGCCGTTTACTCCATTTCCTTCAATCGTGATAACTCCAGCACCGTCATCGTTTACATTAATTTGCGGGTTGGTCGTAGGGTTTGATGTGGGTAACTTCTCAGCAATAGCAGAAAACTTGATTGAATCGTTAATTTCAGCCATTTCAGTTCCAACCGCATCAACAATGACTTTGCCGTAAGTTCTTCCGGAAGGCGTAGTTTGTTTTAACGTCTTAAAAAGATACCTATCTTCAACGCCATCCCAATCTTTGTGAATAAATCTTTCCCCGCCAACATTTTTAAAAGATGGTAGCCTTGTGTGTTCAATATCACTTTGTTGATGCACGATAATTTTAGGCAATCTACTATCAATAGTCAGCTTAAAAAGCTTAACATTATAATTGCCATCAGCACCGTGTGTGCTGCTATCTGCTTCTCCAGATGGTGGTTGGTGATGCACACTATTAGGAACACTAGATGCAACCATTAGCGTTGGCCTGTCGTTTTCTTCTGTTTTTATAAAACCTTCTTCGTCAGTTTTATAATGAACATAAACAAACTCATTATTTGCAAGAGCTATTTCAGTTCTTGGCCTAACTGACATCGCATTTCCGTTGCTATAATAAACTTCGTGGAAATCAACAGCATCAATAGAAGAGCCTGTTCCTGTTTTACGTTGAATAACCCACCCTTCTTGAATCTCAACAGCATAGGTGTTGCTTGTTGTTTGCCTTAGACTTAAAACAGAAAACGGCGGTGCCTGTGACTGCCGTATCTCTCTGGGTTTTTTTGCTGAAATAATTGTTCCGCTACTCGGACTATTTTCAACTTTAATCCCTTTTCCAGCATTGATTTCTCTACCTTTTAGATACTCACCAAGCTGCTTCCACTTATAATCTGATGGGCCGCCTTGAAAAATTTGATGTAAGTCCATTATGAATAGATGTCGGTGTCCCAACCGTTTCGACCGGATAGCTTCCAAGTGCTGGTAACTTGGTAGATGTAGCCACGACGAACATATGTTTCACCCCAAGCCAACCAGTCGCGGCCTGATAAAGTTGGGTTGCTTCCTGCTGGTGACTCAATTGTTCCAACGTCCCTAATTCCGGTTGGTCTAGTTGTTTGGAATTTTGTCTCTCTCCACTCAGCTCCTGGGGCTAGGTAAGATTCAATTCCCGCTTTTGTATTGTTGCTTCCTTTGAAGGCAAACTCTTTCCAAATAGCATTGCTTTTTCCCGACTCAAATCCGGTGTCCGGGTCAACAAAAAGAGAACCATTTAAAGGAGCGTCTGGAGTTCCTGCAAAACTTGCAAAAGCTTCATGGGTTTGAATTGGCTCTTGGCTTAACGATGTTGTGAGTTCGTAAGTTTCATCTGGCGCACTAATTAAAAAACCCTCATAAACATAGTTAACAGTCCACCAGCCGGGTTTTCCGCGCTGCCCTGTTCTGCGAGTGAGTAACATTGTTGAAAAATCAGGATGAGGTTCAAATTCTGGTTCCATTTGCGATGGAAATAAAGAATTGGGTATTTCAACGGTCATTTCTATCGAATCAACTCCAAAGCGATCAGTCTCAAATCTTTCTGCAATTTGATTTACGACTGTTGTCGCTCCTTTTGTGCTACTAGCCATTAAAATTTGCCAAACTGTCAATTTTTCGATATATTAAACATATGCAAGAAATTTACTGGGAGAACGGCGAACGTGTCCCGGCATATGATCCTCGCAATGAAGAGGCTGTTATTAACTCAATCGACTCACCTTCGCTTGTGATGATGAGGCGATTGCTTGGGTTTTTAAAAGCATCTCCTCATCCTGATCTCACTATCGATTGTTTATGCTTAATTTCTGGCCTTTGTTATGAAGGCAAAAGCATGGCAGAGATTGCCCGGGAGCATAAGGTGAGCAGAGCAACCGTTTCCCGGCGTTGTGTTGACCTGTGTGAAGCTTTTGGCATTGAGCCAACGAGAGCAATGCGAAGCCGCAAAGGACGCGAAAACTGCCGCAATGCTCGATTTAAAAACGTAGAAAATATTATTAAATGAAAACTAAATTAACACAAAATGGGCCGGGTGAAGTTGGCATGGCATTTCAAGAAAATCTTCCCTTTGAAGAATGGCGGGAAATCGGGCAACGGTTTGGAGAAGCCACTAAAAGATTTAGTTGGGCATTGGGTGATTGGCTTGTTTACGGCGGCACCAACTTTAAAAAGCGCATTTCATCAGAGATGTTTGAAGAAGCTGAAAAAACGACTGGAGTCGACAAGGCATCACTTTTGGCTTTGGCTACTGTTTGCAGGAGAATTCCAATAGATAAGCGGATTAATCATTTGAGCTTCGAGCATCACCAAGCGGTTGCATCAATTGCAAATGAAGAATCTCGGTTTGGCTGGCTTAAATTTCTTGCCGCGAAAGAATCGCAACCGTCTAAGAAGATTCTAAAGCTTTCAATTTCCTGTTCACCCAAAGAGCCAAGGCTAATCACTAAAGAAGAATATGAAGGTAGGAAGCGGAAGTTTGGCTCTGATAACTACGTTGTGCATCTTACCCGGTTGCTTTCTGTCTTGCGCAAGACACTGCCAGCAATGGACGAAGATGAGCGCGCAGCACTACGTGCAGATACTAAAGATCTAAAGCGATTGCTTGAGTTACTTTAGCGTTTAGACGGTCTGCAACTTAATTCACCCACTAAAGCACCGGGTTGTGTTCCTACTCTTGACACCCGGAAGTTTCTTGAACGGAATGCCACGGGTTTTCCAAGGCTTGGAATTTCTGAGAGGTCTGAAAGCAACACTTTAACCTCAATTTCACCTTCATCAGCAAAACCACCTTCCATTAGCTCCCGGGCAAACTGTGATTCAGCCACAATTGCAGTTACGGTTTCGCCGTTAACGGTAATGCTTACACCGTAATCAGCACGGTGTTGCACAAAAGCATCTTTGATGCTATTAGCTATCGCCGTCTGCATCTACCTTTTTGTCGGCTTTTTTTGCTGCTTTTTTGGCGGCTTTTTTCTTGGGCTTTTCAGGGGCAATTTTAGCTCTTCCACTTGTAAGTAGTTGAGCGGCTACACCGTTTTCGACATTTTCCAGAACGACCCCAGCCTCGACAGGCTCACCTTTAACAAAGCAGTCCTCGGTGATTTCAAGATTCTTCATATTCTTTTTTTAAAGTCAAAAAAAGGGCGGTGAGAATTAAACCCACCGCCCTTGTGATTTTTGTTACGTTGTAGCTAATTAAGCTCCAAGCGCGTCGAGCATTGCTGAGAAACTCTTAGGTCGGCGAACACCACCATCGTAGTATGTGTTTGCAACCAGAGTATGCAATCCGGTTTTAGCGTTGGTGCTATCGCGAAGAAGCTCAAGATTGAGCCCGCCCCAGTAGCCAATCACATAGTCAGCAAAGTTACCGAAGAAGATAGCTGAACAAACTGCACCTGAGCTTCCTTTGGTTAATGTGCGGCTAATTGCATTTGTGAATTCAGCGCGGTATCCGTTAATCGTGTTCGGGCTTCCATCAGAGATGATGAAGTTGCCTTCAACGCCAGATGATTGCTTGGAAGTTTGCTTTAGCTTGGCGCGAATTTGGCCGTTGGTAGCGTAAGCAAGTCCACCCTGGAGCGCATTCTGAGCGTCGACCTTCTCCTCAAGAGAGATGATATTAGCGTAATCAGGAGCAGCTCCGGCACTTCCACCAAGAACAGAACCAATCCCAGAAGTTCCCGCAACACCGTTAGCGTCAACGCTGCCAGCTCCATGGAAGAAGGCGGCTTCTTGAGTTGCTAGCATTTGAGCAGTCAAGTGTCCACGAAGCATTGCTTCAATTGCGGAAGATGACTGAGCCAAAAGCTGGTCACTGATGTCGATGAATGCAGGAAGTCGCTTAGGAGTAAGGCTCAACTGTGAAGTGGTTGGGCTAACTTCGTCGGCTGCTGCGTTTTCACCTTTTCCAGTGGCAGCAGTTGCAGCGGCAAGAATCGGGATGTCAAGGTTGCCAGAAAGTCCGGTGAGAACAGTAGCACCAAGCTGATTCATTACTGACGAAGCAAAGAAGTCATCAAGAAGACCAGCTTTGTCAGTTGCGATTGTGTTTCCACCTTGGTTAGCAGTTCCTGCGGTCATGTCACGCTTGTTGACGTAGAACGATGGAAGCATGATGCCACGAGACTGGCCGATGCCAGCATTCTTAGCTTCACGAATTCCTTCTTCAACAATCTCACGCTCTGCACCTTCTAGCTTTGATCCGGAGTAGTGAGCGCGGAGAGCGGTGCCAAGGTCGAAACGGCCAAGGTCGCGCTTCTCAGACTTGGAAAGGTCGGCTGGAACAAACTCAGCTTTCTTTTCACAAACCTTATCAAAGGCAGCTTGACGGAAGTCGTCAGCAGATACGCCGTCAGAAACAGCTTTGCTAATGTCTAGGCTGATGCCGCGCTCTTTAGCTTGCTCGGCAACTGCTTGGATGTTTGCGATGCGGCTGCGCTCGGCAGAGACAGCACTGTGACGCTCTGCGTTGATGTCAACACGGGGAGCTTCGTTGATAACCTCCACAGAGCGTTGCTCGGGAGCCGATGGGATGTCGTTATTTTCGGACATATTTTCAGTTTTTAAATTTTGGTTTTCCGTTTTGTTGTTTTCCATTCCTCTGCCGACTCCTACGGAATCATCGGCTGGAATGCTCACAAGGCTGAGTTCATATGGCTCCCAATCAGTTGCCCGGATAGACTCCCGTCCCCCGTCCATCTTTTCAGAATCCATTTCGTGAATTCGATAACCAACCGAAACCAATCGGCGAATGCCATCTTTCACGTCCTCGAAAATCTCTTCGGCTCTTGCCGACTTTGAAAACTTAACGACTGCACGGCCTTTTTTGTCATCGTCAATCCATGCCCGCTCTACAACGCCAATCTGGTCGTTGCGGTTATGTTCCATTAGGAATGCCCCGCCGTTGTTTAGACGGTCAAGGCGAACGCTTGCAGAGCGATGGTCTAGCACTTCAGTGCCGTATCCGCGTTCTACTTCCGCTTCAGAAGAAAACGCAATTTCAATCGTGCGGTCGTCTTCGTTGATTGCCCGTTGATTTAGCTCAAAGGAGCGGTGTGACAGTTCTTCAACCTTCTTGCGACTCATTGACCTTTTTCGGAGTGTCAATTTTAGCTGGTTTTTTGGCTGTTGTATTTGCGAAGATTTTATTGATTTCAGCTTCTAACAAAAGTGGGAATGCAGCAGCGGCGATTGCTTTGGCTGATTTGAGCGGAATTAATCCTTCTCCAACTTCAGAAGCAAGCTTAATTAATGAAGCGATTTGCGCCCCATTCATTCCGGTCTTTTGAATTTCTCCAGACTCGGCAGCTTCTTCGTTAGAACTTGGGCTGTCTCCTTCATCAGGATTGTCACTTGAGACAATTGTTTCAGATGCAACTTCTTCCGATAAGCTCAAGCCATAGCTTGCAGCAAGTTCTTCGTCTTCTTTGACCTTCGCAAGCACGTCATAGATGTCATCCCCAGCTTCAGCAATGATGTCACGAAGTGGTTTGATGCGGTTGCGCATTGCAAGCACTGCCGCTTCCATATCCTTCTTAGGGTCAACCCAAGCCCAACGGCGGCCCCGGAATTCTGGAGCATTGAACTTAAAGAACTTGTCGAAAGGTAACCCAAGACGGCCAGAAAGCAGCTCAACTTCAAGCCATGCTTCAAAGACTGGTTCCAGAACGTGGTCAATCATCATGCGCTGCACTGCTTTCCAGACTTCACGCTCTTCAATCAACCCGGCTCTGATGCTTGAGTAGTTTACTCCTTCCAAGTCATTGCTAAGAGCGTTGTAACTAATGCCAAGAGAAGTAGCGACTCCACGAAGGCAAGATTTGACGAAATCTCCATAACCAGAATTAGGGTGATTGGTATCCCAGCTTTTAAAGTCAACGCCAGCAGGAAGTTCTTCAATTGTTCCGGGTGATGAATCTACAGGCAAGTTGCCGTCATCATCAATCTCCCCCGTCCACCCGTCCGGTGTTGCTTTGGTGAAAAAGCCCATTTTTGCGGCCCCGGTTCGTGCTGCGACAAGCTCGGCTTCTGCATAGCCGTCTAACATCTTCAGCCTGTTCATTGAGCTAACAAGCCAAGGAATGCCACGGCTTTGCTCTGGCCGCTCAGTCTTAAACGGGTGAATGATTTCTTCGGCTGGCACTCTGATTCTCCGCTTGAAATCAGCGTTGAATTGAGAGTCCCCGGGGTGGTTGCCGAGCAAGTGGTAAGCAACTGGGCGGCGGTATGAATCAAACTCGACACCAAAACGGATTTCGTTGCCGTTGTCAGCCCGGGCGTTGTAGCTATCGTCTAAAAGGTCGGCTTCAAGAATCTGCAAGCAAAGCCCAGTGCTTTTCTTAATCATCCTAATTAGCACTTCACCATCACGGGCAATGCAGCGAAGGATTAAGCGTTGCACGTCAGTCCAAGAGTGCCGCCCTGTTACTTCGCAGTTGCCGACCTTGCTCCACTGCTTCCAAGCCCGCTCAATGATATTGTTGGCGATTTCATCAAGCTGCCCATTGGCTTCTTTTGCTCTAACCTGTAAAGACACACCCTTTTCTCCAAGCGTGTTGTTTTCTAAACTACGCAAGAAACCTTTTACCCATTCATTATTGCGCTCAAGGTCACGCGAGCGGTCACGAAGAATTGGAAGCTGGCCTTTAAGCTCACCATCTTGCGACAGGCAAGCAGTAATCCAGTCGAGCGTCAGGCGGCTTGACTGGGTGGCGTTAAATCTGCGAACGGCTGTTTTGGGCGGTGAGAATTTGCGCTTAAGATATTGAATCATCTGAATTGAATTTTCAAAGTTTTGCGGTGACGGTTGACTGATGCCTTCAATGTTTCCGCTTCTTGTCTCCAACGGTCACGGCTTTTTTCTAAATCAGCGATGCTTGCAAGTGTCAAAGATTGGTCGCCAAAACTTGTAGCACTAGCTGTCTTTTCATAAAGCGTTCCAAGAGTTGTTTCAATCTTGGTTATCATATCCAACGCTGCTGTCAGTTTTTCTTCGTCAGTTTTGTCGGCCATTGAATTTTGACTGATGTCAAACTCTACCAATCATTAACCCAGCCGCCTTTTTTTCCACGGGCGTTTTTCTTAGCTTTAGCGGCTTTTTTCTTTGATGGGTTTTGAATGCTTTTTTTAAGCCTGTCCCAGTTCACGCGCATCAATGACAGTGCGGCAGTTGCATAAACCCGGATGTCTAAGGCTTCATTTCGCGCTTTGCTGGGATTCTCAAAACGTGTGAATGGCACCCCATTTTTGTAGCGGGTAACTTTTGTTTCACTAACGAGCTGCCTAAACCAATCTTCGGGCCTATCATTAGGAAAGTGCATAAAGCCGCTTCCTTTTTCCCCGAGCGAAAGCCTTGAATAAATTAGCTCTTTGGCCGTATCGGTTCCAACGCTAAACAATGCGGCTCTCTCGGCTCCTCTCCTTGTGGGCCTTCCAACTAACGGCACACCCGGGCCACCCATTCCCTTGCAAGCGTAAACTCTTCGTCCTTCTCTTGGTTTTGTAAATGAGTAAACCGCTTTTGTTTTGTGGCCTGAATCAATAAACGTGCAGGTGATTGGCAACTCAACTCCGCTTGGGTGAATAAATTTCTTTTGTAAAATGTCGTCAAGAGCAACTTGAGTATCAGGTGAGTTGAAATCACCCATCACATTGAAATGCGCAATACTCCAGCTTTCTTCTCCTTCGCCCCATCCAACAACTTCAACCTCAAAGCGATCACCTTGGATGTCAACGCCAGCGGTTAGAATGAGGGCGTCTTTTGGAAACTCACCCCAGTCCTCTCGGCGTTGCATTAAAGGTTCCCATGCCACGCTTTCACCCTCATCTTCCCAAGTTTCGGCAAGAAAAGTATTGATCCACGTTCTAAGCGTTTCTTTCCCGGCTTTTTTTGCTTTAATATTATCAGCCGCCATTTGATGCAGCCGTGATTTATAACCTCTTTTATGCCTAAAAAGCGATGCTATTCCCGGTAAGTGGTAACCTCGACTTGTTCGCTCTGGGTAAGAAGGTATCCATTTACCTTCTTGCACCATTTCAACGCGCTGTTCATCGGTTAGTTTTGCTTTACACCCTTCACATTGAAGCCATGCATCACTCCCATCTTTGGCTTTCCATTTGATATTCACCCATTTTAAGCTCTGTGAATATGCACACTCTGGGCATTCAACGTGAAATCTTCTTTGGTCACTTGCTTCAAATTCAGTTTCGACTCGGCTTCGGCCTTTAACGGTTGGCGTTGATGTCATCACAATGACAGAGTTCCAGAAAGTTTCTGTTCTGCGTATGGCCAAGCTAGAAGGGTCTCCTTCGCTTCCTGCGGTTACCGGGTAGCGATCAACTTCATCAAGTAGCACCACCCTTCTTGGACGAGAAGCCAAGCCAGCCGGGGCATTAGCTCCAGCAATAGCAAGATTTCCCCCGGGAAAAGTTTTGTGCAGTATTGTGTTCCCGCTAGTGCGTGATTTCACATCTGCAATTTTATCTTTAATTCGTGGTGTGTCACGGCACATCGGCGCAAGTCGCTCTTTACTCCACGCTTCACCCATCTCAATCGTTGGCTGCACCATCAGCATTGGAGACGGCTCAACATCCACGAAATAGCCGATCATATTGTTCAAAGCTTCTGTTTTACCAAGTTGCGCCCCCACCATTAACACGGTTCCAGTAGCCTCTGGGTCGTTGATTGAGTCCATCCACTCGCGAGCGTATGGCGTCATGTCTGAAGAATATTTTCCCGGCTGCCCTGATGATTCTGGCGAAAGAAATCTGTATTTGTCAGCCCACTCCGAAACAGTTACCCGTGGTGGTGGTTCGTAGACTGAAAGCCATGCTTCAGCTATGTCCTGGAGCTGAATGTTCATTTGTCACTATAATCAAGATCCTTCATGCTTAATAGGTCACGAAGGCATTTGTCTTTCTCATCATCAGTTAGCGGCATATTTAAAATTTTAGTTTTGATTCCGCTCATTACCTGTTCACCTAATCGCTTGACCTTGGCCACTTCAACAAGCTCACCACGGGTTCGGGCATTGGCAAGTTCTAGTTTGTCGGCTTCTTCTTTTGTTCTTCTCAATTGGTGTTTTTTTATTTCCGTTGGATTCTCTTCATCGCTGTCCCATTGGTTCACTTTGCGCTCTTGCAAATATTCAATGTAGTTTTTTACCGATTGCCAAAGCTCATAGCGGCCTCGGGCTGATCTTATCACTACGCCGTCAGCTGCAAGTTGTTGGATTCTAACGCTTGTTAAGTTAAAAAGTTTTGCCAACGTCGAAACTGTAACGCTCGGGTTTTTGCCAGATGGTTTTTCTTTTTTCTCCATCAATATTTTACACGTTCAATTCAATTGAATAGTCAGATCCTCCTCTAGTGATTTTCCTGATTCTTCCGGGATATTTCTTGACCAAATCACGAATTGCTTTGGCTTCCATTTTCTGAGTTCTGTAAGATTTGCATCCTCCATCATCTCCCCAGTGGCTATTTTCCCAGTATAAATATCTGGCAGCTACGATCCCTCCAAATTCTTCTAAATGTCTTAAGCATATTTCGTAGTCTTCTTTGACCGGAAAAGATTCGTCGAACAAATACGATCCGTCATTAATGATTCCCATGCAAGAAGCAGTAATATAAGACCTAAACAAAATTGGTTTGTATGGATAAACCGATCTTAGCGCGGCTTCTGTTTTAACACCCCAAATTTTCCATTTTAAATCCTCAACAATATCAAATAGTTTTTCAAATTCAAAAAGCCATTCGGTTTCTTTAAGTTTTTTTTGTTTTCCGTTTTCTTTATAAAGCTTTGTCCAACCTTGGTTTTTTAAATCATCGTCGATCATTACAACCCTTTTTTCATCTGTGTTTTTCAGAATCCAGTTTCGGGTTTTTGTAATGCCTTTGACTTCATTAGGAACTGCTTCCACTTTGCACTTTGTGTATTTCCGGTAGTCCTCGACTTCTGATTTGGGAACAAAGAAAACAGCTGAATGCAAAAGCTTGTCGCTTTTTGTAAGACCTGCCCTGCCTTTACTTGGAATTGCTATTAGCATTTTTTACCCTTTCAAATTTTAAAACTCTTTCTGTTCCTATTGAATCAAAAGCCGAACCAGCTTTGTAACCTCCTCTTCTTACTTTTTTTAGTTGGAAGTATTCAACCATTTCGTCCCATTCATCATTGTCTTTAGCTAAAATTAAAACGTATTCTTTAGCTGGCTCAACTTGTAAACTTTGCTCATGTAAAATCTCATCTGCGTCATCAATGATTTCTTCAGCTGCAAGAAGCTCATCAATTTCCATTTCACTGAAACCGGTTAAGGTGATGTCATAGTCGCTTTCTTGTAGGCTTTCAATTTCTTGTTTTAGTAGGTTTTCATTCCATCCAGCGTTTAGTGCCAGCTTGTTATCAGCAATTACATAAGCTTTCTTTTGCTCTTCCGTTAAATGCTGCAACCTAATGCAAGGCACTTTGCTAAGTTCTAGTTCCTTAGCAGCCATTACCCTGCCATGCCCGGCAATGATGTCTTCACTCTCTCCAATTAAAACTGGGTTAGTAAATCCAAACTCTCCAATGCTTGTAGCTATCTGAGTTATTTGATCTTTTGAGTGTGTTCTGCTGTTCTTAGCGTAAGGCAC
>TARA_R110001592_G_scaffold120481_4_pt1 | contig 16040 bp, 19 predicted proteins | sample TARA_R110001592 | Tara Oceans TARA_R110001592 (sample SAMEA4398387) | marine metagenome | biome: Polar Biome; feature: [SRF] surface water layer (ENVO:00010504); material: water (ENVO:00002006), including particulate matter (ENVO:01000060) such as... | depth 5 m
TTATGATAATGGTGAAAAAAGTAAAATATAAGTGTTTAATGATACAATTTACAAAAGGTAAAATCCATTTCTAAAATGGACATTTATTTTATGTCCAACTCAAAAAAAAAAATACTTTATGAATTTCAAAAAAAAATACAATTGAAAAAATAATATATTTACATGGTTAAATATGTTAGATACAAAAAAATTGATGTTATACACCTTAAATGTATTATAAGTATTCAAAGAAACTAATAATGCTCTAACGAAACGGGGTTGGAAACCCCTCAAATTTTAATTTAAAAATCCCCCCAACCCAATGTGATAATAACGGGAAATAATTTCCATACAGGACTTAACTATCTCAACTCTCCAGCCCGGAGTAAAGGAATTATTTGCAAGAGCATATATATTTTATATAGCCCTTATCCAATGAGCTCAACCTTTATCACACAAAAAAAACCTTATCACTTAGAAATCCAAACCGTATTATTGCGAGATAATTCTTACTGTAGTTATGGGATTACTCCGGATTTAGATTCTAATCTTGGGATGGCCTCCAGGATGAAAATATAATAACTGGTCCCGTAAATTACTCTCAAATTGAATTTAGCGAAATACTATACTCCCCGATTGTGAATTAATTCACAATTTTTTTTACGCAAATTTAATTCATACACCCATCCCCTTCCCAAGTTATATTATTATATTATTAAAATATTTCAATAATATAATGTATAAACTACAACAGAACATATTTATATATGCATTAAACATAAGTTATATATTATATTTTCTGGCAATATTGGGTGTTGGTTATACAGCACCCAGACATCTCTCTACATTAAGAGGATTTTTGAAAATTTATATTGGTTTATTATTGGTGGGTTTATATAACCCGTTGACATACAAGGAACGGAAGTTTACAGATATAGACCGAAAGTTAGTATTCTCGGCGGGTGTTTTTTTATTATTATCAACAACATTGGTATCAACTATTGAATCATATTTAATAGAGAAGACTAATAATACGATTATATTCGATAGGTTCGGTTTCTCACAAACCTAGTTCGTTTTTTTTTAGTGTAATTATGTTCGTCTCCCAGAAAGAGGAGTATATCACGAATAATTTTATCCGAAATTAATAAATCAATGTTTTTTTCAACAATAGTTTTATCTACCCGAGCCACATCATTTACAACATGTTTATTCATGTATCGATTAAATTCAGCTTCGGTTTTATTATATTTTGAAAAAAGACTTGTATTAGCGCGATAATATTTTTTATAAATTTCGTCATAATCCAAATTATATATATATGGATGTATAAAAATGTATGTGACATTCTTATGTTCCATGTCGCCGTGAAATGTGTCATCTATAAAACAAATTTTACTATTATTGGGTAGATTAGCACAGCTCAATAAATCTTTATGTGATTTATTATTTGATGTCCTACACATTTCTACTATTTTTCCATTTATTTTAAACGGCCGTATAATGCGATCAAATAATTTGTAGTCAAGTTTAGTATTTATATATGATATAATCATATCAACCCAGTAATTGGGTCCATTATTATTAGTATAAATTATGACAAGATTGCATTTTCCAGAAATCTTCTTTTTTTTAAGTATGTTCAAAATTTTAAATAATCCTGTCCTAAAAAATCCGGGGAATAAATCGAGAAAGCTAAAAAAATATATATTATCGAGTCTTTGACAGTTTAGAAATGACTTCATGTGGGTCCAGTAGCGATATACCTGTGTAAAATTACCCAATGTTTCATCGAAATCAAACGCTACTACATAATTATTAGTTTCCATTGAAGTCTCGGATTATACTAATTCAATATTATAATTATAATAATTCAATATTATAATTATAATAATTCAATATTATAATTATAATAATTCAATATTATAATTATTCATGATTTTTTAATACTATTATATAATATAATATAACCATGTTATTATCATATCAAGATTACGTGGACATTTTAAAGTATTATAATATACACTATGAAGAAAATTATAGTAAAAAAAAATTAAAAAAAATGACCGAAAAAATAATAGCCGAGAAATTATGTAGATGTATAAAAGCGGTTCCAAATAAAGGTAGACCTGAATCACGGCCAATAGCAATTTGTAGATGGAGCGTATTGCAAAAGAAAAATCTGGGTATTCACAAATTTACATGTAAAAAGAAAAAAGAGTTAATGGCGAGACACGAGACACACTCAAATAAAGATAAATTGTATAAAACTATAAATGGCAATTTAAAATTAACACATAAAAACAAACCAAATACCAATACGAAGAAACTCACTTATTGAGATAATTAATAGCTTTAAGTATAACACGTTCTTGCTGAGATATTTTTTGAAATATAAGATTTTCATTTAAATAAATTGTTATATGATTTTGCGCGAATGTTTTTAAACATAGCGACAATCCATTATCTAATACTTTAATATCACATAATATGGCACCATTAGTAATTTTAATATCATCTATTTTTTTTAAATTAATCCAGCGTATATTACTACCGTAATTTAAGTCTTTGATATCGTCTATGTATCTATATTCTTTCAATTTATGATTGAATTGTTTTAGATCATGTTTTTTTAATCCTATCGTTTGTAATATTTCATTTTTGTCTTTGCTAATATCTTGTATATTAGTATTGATAATACTTAAATTATTATCATTTTGCAGAGCTTCTTCTAGTAATGTAATATTCATATATATATCAAATATATATATATTAATATTTTTAATATTATAAAGATTATTATGTTTACATAGAGATCGAAACTTTAAAATTATTTGTTTGGATGAAACGAATATGGGTTATGTGTTACACCTTTGAACATTTAAAACGCCGACTATATTTTAATAATAGAAATCTCTTTGGTATTATAATTATCTATTTTAACTGCATTATATTTTTTTAATGGTAATAAATTACAGGTTAATTGGCGCCATTTCCCTGTTTTACAAGATTGATCATTATTTTTTTGATTACAACAATTAACCAATAAGATATATTTAAATTTTTTACTTTCTATTAAATAATCCATAAATACATATATTTCTTCTGTTGTCCAGTGTTGGATAACATCTTTTAAGATACACATATCTCCTTCTATAATACTTTCCTTATTTGTATAAAAATCAAGATGTTTGAAAGTATATTTTGGTTCTGGATATTGAGTTATATGATAATCAATAATCTTTTTATATACATCATAACCAGTATATAAAACATTTATATCATCATATAATAACCTTCCAATTCTAAAATCTCCACAACCTAAATCTACAATATTATTAATATTATAATCCTTAATAACCTTTTTTACTATTTCTATATATTTTTTATTATATTCTACACCACTTCCCGAACCACTGCTACCTGAATATTTATTATGTTTATTATTTCCCCATGAACCGAATTCATATATATTTGTAAAAATAGATTCCATTATAATATATATATATATATTTTTTTAAAATTAAATTTCACTTATAATATATAAATGCCTATTCATAAAAGTAGTGATTATAAATTATCAGCAGTTAAATATTATTTATATCATTCTAATAATCAAGTTCAGACCTGTAAAATATTCGGTTGTTCTGAAAGAACTTTAATAAGATGGGTAGATAAATACAAATCTACTAATAATATTACACGAAAGGAAAGAGATTATACATCATATAAAATTACTAATAGTCATATATCATTTATAAAGCAACAACTTAAACAAAATAAAACGATAACTATGGATGAATTATTAACCAAATTAAAAACTAAATACTCAAACCTAACACTATCAAGAGTTCATTTAGGTAGAGTTGTAAGAGATATAAATATCACCCTAAAACAAACCCGATTACGACATGTTCCAAAAACACGATATTAAAAACCTATTGTAATTAAAAATCAAATCAAAGAGTTTTATAATAAAGTAAAACAATATAGTTTAGATGATATTATATGTATTGACGAAACATCATTAAACTCATTTATGATTAGAAGGAAATGTTATGAAGAATTAGGTAAAAGATGTGTAGTGAAAACGGAAAGTCAAGAAGTATTCAAAAAATATACTGGGATATTTGCTATTTCTTCAAAAGGTGTAATCGGTTATGAAATTTATAAAAAAGGGGGTATTGATAGTAATAGAATGGTTAATTTTATTGACAAATTTATTAATGGAAAATACAAAAATAAATTAATCATTTTAGATAATGCGAGTAGTCATAGAAATCAACTTGTAAAAGATGTCCTTAAAAAGGATAATAATTTATTGTATGCTGTTCCATATCAACATTATACAAATGCGATAGAGGGATATTTTAATGTATTGAAATCACGACTACAGAAGAAAAAGGGATTAACATATAATGAATTGGTTAATAATATAAAAGATGTATTAGATGAAATACCAATACATATTTATAAAAATCTAATAAAAGGAGCATATGATAGAAATTCAAAATATGTAAAACGACCTTCAACAAGAAAAAGGAAACCTAAAAAATATATGGATTAGGTCGGTGTTTTAAATGTTCAAAGGTGTAAAACTAACATATAACAGGTGTGGAAGAAGATATTGTATTAAAAAATTAAATCAATTTATTAGTATTATCTTCATGATAAAATTTTAGTGTTCTAGCACTGGAATCCTTTGCATCTACATATTTAGGCATCCAAAAATAAGGAATCAAGTGGTCCGTTGATGGATAAAATGTATTATAAAGTTTCCGATAATATGCTTGTTCATACGTAGTTGGTTTATTTATAGAACTTTTTGAAAATTTATATTTTTCAATAATAGTAACTAACTCATGGTGTAAGTTATTATTGGGAACATTAAATAATTCAATAATATTATCTTGTATAATTTCAAACCACGATTTGGTTAAACTACTTACACCATCACTAAATGCTTCTTTTGTTCTCCATAAAATTTCTGATGGTAATAGTCCATCTGCAAGCATATGAAATGTATTTCTGAGTAAATATTTTTCACATTTGTCTTTGGTGGTGTTATAGCGAAGATCTCTATCAATTGTTAAATAGAATTCAACCCACGTTTTATCTAGAAACGGAGTTCTGGGCTCAAGACCATGTGAAGCAATGCATCGGTCGCTCCTTAATACATCATACATATGAATATCTTCGAGTAGCCGCTTGCACTCTCTATCAAATTCATAAGCGTTTGGCGCTTTTTTAAAATACAGATATCCACCCATTAGTTCATCTGCTCCATCACCATTAAATATTACTTTACAATTTGTGTTCTCCTTGATATATTTACCGATCAAATAATTACCAACGCTGGCTCTAACAGTAGTAGTATCATATGATTCAATTGTCCTGATAACATCGGGAATAGCATCAAAGAATTCCTTTTCGGTTACAACTATTTCGTGGTGTTTTGTCCCGAGGTGTTTTGCAACAATGGCCGCGTATTTAAGATCTTCTGACCCCGGTAATCCAATACTAAATGTTTCTAATGGTATTTCTGATTTATAATATTTATTAACAAGAGCAGCAATAAGGCTTGAATCTAATCCGCCAGATAAGAGACAACCGACGGGTCGTTCGGTTGTTCCCAAAACTCGTTTTACAACTGCATCCTGAATGTTGTCCATAAGTTCTACTTGTAGTAGTAGTGATGTATCAGATGAATATTTAATATTGGAACATGGAAATGATGTGTATTTCTTATAATTATAATTGAGATGTCTGTTATTAATATTATTAATATCGCTAAAAATCATAAAGTTCCCGGGTTCAAAATGATGAATGTTTTGTTTATTGAATGGTAGTTCATATAGCACTTTTAATTCACTTGCGAATGAGACAGTGGTTTTCTCAATATAATAATAAAGCGGACGAACACCATAAGGATCTCTTGCCACAATTAGTTGGTTCTCGTTTTTATCATATATAATTATGGCAAACACACCATCAAGAATAGAAAGGGTGTATTCTATACCATACTTTAGATAAAGATGAATAACTATTTCACAATCGGAATCAGTAGTTAGTTCAATTGAATTTTCTAGTGCCAGTTGTTTATAGTTGTATATTTCACCATTACAGACCATAACGGTATTATTAATTTCAAATGGTTGGTTGGACTCATCATTCAAACCATTAATAGCGAGACGATGAAAACCCATATATAGATTATCGTATGTATTTAATGTAGTAAATTCGGGACCACGAGGTTGTCCATTATTAAATGCTTTCTCAATAACATTATAATTGTTGTTTATATTATTATCACTTTTACCTAATGCGAAAATTCCACACATAACTCAGAATTATATTACATGTATGTATCTCTTTAATTGTTTTAAATTTTAAATTAAATATATTTTATTATATTCAATTATAGTAAATGAATAACACTGTAATATTACAAAATTTTGAAAAACAAGACAACATAAATAGGAAATTATCCATGCGAAACATACCATCAAATGATATGGGCAAACACTTTGATCCACGCCCAGTAAGCACGAAATATAGCAGATTACCTATGATAGATCATAGGAAAGAAAACAACACACCAATAATAATGCATCCTGGTTATAACAACAGCGATACATTTTATCCCGGCACAGATAAACCACATTATTATGGTTTTGCGACCAATGTAGATAGTGAGAGCACTTTAAGAAATCAGTTTTTTGCGTTACAGGCCGCTGATCAGGCGAAATATATCCCCCCCTCATCGAGCGATTTATACCATAACCATATAAATTATCAGACAACAAATGAAAATTTAGATGGGTTTATGTTATTTAGAGAAGAACAATTCAACGATTTTAATCCCAATCCATCTAATAGAATTGGTAATGGTGTTTTTAATAATGCTACACGAGTTCAGTTAAAAAATTTATAATAATTTTTTATATTATTATGGTTCTAATTAATAATATAAATACATATGATTTAGATTTTATGTTTATAAAAAATAAATGTCCTATAAACAATAACCAATTGGGTAAAGACGATGAATATAAAAATATAGATATAAGCGTCCGAAAATATAAACTCGATATTAAATCAAAAATAGATAAATTATTGAATAGTTATTTAGATGACGACTGTAAAGATAAAACATATAATAAAAAATATAAACACAACTTCCATATATTCTTGATGAGTATTATAGAAGCCACTGAACGCCAGGAAATAAAAAATTTAGTAAGTAATGATTTGAGTAATGTAAATAATAATACAATTACAAATGCATATGATATGTGTTATAATTTATTATCACTTGATATGAATTTAATGGATGATAATAAAAACTCTGTAAAAAAAATAGGAAATTTAAATAGTTTTGTAAAGCTAACCACTTCAATGCAAAAAACAAAAATTTTACCGAAAATAGTAATGAACCGATGATTGTATTAATAATAATAATAATAATAATAATAATAATAATATATATAAATATTGTATATGCGTAAATATAAGCATACGAATAAAAAAAAAACAAAACAATTTAAAACATTAAAATGTGCCCCCAAACAACCTAAAAATATATCTGCAGGTTTAATAGACAAGAGTTGTTATGGTAATACAGAAATATTAAATATGAAAAGGATATGGAATGGAAAAAATAAAAAACAGATCACAACGAATAAGCCAATTGAGATTTGGCAATTTTTAAAAGATAATTTATCTAAAACTTGCTATGATGAATTATGCTGGTTGAATGATAAAACATTCAATGCAAACATGAACAAAGATATATTAATGAAATCTTTATTTCGCCCATTTTCACCGGATTCTTGGAAAAAAAAACCATATCAGTGGTTATCGAGTATAGATATTATAAATGTGATGTCCCAATATGAAAAACACTATGATAATTTTGTTTTTCTTGGACCGTCGCCTATAGATTTTGACGATAAAAAACTGTTTGGTACTTGTGTTTGGGAAAAAATATGTAAGTTTGATTTAAACACTTACATAAATACAAAGACGAAAATAGGTTTTATATTTAACATGGACCCACACTATAAAGATGGCTCCCATTGGATGGGATTATTTGTGGATATAGAGAAGCGGTTTATATTTTATTTCGATAGTAATGGCGATAAAATACCGAAACGAATTAAAATATTAGTTGATAGAATAATAGAACAAGGTAACAAATTAAAAATCAACCTTGAATTTATGTCTAATGCAGGTAAAATGCACCAAATGAAAGATGGTCAATGTGGTATGTATTCATTATATTTTATAATTGAATTATTACAGGGAACAAAAACACCCGATTATTTTAAAAATCATAGAATAACCGATGAGATAATGAGAGATTACAGAGTTAAGTATTATAATACTAATTAATATGGAAATTAATTATTTAAAACTAAATAATTAATATATATAATAATGGATTACATAACCGGTGAAAAAAACAAAGCCTTTCTGTGGAGTATGTTGTACGAAAATAATTTTTTCGTGGGTGTACCAAATAATAAATTGGCCCACGTGAAATTGTTATTTGAATCTACAATTTCAAACATATCAAAAAATTCCGGTAACAAAAATATATTAGATATAAATAAAGATATTATACAAAGTTTCAATTCACAAATTCAGAATTTAAAAAAAACTTATCTTGAAGCCGAAAATACAAACGATGATTTTAAAAAAGAAAAATTACTAACTTTTGATAAAAAGTTAGAAACACACAGGAATTCGCTAGATAAATTAATTAAACCAAATAAGCCCGCAGATATTGAATTTGCAGATAAAAGCGATCAACCAATTGATAGCGGTGAAATGAATAAAATAATAGAAATAATGCAAAAAGAGAGAAACTTAAACTTAAGTCTAGAAAATCCAGAACCAGATATAAAAGAACCACAAAATGGTGTAGTTCCAAAATTAAAAATAGAACCTCTAGAGGGACAATTTGATGAAAATATTATAGAGATTAGTAATATATCCGCGGCCAAAATAACACAACAAAAAGATAAAATAGAGGAGAACACCGATGTTAATTTGATTTCTATACATAATGTTTTAAATAGTATTTTAGAAAATCAAGAAAAAATAATGAAACACTTGAACATTTAGATTATGTAATAATATATACAAAAAATAGATTAAGCAAGCGGAACAACCTTATTTTTACCATTTTCGGATACTAATTTACCAATATACAGTAATTCTCCCTTGGTGTATGCATCATGGTCATATACGTCATTTGTCTCTTTGTTTAAAGCATAATTGGTATTTCTAATTTTGTATAATTTAATTGAAACGGTTTTTTTATTCAGTTTCATCACCGCATCATTGTCTTGGTTGTTAATATCTGGCTGATACATTAGATTGGTATCTAATGCATTACCAATCGTAAAACATGTAATTTTTTCCTTTGACGAAGACCTAGAATGAATACTACAATCAATTGCAGATTTTTTTACATTATCTAATAATTCTTTATTGATGCCTTCTTTAATGCTTGATATTTCATATAAATACTCATCGCTGGTATGGACGCGCTTTTTATCCAATTTACTAAGATCATTCAGTTTAATATCTATAGATAAGGTATCAAGTTGTTTATCTGAAAACTTCATTAGATACATGAAAACATCAACTGTTCGCAATTCTTTTGGTAGGCTACTATGGCTACAAATACGCTTAGCGCGTCCAATAACTTGTTGGTTTCTAACTGGGTGCCAATAGGGTTCAGTAATATGTACGAACCGCACATTTTTTAAACTAATACCCTCTGCACCCGATGATGTAATCATTAAAACTTTAATGATTTCGCCGCGGAAATTATTGGGTGAAATTAACTTAATCTTATTCACGATTTTAGCAGGCACAATCTTCCAATTGCTATTTAGGACATTTTTGATAATTTCTCTCTCTGTTGGTGTTTCATCTCCACTATAAGCTGCATACATAGGCTTGCCTGTATCTTCTGGTAACATATTGAATGTGTATTCTCCATCGCTATCTTTTGTTAATTTGAATTCGGCAAACCCATTTTGTTTTAATACAAGTTTGAAAATTCCAATACCCTCCAGTGTCTTGAACTGTGAATATACTAAGTGAATACCAATATTAGATTCATCGAGTATATTATTCAACATGGTTAAAAATTTGGGACTATATGTATTTAACTTTTCAATTGATAAATATTTCTCAGCGTCCTTTTCAAGTTCGATTAGTGCGGTTTCTATTCTTCCTTGATATGTGGAATCCTTCGCTTTATCTAATTCTTCTTTAATATTACCCAAATCTTCTTGTTCGAACTGATTATCCATATCGTCTAATTTTTGATCGGCTTTTGTATCGTCGAGAATGTCTTCATTCACATTATCAATACCATCGAGAGTATCAATTACAGTTGCTATAGATTCGCCATCATTTGGCATAGGACGATTAATATCTGGTTTTGGAAAAACAAAATTACAGAATGCACGAGAGAAAATACGATATGTGGAAACACCATCACCATAAATATCGTCTGTTTTCTGTTTATTGTTGCTGTTTTTGGCTTTCTTTTTTTTATTATTTTTTTCCACCTTACGCTCTTGTATTCTTGCCTCTTGATATTGACCAAATTGAAAATCGCTCATATCAATTTGTAGAATTTTAAGGTCGCCATCATCGTATTTAGGCATTAGTTCTTCTTGTGCGCTTCTAAAATAAGAAGTTAATCCAATTATACGCATTTTGAACATATCATTGTTCTTCATTTTATTTTTAGAATCGATAAACATATCTTTGAATTTTTCAAAATTATCTGGTAGAGATTTATGAGGTGTAATGGTCATACCGTTACCAGTGATTTCAATACCATTGGTGTTTATAATCTCATCTAGTTTGTTTTTGAATTCTGCAATATACATATTTTGAGTTGTAAACTCAAGTCTATTTTTATTCGAGTTTGATGTTTTTATGAAACCAAGAGGATTTTTGGTAATTGTAAGTTCTTTGGTTAGTGAATTATATTCAATATTATCAATATGGTTTAAAATATTATTTTTTTTTAATAAATCTATCAAATAATCCTGTGTAATATTTTTTCCTCCCTTCTGTTTGGTTATCTTCAGTGAAAATGTGTAAATATAACCTCTTAAGATATTAAATAAAACAGCAGATTCATGTGGGTAATTAATGATTGGTGTTCCTGACAAGAGAACAATTTTACAATTTTCGGCCTGCATCAAATATGTATACATTTTCATAGATAGAGAGTTGGGTTTTGTAAGTTTATTCACAATTCTACTAATAAAATTGTGTGCCTCGTCAATAATTATTACTTTATTAGAAAATGGATTTATAGTATAATTATTACTAATAGATGCAAGATGGCTATTGCGCATACCATTATAGTTCATAAATTCGTATTTATAATTTATCATAATATTAACCTGCTCATTGATCTGTTGTTGTTTCTGGAAATCTAATGATTCGTAATTAGGTTGTTTTTTAACATTGACGAACCAAGCACCCCCATTTTTTTTTATGGTTTCTTCGGGTATTTTTAAAACATTGCTCAGTGATTTAGCGGTGTCAGGTGAGCTGGCAATGTTAATAAATTCCCAATATTGGTTCTTTTTGTATAAATAGTCACCGCATTTCTTAAGTTCCTCAATATAATTGTTTTTTAAAGATGCAGGAGTCATAACAAGAACCTTGAGGTTGTTTTTTATGCCTTCAGCAATAGCAATAGATGAACAGGTCTTACCGGATCCCAAACCATGGTAAAGCAATAGACCTCTGTATGGCGTGTAAATATTTATGTAATCACGGACTATTTTCTGATGAGTTAAGAGCGAGAATTCATTAGTGAGAGATTCATCGCAACTTATTATTGTTTTACCATTCATAATATCATTTTCCTCTTGTATAAGTTGCTCCTTATATGGTAAGAATAAATTATTGATGAAGTTAATGAAAATTTCTCTGTTGTTTAAATAATAATCAGGGGCTTTAATTAAAATATTAGCATTTTGTTTATGTAATCGGTCTTTTAGGTGTGTATCTCCTATAAGTTCTTCCGTATCTGCCTCAAAATCATGTATTGTTTTGTGTTTTTTATTGTAATCGGTTTTTTTGGTGGATTCTACCTTGGGTAAATCATAACTGGGGTTATTTGGATTGGCTTTTGAGTATACACCAAAAGGTAATAATTTTATCAAGATGTCTGTTTTTACCAAATCTACAAATGTATCATAACTATATAAATTTTGCTTGGGAAGGGGGGAGACATTGATATATGGGGTTTTATTGGACGACTCGCCAGGTGCCATATTTACTGGTTTGGGTGCTTTGTCTTGGTGTATTTTATTATCACTCTGAACCCCGAGTTTAGACTGTATTTTATCAAGAAATTCTTTTACATCAACAAGATTTTCACTGGTTTTATCAATTACTGTGGGTAATTCTTGTTCTTGCTTTTTCTCAATAAAAAAATTAAGGGGTTTGGAAACTTTTTTGGGTAGAGGTTTAATCCTAAGAAAATCTAATGTTTCATCTGTGTCCGTATCCATATTAAATTATGTATATATATATAATTTATTACTATTTAATTAAATATAATTCCTAAATCAAATTTTAATACTCTTGTTATTTAATTCTTTAATTAAATTAATAGCATTTTCGGAAGCATGTTGCTCTGCTTTTTTCTTAATTTTATGTTCTGCCTTGGTAATAAATACAAGTAGTTTAGGAGTTTGCTCTACAAGGCTATGAATTTCTTTAAATGAATTCAATTCATTAAATAAGATTGCGTTCTTAATATTGGCGTTATGAATATTTTGTCCGAAACAGATATACAACCCCATAATATATGTTTTATTATCGGTATCATTTTCGTTATGGTTATATAATTCAACATATTCAGGTGTAAGTTTGAATTCTTTTTGAATAATAACTTGCAATTGGTTTTTATAATTATCGTCATTGGCGATAAGCTGTGTCCAATCTACATGTTTCTCAAATACATGTTCAATAAATACTTGTGCCATTTGTAATCCAGGCCCACAATTAAATACATTCTCGAACCAACCGGCTTCATCTTTGATATCAAGTCTATTGTAATCAATGAACATAGCACCTACAAACGCTTCAAAAAGACAGCCTAATTTTTTTAGATTAGTGCGGACATTTTTTTCCTCTGCGTGTCGGGAAATAATGTAATATTTATGTAGTCCCATCTCATATGCTAGTTTGCCGATGTGCTCATTTTTTACCAGTGCTATTTTTTTTTCGGTCATAAAACCTTCATCTGCTTTAGGAAATCGCTTATATAGATAATATTTTGTAACCAGTTCTAGAACACCATCCCCAATAAATTCCAGGCGCTCATTAGACTTTGATTTTAGTGGCAAACAGTCATTTGGATTTTCGGCGATATTAATGTTGGCTAATTTATTTTCTATTTTAGATTTCTTGGTATATGAGCGGTGAATGAAAGCTCGTTTATATAACTCTAGATTATTGGGTTTAGCAAATATCCCATAATTGTTTAAAAGTTCTTGAATATTATTGACTTGAATTTCCCGATTAAGCGAATTGTATGGGTTAAATACTATTTCCTCGGAACTAATAATATTATCATCCATAGTAATATTATTAGATTCTGTTTCAGATTCATCATCCGTATTATTATCCTTCAGACACAAATTAGGTTTATACGATGAATTAAACATGTTATTTATATATGTGGTTTGGTTTTAAATAGTTTTGTTCAATTTTAAATAAAAAAATATAATGTTTTTATTATTTTAAAATATTTTATAATATTATAAAAACATGTCGAAATCGCGAATAATCGGTTCTAGTAATCAATTTACGAATAATACGTGTGCGTTTGGAAGTATGGCTGGCTTGGCGCCAACAACAAGTGTAAGACCCAATATAAGTGGGCTCAATGGATTTAAAGCGTCAGTAGTAGCGGGCAACCAGCATAAGAACGACGGCACACAAATTGATTCCAACACAATGGCGAGGAATTATGGGTGTGGTTTAGGTAAGTCGTGTATGGAGGGAAAAAACTGCCTATCTAAAATGAATTTATTAAAGAGTAGTAATCCCATAGGTGGCTGGTCCACTGGTGGTGGCACCAAACTGTTGGGTTAAATACATGATTACATTTTAAAATATAAAAATATAATCATTTAAAAACTATATTACTAATACTAATACTAATAATGAAATTATTTATTGACGTGAGAGAACCTAATAAAATAATAGAATATTTAACCAAATTAAGTTCTGATCAAAAATATGAAGTAGAGGTGAAACAATTGGAAATTGGTGATTTTGTGATTTACGATGAAAAAAACGACGAAACATTGGTAATCATAGAAAGAAAATCGCTCGCCGATTTAGAAGCAAGTATAAAAGATGGTAGATATAAAGAGCAGTCATTTAGATTGGCTGGAAACGAATTACCAAACCATAATATATATTATTTGATAGAAGGCAGCATTGCAAACTATAAAAAAACGGCTTTTATAAAAACGATTTATTCATCCCTCATATCCATGAGTTATTTTAAAGGTTTTTCAATTTTAAATTCGCATAATCTTACCGAGACAGCTGATATTATTCATGCATTTATAAATAAAATTGTAAAGGAGAATGGTAGTGAGTATTATTATAAAAATAATGTAAAAAATATCGAACATGGTGATACAACTTCTACCCAAGAAAATTATATAAATGTAGTAAAAACAGAAAAGAAATCCAACATAACACCGGAAAACATTAACATAATAATGTTAATGCAATTGCCTTATGTGAGTGTTAAAAGTGCTACCGCAATTATTAATAAATACATAACCATTAAAAATTTAGTTATGGCATTAGAAAATGACGCCACATGTTTGGATTCTCTCGTCATCGCTGATTCGAACCGAAAAATTTCCGCAAAAATTATCCAAAATATAAAACTTTACTTATTAAATTAGAATTTTTTTTTAGTTATATATATAATAATGAATTCAAAGGCAGAATTATATAAAAAAATAGCATATGGCGTACTAACAGTCTTATTTATATGCATAATTTTTAGTTGTTTTACTTATCAGCACCGTGTAGTTCAAAACTTATCATTTAGAGGCAAAACGAATCGTAATTCCAACCAAGAGGGATATATCAATCGAGAAGGATTTGAAGGTAATAAAAAAGACAAAGGCGATGTAAATTTACTTAACAATATTAAGAAAAAGATAAATGGTTTAATAGGAGAGTTGGGTGGTTCCGCCGGTGTAAAAGAAACAAAACTTATATTGAAAGAACTAAATAAAGTTATAAATTTAAAAAATGCAAAATACATTACGGATATGATAGAAGAAAATAGTACCGGCAACTCGATTAATATCGAAAGTTTGTTGAATAATGACAGCATGCATACCGAATTTAAAAAGTATTCCGATTTATCGAACGCGATACAAGATATGTTGAAAAATATCTAGATAATAGCTTAAAAAATTTATAATAATTCTTATATTTTTTATTGAAGAATTATTATAATATTGAATACTGCATTTAAATATAGTTCGTCGTTTTATTTATTAAATATCTATTTTTTTTATTGTAATATTTTTCTCACATGCCAATTCAGCTACTAAATTATCATTTTTATAATCATTTATATATTTTATAGAATTTATTCCACTCGAAACCATCAATTTCATACAATTATAACAGGGATAATGTGTAATATATGCAATGCATCCATCCGAACTAACTCCTCTTTTTGCACAATCAGTTATTGTATTTTGTTCTGCGTGTATAGTTGCTATATTGTGATTATCTCTCATTATTATTTTATGTTCACATCCAGCTATATATCCATTATATCCCTGTGCTATAATTCTATTTTCTTTTACTAAAATACACCCTACATGTAATCTCTCACATGGAGAACGCGCAGCTGTTAAATTAACAATGTCTGTAAAATATTTCTCCCACGATGGTCTTTCTAATGGCATTTATTTATTTATTTATTTATTTATTTATTTATTTATTTATTTATT
>TARA_R110001592_G_scaffold357065_1_pt1 | contig 16025 bp, 11 predicted proteins | sample TARA_R110001592 | Tara Oceans TARA_R110001592 (sample SAMEA4398387) | marine metagenome | biome: Polar Biome; feature: [SRF] surface water layer (ENVO:00010504); material: water (ENVO:00002006), including particulate matter (ENVO:01000060) such as... | depth 5 m
CTGGGGTTTAGGTCAGTGAAACCGCCTTCTTTTTCGGCGTCCTGAAATTTCTGCACCATCGCCGTTACCAAGTCAGAGGAATCCTTCTTGAGCAAGGTTTTTAATGAGGCAACAGAATCAGCGTTATACACAGTTTCGCCCTGTGCATCACGGAAGGTACTGGATAGCTGTTCGTCAAGTTGCGTCCGGTCGGTGATAAATACGAGTTTGTATTGTTGTAATACTGGGTCTCGGCGCATCTTCACCGCTAGCATTACCATCGTCAACGATTTACCTGAGCCTTGGGTATGCCAAACAATGCCTGATTTGTCTTTGCGTGTTTCGCCGTTTTTAAGTCGTTCGATTACCTTATTCACAGCTCTGAACTGCTGATAACGAGCCACCTTTTTAATTAATTTGCCTTCAATTGGCTCATAGATAATAAAGTTTTGGATGATATCGAGGAAACTGGCCTTGTTGAATAGCCCGGCCAATAGTCGTTGTTGTGCAGTGGTATCACTCCCATCTAACTCATCGTCAGTAAAGGGGTAAGCATCTTTCCAATCGCCATAGTGCTGTCCACCGGAGCTAATAGTGCCCACTTTAGCTTGGTCACGGCAGCTTGAAACCATTAATTGATTGTACCAAAACAGCCTGTCAGCGCCTTCACACTTCGACAAATCAGCATTCGGATAACGCAAGTTAGCATAACGACGTAACTGGTTAATGCCTTCGGCGATGGGGTTGGTGATATAGGGTGATTTGCATTCAATAACTGCCAGCGGCAGGCCGTTCACAAAACACACAATGTCGGGGATGATGTTCTGGTTAACACCCTCAACTTTGAACTGGTTAGTGCAGATGAATTCATTGTTATCAATATTATCAAAATCGATGATTTTAACGGTTTGCCCTTTGCGACCTTTACCTAAGTCTTGCTCAACCGACTGATAGTTAACTAACGTGGTGTAAAAGGCATGGTTGTACTCCATCAACCCGACACAAACAGGGTGCGTTACCTCACGTGTGACTTTGCGCAGGTTCTCTTCGCTTATCCATGGATTGATGCGTTTGATGGCTGACTCAAGTTGACTAATTAGCACTACATCACGCTGGTAGACTCTCGCGCCAGCTTCTGGTGTTAGCTCTGCGCCATGCACGTAAGTCCAGCCCAGTTGCTCTAGCTGTACAATGGCGGGTTGTTCAACCTTGTCTAATTCATCCTGATCCATACTACTTCCTTCTTGCTGCCCTACTAACTTTTTCAGTAAATTCAGCTACAGCGCTATTGAAATGAAATATTCCTTCGCTAGTCACATAAACACGCTTATTTCTAATCTCATAATATTTATTGTGTTTATCAACTATACCCTCAAGTTCTTCAGGCTTTTTAATGAAATCAATTCGACCAGCAGTATGGATAATTGCGTTTCTAATTTTGTACGCATCGACAATTAACTGATAATTTTGGTCGGTCAACAGATCAACTTTAAGATTAACAAATAGTTTTTTAAACTTTTTGATCCCATCTGCTCTATCATTTTTTTCTTCTAGGATGCGCCCATGGTCGCACCAGCTAAGAAACAAGTGCTCCTCTAAGTGACCAAACATCATTAAAAAAACGGATTTCCTTAGCTGGTTAGGTAAGTGCGATTCATACTCTAATTTAAGTAACGTTTTTTCTTTTTGTGACAGATTACCGTCAGTTTGTGAGCCAGCAAGATTAGAGTTAAAGAATCCATGAACATGATTATGAAATCCAACTATTTGATTAAAGTTATGATGCATTGCGCCAATTCGCATAGCCTCCACACCTGAATCCACATCGCTTTCTTCACTCATTAACACATACTCTGACCTTGCCTGTAAGCAAGTCCTGCATTAGGGCTTTTTTCATATTCTTGTAAGAACACATAGCTTGTTCTTTCTTACGGATATTAATTGCTACAGATTCAACAGCATCAGCTATTTTAACCTGCTCAATCAAAGGCGGGCTAGGGATTTGGTAAGTAGTAAACGCAGCAAAATCTATACTCTCTACCGTATTTCCCGCCTTTAAAGTAGCACGTAAAACGTTGTGATTATTGGCCAGCAAATAATGGTAAACATAAAGAGCGCAAAAGTTGGGCGATAATGTAAGGGCCTTCATGTCTTGGTTAATTGTTAGATCGCAATTCGCAATAGCGATTGGAAGTGTATGTTGAAGGATGCCACTTCTTACAACGATTAGTAATGATCCTTTTTCAACGAGATTTGTCGATGAACCTAGGATTGCTTCCATGCTAATTGAATCTTTAGTTTTAGAAATATACTCAACCTTTACATCCTTCGGAGAAACCCATGGAATTTGCCCTCGCCAATAACTTTCATTTGCTTTACTTGGAGTACCTCCGCCTTTCCATTTCCCAATTTCACCTAAAGTTGTTAGTCCCCACCCAACCGGAATCCTGCCCACGGGCGTGTCTTTGAATTCAACATGCCCGATCCCTTTGGTCAGTAACTCCTGCATCATGGCTGTTTTGAGGTCTTTTAACTTGTCAATTTGCGCCTGTGTTTTTTCAATAACCTCGTCAACAGAGGTGAGTATTTGGGCTATTTTTTGTTGTTCGGGGAGAGGCGGGAGAATAAGTTTTAATTCTTCCATTCCACCTTTTGTTATATGCAGTATTCCCATACCGTTGGATTGATTTAGCCACTCTGCTGTTTTGTAACCTAATAGTTGATACAAGAACCTCTTGGTTAAATCCGTTTCATTGCAGGTTATTTTCCAAATATGATAATGATATATCGCTTTTGGCCCTTTCCAAATATGAGGGCCGAAAGTAGCCGACCACATATAAAGTAAATCACCCGACTCACAATATTGACGATCCGGCAATTTCAGATTGGAGTAATAATAATTTTTACCTGATCCGGTTAAATTTTGCAGACGAATAACCGGCGTTCCAACCTTTTCCCATTCAGTTAGTTTGTATGCTTTACCATTTGAAAAATCAGCGACATCACCCTGACGGTGTTCACCCCAGCCATCAGGAATCACGCTACTCATACCCCAACTCCGCCAGATAGCCTTTCATCACTGACTCGGCGGTGGTGACCTGCTCATCAAGCTGATGCAACGAAACGTGGTACTTATCCCACCATCGTTCTAGTTGGTTTATAACGCTAGCACTGGCATCACCTACCAAAGAGCGAAGCTCTTCTTTGGCTCCAATCTCAGGTTTGAAGTCGTAATAGTCATCATTTTGCTTATTGAATACGACGCTGACATCAAACCCATCAAGTATTTCTTCTTGAATGTAGTCGTTGTGTACTTCTCGCACTGGCACGCCACCGTGCAAGATGGCACGCACGTCGAAGATTTCCGGTGGTGGTGAGGTATCCGCATAACGGCGAATGTTGAGGTTGTAGTCGTTTTCAGCAATCTCGCCAATATCGACCACTTTGGCGTAGCGTTTGATGTCTTGATAGTCGTCAAAGGTGGCAACAATTTTATCTATATCAATTTGGCGCAGCGTGTTCTGGTTTTTACCTTCCTGAAACTCCAGCTCGCCATTAATGAACAACACTTTTCTTTTACGTGCAGCGGGTTTGTTTTTATTGATGATGAGCAAACAGGCAGGGATGCCAGTTCCGTAGAATAGCCCGGACGGCAAGCCGACCACAGTCTCTAATAAATCATCTTCGAGTATTCCTTTTCGGATTTCTTTTTCACTTGAACCGCGAAACAGCACTCCATGAGGCATAACAATACCTGCCATTCCGTCGTCATTCAGGCTCGCTATCATGTGCTGCAAAAACGCTAAATCACCAGCATCTTTGGGTGGTGTACCATACGGGAATCGGCCATATCCGTCGTTGTCACACTCATCTTTCCCCCAGCCCTTAAGTGAAAACGGGGGGTTCATTATACACCTCGAAAACGTACTTAAGTGACCGCCCTCTTTGTGCTGCGGGTCACGCAAAGTATCGCCTTTACGAATATCAGCACTGTAAACGCCATGCAAGAACATGTTCATTTTACAAATTGCCCACGTATTCAGGTTCATCTCTTGACCCGCCAGCGACAAGTTTGCTGGGTTTTCACCGTGAGAAGCGAGGTAGTTACGCATTTGAATTAGCATGCCACCTGAACCAGCAGCTCCATCATAAATCCGCATTCCTGCACGAGGCTTTAATAAATCAACGAGCACTTGTACCACTTCACCGGGCGTATAAAACTCGCCGCCTTTTTTACCAGCGCTGTCAGCAAACATTTTGATAAGGTACTCATAAGCCGTTCCCAATAAATCAGGACGCTCAAAATCAGCAGTGCGTAAGCGGTGCATACTAAAGTGCGATAACAAATCACGGAGTTTTTTGTCTGAAAGTTTGTTCTTGATATTGAAATCAATACTAACCAACACACCCTCAAGTGCGCTGTTATGCTCTTCAATAGCTTCGGTCGCTTTATTTAGCTCAGCGCCAATGTCGTGTTTTAAGTCTTTTAGTCTGTCCCAGCGTGCGCTCTGAGGGATGTAGAAGGTTTTGTCGTACTCATCTTCATCTTCTGCCAGTTCGATGGCTTGTTCAGCGGTTTTACCCTTACCTTCGTAATAAGCGATAACCTTTTCTCGCTCCTCGTCAAAGGAGTCTGACAAGCGCTTTAAGAACATCATGCCAAATATGTAATCTTTGAACTCTGATGCGTCCATATTGCCGCGCAAGATGTCAGCGGTTTTCCAAAGAAATGATTCAAGTTGTTGTAAGGTGATTTTGTGCTGCATTAACAATATCCGTGTTAGGTATGAGGGGTACTAGTTATTACGAAGAGTAACAGACTACGATATTTACCAATTTAACCATAGTAACTATCTGAATAGTTAATGGAAATTATGAATTTGTGGTGGAGTTCGTTAACGGAGTACTTATCAAGCGATGAAGGAGCAAAACACTATGGTATTTTGTTCTACTTAATCGCTTGATATCCGTTGTTTTCGGTTAGCCCTGAGTAACATCGCGATGTTGAGCCAACGCCTCAATAAAAAACAAAAATTTGTTGGCCAAGATTGGCGACGAAGGGAGGGGTAAAATTCAACTCTTTGTTGTCTTTTCGAATGTCTTGGATGATTAGAACATTCCCTGCTGTTTAGGAGCTTCTTTATGATCTTTAACTTTAGTAATGAGCTTTTCTACTTTTAAACCTTGTGGTGTTTTAGTTTGAATTATTTCCATTTCAACTATTAACAGATCCCCTTTACCGAATCGTTCTCCTTTATCAACACTCTCAAGAAATACGGCGTCTGTAATTTCTGCGTAGAAGCTAGATTGCCCATCATGTAACTTCCATTTGTTGCCGTCTTTAAAAGACGGTGATTCAATTGTTAAGCCAGTGGTTATTGTATTTTCAAATAATGGTAAATCGAAATCTATTGGTTTAAAAAAGTCTGCGTCATTCGCTGTGGCTTCAGTTTGAACATCATATTTAGAAGACTTTAATTTAACTGTACTTAACCCTTTAGATAATGGATCTCTAATGAATGTGTCTAATGAATTAGATGCTTTAGGATCTGAAATGACGTTTAAGGTTTGAATATGGTAAATTTGCGTATTACCGTTCGAATTTTCTATATTAACAGTATTATCATTCCTATCTGGCGTACATTGATTAGGTTGTTTACCAGCTAAATGAATACATGCTTTAATTGAATCAGTTGCTAGAGTAATGAGATCTTTTGGTGAACTGGTGCAAAATATTGCAGTTGAAGACATGCCAACTACTTGAAGTGCAAAATCAATATCAAATGATTGGCCTCTAAAACCTGAGACATCCATACTAAGCGATGCATCCTTACCATAAGCTTCTTTAGTAACAACATTCATGAAATCATCTAATGCAATAATATAACGAGCTACGTCTTTTGCACTAAGTTGACCTTTTTCAACGGCTGTACCGTAATATTCTAACGACAACTGATCTTCTGTTATTGGCTGCATCATGACTCCTTATGAACTCTAAAATAACTTAAACCTATTGCGTAGAATTCTCATTGATTACGCTGGGATCAAATCCATTTATATACAGTAATCTGACATATAAACAATGAGTTAGAAAGCGCTTTAATTATATATACTACAATTTTATGCAGGTTATTACTGAGAGGTTTTCAGGAAGTGAACAATTTATGGATTTTTCTAGAGGGAATATTTGAATGGTATTTACTGCCTTGCCGTGGAAGGGATTGTACAGCTAATTTAATTTTGAACCTCCGTTATTGAGACATTATAGCCATATTACAAGATAGTTCAGAGGTTACTTAACCCAATACAGTACGGCACTGTTTTTGTCATTTTTAACCAGCTTAATGCGAGACGAAGCATATTCGGTTGATACAAATTTACTTTGTTATTGCATACAAAAATCAATACCAGCGGTTGCGCATTAAGGCGTCTTCTCGAAGGATTGTCGGTGTGGCTGCCTTATAACCAGCTAACTAATTTCATTTAGCCCTACAGCAATGTTAAATTGACTACAACAAACATTTTTCAAGCTATGCATCGTTATCCGAGACAAATATGAAAACTAAAACAATCTTTGTGGTGTCGATACTAGCGATATTCTTGAGCATCACAGCATGTGGACATTCCGCTGTTGAGAACTCCCCAAACTCCCCAACCGAACCAAGTGTTAAACAATCATCTTCTGGTATCTGCCACGACAAAACTAGCCCGTCATACAATCGGACGACGAAGTATGAGGGGTTCGATAGTGTTGCTGAATGTATAGCAGATGGTGGTCGCCTACCGAAGTCAAAAACTAACGCGATAGATGAAGCCACTAACGAAGCCATCGAACACGGCAATGCCTTTGTTAGCCTTTACGACAGGAGCGATTGGACTCATTGGTTAGATAGTGATAACGACTGCCAGAATACTAGGCATGAAATACTAATTCATACATCAACTAAACCAGTTTCATTCAAGTCCGATAAAGAATGTAATGTGCTTACTGGAGAGTGGTATGACCCATATTCAGGGAACACCTATTTTGTATCCAACGAGTTAGATCTTGATCACATCGTCCCACTTAAGTTTGCTCATGGACATGGCGCTGATAAATGGAGCCGGGAACGTAAAGCACTATTTGCCAACGATATCGAAAATCTAATACTCGCTCAAGCGTCTCTAAATCGTCAAAAAGGAGCCAAAGGGCTAGATGAATGGCTACCACCTAATCACCAATACAGATGTGAATATATTACCCGCTTCAACAACGTCATGACCAAATATGGATTGACATACATTCCGTCAGAGCAGCGTATTGTGAATAAGATGGTTGAGGCGTGTGGTGGGTTAGATTAGGGGTTGTGTTGTGAAACTCTAGGGATTATTTATGGGCTTTAGCCCCTTGATGCTTAATCAGCGGGACATGGGGAAAGTTGCATTGTTACTTCGCGCCCTGCTGAACATCTTTTAATAAAGCGAAGCGCGATGGCTACAACTTTAAATGTCGAAGTCAGAGATTTTTCCACCAGTCTTCAACATTATCAACTCCTGCTCAAGTCGAGCTTGTCTTGTAATGCGCATCCGCTCAATTTCTTTTTCTTTTTCGTCAATATCTTCAGAATTCAATGCGTGAGCATGTTCTAGGTACGTTTCTTGAGAATCTTTGCTCATGTGCCCAAGCTTATCTTTCAAATGTATTCTGGCAGAACTTCTAGCAACAGTAGGATCATTAGTCAATTCAAGTTGCTTTGAATACTCAGCCTCAGTTTCTTCGATTGCAAATAAATGCCTGAACGCATGCAGAACTTTTCCGGGTGGCCAACCAAGTTTCTTGGCGTATATGCTGATGCGTTGTGTCATGTATAACTTCGTCATCTCAGTCCCATCTTTATTGATAAAAAGATGTCCCGTCCATGTGTTTGAGCATTTTATTTTCTTGAGATACGGGTCTAATGTAGCCCTGATAAATAAATTGATTTTTAGAGCAAGAGAAAACTCAATTTCAAACGAGGATTCATAACTAAATTTCTGTTTGGCTGGTCTGATAGTGATAGTCCCGTGCTCTTCAGCTTGGGAGATATCTCTGAACTGCGACGCTAGAAGTGAATGAATGCTTCCACGACGAAATGCACTACTTCTTGCTGTTTCAACAATCAGCTTATCGCGTTGAATTATAAATGCGTTTGATCCTGAATTTTCAATAAAATTGATCAGTTGGATGAAATCTGATTCGGTGGGTATCTGATCTTGCCGCAATCCCGAAAGACCTTTTGATGAAGGTACGCTAAATTTCAAAGGGTATAATTTTACCTCCCTGTTTCTGGATACTCTAGTTCGGTTTTCATTGTATAACCCTGATTTTACTCGGTATTCTTTCGAACAGCCGATCAAACTAGCAAGCTTTACCATATCTCCTTCATAATAGTTTGCAATGAAATTGTAGATCGTAGTTAGATAAACATTTATTGATTTCTTTCGGCTTATCCCGTTTTCAAGTGACAGACTGTCTCTGTAATTTTCGATATGCTTATCACTTACACTCGACAGTATCACTCCCTCTAAATGCAGATAATTAAGAAAAGCAACTACGTGATAGACCTTATCAGTCGATTGATCTTTTTTTATCCCGTCACCAAACATCCCTTGTAACGCATACGTCTCAGATATCAGAACTCGCTTGCTAGGTCCATACAATGTGACATATACGTGATTTGACAGGCTCGTAAACAGCGCGAAAACAGGTTTAGAAATATCAACCTTAGAGTTGTCCATAAACCACTCCTGTAAGCCTTTCGCTTGCTTTTGACATTGATGTGGCTGCGTTGTTTAATTGTGATCCCTTACCTAAAACGTAACAGGCATTTCTTGCTCTGGTAATGGCAGTATACAACCACGAATTATCAACTAATCGCGGAGAGTCAAGAACTATCACTGTTGAGCTGTACTGACTACCCTGACTTTTGTGACAAGTAATTGCATAAGCTAATGATACTTTCTCACTCTTAAATTCATCCTCGGTTATGTAGACGTCATTCGCTCCGTCAAATAATTCATCTTTTACTAAATCGTCAAAGCGAATTCGCATAACATGCAAAACCACAACTCCGTCAACAGTCGCAAGCTTAGTCTCTGGATATACTTCAATAACAATACCCAAAGCGCCGTTTGTTAGGCCACGTCGATAGTCATTTTCATTGAAAACCACTTTATCTTTTGCAATGAATCTCGACTTATTCGAGTGCTCCAGTAAATGAGAATGATACTTTTCCTTCGGAAGTGGATTGACAATAGCTTGAGCAAGGCTATTAAGCTTAGCTACGCCACGTTTTGTTGCAGCAATAATTTGTGCGTTTTCATGTTTCTCGATAAGCTTTGCGTAGAGCTTTGCGGCATTCTCTAAGCGCGTTTCATTGTCTACGATTTCACGAAACGCACAACCTTCTCTCATCAGCTTTATCATTGGAGCAATATTCGGAATCTGATATTTAAGGATAGAATCTGCAACAGCAGGAATGCCAGAACTGGCATCTTGTCGCACTGTTTGATCCAATTTAACTTGTGGTATCCAACACGTTTCATTAACGATTAAATGAAAAAACAACCCTGCTCCTATTGGTGCGAGTTGCCTTTCGTCACCAACCACAATCAAATTGATGTCATTGGGGAGTTTTGAGAGAAGCCCGTAAATTGTCGGTAGATCAACCATAGACGCTTCATCGATTATAACAACGACATTATGGAAACTGACAACACCTTTGTTTCTGAGTACCTCAAAAATGAATTTTGCAATGGTTTTCGCCTCACATCCAGTTGCTTCAGTCATGCGTAAAGCAGCTTTACCTGTTGGAGCCGTCAAGATCAATTTCCGTTTGGAGCCTTTATATTGGTCTATAATCGCCTCAAGCACTGTAGTTTTCCCTGTTCCAGCCCCACCTCTAATAATACTTACAGGATTGCTTACAGCGCTTTTCACTGCTTCTTTTTGCTTGTTGTTCAAGAAGAAATCTAAGGTTTTCTCATAGGCATCAAGTTTTTTTTCGTCAAAGAGGCGTTTGAAATTACATTGATGATCTTTGATGTCTTTAAGGCGATTGTGTACATAACGCTCCATGAAAAACGGCCCCGTTGCTTGATAATCCCCGCGTTCATTCAAAGTGATAAAGTCTTGAACCGATGGTATTGCTGAAACGCCAACGCCTAATAGTGTTTCCATTTTCGCTGACAGTTCACTGCCTGTCATAGCGGTATCACCTGCACTATTGTATCTCGAAATAAGAATATCCTCAGCGCACGCTATTATTCTGCGAGGGTCATTTTTTTTGAGTTTCCAACGCTCCAAAACGAAATCGTCTAGCTTGTCAAAATCCCAAAATGCAGATAGGTAGTAGGGATTGTAGGTCAGCATTGACTCAACTTTTTTCCCCCAAGCAGTGATACAATTCATAGCTAATTTGTAAGGGAGTTTCATTTCGATCAGATAGTTAACTGACGCCATCTCCCCCATATACTGCTTCCAAGCCATAGTCAGCGTTAGTATTTTCGAGGGAGAGATGTTCGTATCTTTACTAATCGCCTCTACGTTACCTTCATTGAGGACATGCACTAATTGATCACCGTATGTTGCAATGAGTTTTTTCCCTGTTTGTGCACCTACACCTTGTATATACTTATTTTTGGCAAGCCACTGCACTATCAAGTGCGCTTCATCAAGTGGTAAGCGTTCCACCTTTTCACAGTGAAACTGGTCACCGTGTGCAAAGCTAAACTCAAATTTTCCAGTTGCCCTAATAGACTCGCCTTCATACAAGCGAGGCCCAGCTAGCATATTGAATCCGATTAACGCTGCAACTTCAGACTGATCATCCAATTTAACACGGAGTACATAGCTATCTTTGTACTTAGAAAGGATTGATGTGATTTCACCCTGAATTTCTAGATCAGCATCAAACATTCTTAGTATTCCGTTTTTTGTAGGTCAAGAGGTTCCTGCAAAGGATTAAACGGGGTTGGAAGAATCTTCCCAGTTTTTACTAGTAGTAGTTCTGATACTTCATTTCTCCGATACGCATCCAACTGGGCTTCTGTTAATGCCAATTTTTGCTGTAACGCATTGATACAACTGCGTAACGTCTTAATAGTCTTGGAGTTTTCTTCACGTTCGTCACTCTCTGCTTCATAAGCTTTGCCATTTCTATTTTTAGCTATATCTTCATCCAATTCCTTTAGGAGGTTTTCACACTCTGGTCTTTGTCTCGCAGAAGGGATGCCCAGTTCCTTAAGTAATTTGGACTTATTCAATTGACCATTACTCATGGGGAAGCTGGTATTTTTTTCTATATACTCTCGCAGGATCTTGGCATTTTCTTCGCCTTTTTCTTGATTAGACTTCTTCATTCAACTGCCCTCAATTTTCGTAATCTTGACAACTGCTCCTTGACTAATGTTAACTCTGTTGCAAGCGCTTCAAGCTTGATGCTGGCAGCCAATTCAACATTTCCTTGCTCAGAATTTGCAGCAATCAAGTTCTCTTTTAGTATCTTATTTTCGATCATTAGACGGGCGATGTCGGTGTTCTGTGAATTAATTAGAATCCGCGATTCCTTAAGCTTTGATTTTAAGTCAGACTTTGAGCTATCTAGTTTCTGAGCATCAAGTTTTTGTTGAACCTGTCTTAGCAATGACGGGACGAAATTCCCATCCTCCCTTTTCTCACTTAAATAATTAGTGAGTGCGTCCTGACTGGTTTGCTTGACGCCATGACTTAAATCAGACCAACGCAAAAACTTGTTTAATGTTTCCGGTATTTTTATGAAGACCGGCTCCCCGTTCTTACTCAGCATACAACCGTCAGTATCTGTTTTAACGGGAACTCCGTTTGTTGACCATTCCGTCAAGATATCTATTTTTCTATCGATGCTCTCTTGGGATTTTTTCACATTATGATGCATATTCATCGTCCTCATACAAGGCAATGATTGCAGTTAACTCAGTGATCTTTTTGTTATCTTGTGCTCTTTCAATTGGAGTCTTTGTGCAGCCGAATATATCATCAATATCATCACTACTGTCTTGTAGCGCGTGCAACTCCATCTTAATATTTTTAATGTGCTGTTTTTGCACGTCATGGAATCCACAACCAGAACAAAGCTCAGCAGAAGCGTGCTCCCGTTCCATCTCACCTATTTCATTTCCACATTTCGCACTTGAGGAGTTGGCATGTTTGGAACTACTCGTACAATTACCATGAAGATATACTTCTACGCTATATCCCTCACTTTTCACTTGATTGTAAATGTCGTCAACGACTTTTTCTTGCCCAACGCTATCGAGTTCATCAAAAACTGTATCTGTGTATATTTTGCGAAAAATAGCTCTTGCGCTTTTCTGAAAACCAGCTCTTGACTTTCCTCCAAGAGCCTGTGCAACAAGATCCTTTAATTTTGCATCACGCGCTCCTTCAAAGATCTTTCGAAACTCTGAATCATCTGACGTTGATATGTTTTTAAAAGGGATAGCATCTCCAATTGACTTGGTTGAATGTCGAGATGGGGTATCAGTAACATAACCATCCGTCGTTTCAAGATTGCTGTGCCCATAATGATTGCTTAACGCCATTATTTGCGGGTGATCGAACTGATAAAAGTAAACCACAGCAAAGTAGCGTCTGAGCTGTCTGGGTGTCGGGACAGTTATATTTTGCTCTTCAGCAAAATATCGTAATGGATTTTGCTCTCTTTTGTTTGAAGATAGCTCAGCTGAAATTTTACTACCACCATTCGACCCCGCCAACATTACTGAAAACAGACTGCCTTTATCATCGTATTTAATTGCCACTGCTTTGTTGTTTTCGTGCAGTTGCATGAGAACAGATCCAACAAGCGGACCAACTGCTGCGTTTTGTCTCTCATACACATCGGCATCAGATTTCTCAATGCTTCGATTAATGATTGTAAGTCTATTTTGCGGATCGAAATTTACGTGTTGAGCGCCCAGACCGATGTCTGGGTGAACAACCTCATTAAGACGCCAACCTGTGAACATCATGACTAAGTTTGCAACCGCACCAACATAGATTTGGTATAACTCACTTAATGTTACAGCTTCTTTTTTTTGTACATCAAGGTTTTTCACAGAGCGACCTTGTCTATAGCCTCGAATGTCAAGATCTTTATCACCGATTGTGATGGGTTTGAGTTTGGTCTGTTCAGCCTTGACTGCCTTCTCTCTTATCCAACTTCCAAGCGACTCGTCAATAATTATTTTTCGATGCGCATTTATACCAACCGTAGCGGTTTTAGATAGTTTCAGAGCACTGAACAAATATTTACCGAAGCGATAAACTTCATCTACTGTAGCCGTCTGCGTTCTGTTTGCTCTTTGAACACCCTGTTTCTTCGCTTTTTCAGTTACATCGGAGATCGGCTTTGCTAGCCCTGTAGAGAAGAATAGTTCGTTTACTCTTGTGTACACATCGACAAGCTCATTAACGACTAAATCCTCGTCAAACTTGTCTGAATACCGATACGGAGTCCTAATATTGGGCGGGACTTGCAGTTTATCAACGATAGAGGGTGGTAGGTCATTGAGTGTTTTATCAATGATTGACGTGCCGATATCTTTTTTGAATTGTTCTATCTTAAAACGAGCAGCTTCAGACTTTTTACTTCTCTGCTTGTCGAACCAATCGGGTGATTGCAAAGCGGTAAATCTTTCAAATCGTGACTGGAGACTTAATGCGACAAACCAACCACTTCCAATGTCTTTGACAAAAGCAGTAACATCAGATTTTGTGACGCCTGTTAATCCACTTTTTCCTTTAAGTGCAAAATACTCTGACACAAGCAGCGCGGTGCTTACCTGTTCTTTAAAACGTTTGTGGGATGTCAGGCTTGTTGGCGGATAACGAAGAACTGAAGCGTTCAAGTAATTGATGATTGAAATCACAAATGGTGATTGTGATACAGGAATAATACCTCCACTGGATGGGATGAAAGCATTCGAAAGTGAATATGATCTTTCTTTACTATCCGGGCCAGATATTAATATCAATGAGAGTTCGTTATTGTTTAATAACAACCGCAGATGAGGTGATGTTACGTAGACATTTTGCTCAAGTACTCGAAGTTTCTGACTACCAACCTCTTCGGTATCAGCATCGATTATTTTTTCCCAATCTATTAACACTATCATGCTACCTCCACGCTATTTATTCTTTGCTCTATCTTCACCATCATTGACGCATAAATTGTTGGCTTATGTTTCGCTATGTGCTGGCATAGAAGTGCATTAAACAGGATCTTCTTAGCTTCAAACGCGCCAAATTTCTCAGCGTGAGATGAATGCTGATACCATGTGGTTCGGTATTCTTCTCGTTTAACGAGGGCTTGCCAAATTGATTGCTGATTTAAAACGATTTTGTTATTTGAACAACCAGCATGGCAAAGTTTACCATTGCATAGCTCCCCCTCATTCTGCTTTGCATCAGGGCTATTATGCGGATCAATGCAGCTTGAGCCATCACCAAGTAAAAAGTATTTGTTAGTCGAGTTATCAGTCTTAACCACATCTGAAAATACTCTTATATCATCAAACTCTCCTACGGCCTCACTCTCAAACTGTCGCATGAAAATCAAAATATTATGACTTAGATAAATTGAAACCACGTGTTGTTCTAAATAGCGTTCAGTGGTGATGAGAGATGCATGACCCAATATATGCTGTATATCGCGTAGATCATCGCCATCTAGAAAACGCTTGGTAGCACTAAGATTACGAAGGGTTTCGAGGGAGAGGTATGGCAATTCATTGTCGCTACAAAATCTTTTATATCCCATTCCGCGCAGATACTGAAAGTCACTGGGAAGATTAAAATCATTGGTGCTTTTATTTCTACTTCGCGTTGTCAGGAAATCAAACGCGAATGGTTCACGAATCGTTTGGATTTTATAATCTCGAATAAGGCGCTGTGTCACTTGCAAATGATCGTGTAAAATTTTGAGTGCAGTAAAAAACTCTCTATCTCTATTTAGCACCTTGAATGAATTTACGTGTATATTGGTTTTATTTTTTACACCTCTAGAAATGCTTACATATGTTCGCTTAAAATCAAAATTCTCGCTGCGCAAGGATAACCAAACATCTGTGTTCAGAGGACGGCGCAATTTGCAGATAACCAAAACACTTATTAATAAGCGTGGAGAAATGGCACCTCGCCACTCGTCGTTTAGATAAAGCTTTTTCTCTCCAGTAAAGACTGCGGTATAACCCAGTTTTTTTTTGAGTTGCTTGAACCTATATTCAACAGCTTTGTCGGTCAAATCACCATCAATAAATTGCTTTACCCACTCTTTAGTAATCTCAAACAGCGACAAGTAGTCTTCTACGTTTTTCCATGCGGCGTTAAAAAATTTGTCATTGATCTCGCTTACTTCATCCTTGGCTTTCTTTTTGGCGTAAGCAACATCGTCGATATTTTTAATCGTATTCCACAAGGGACTTTCTTCTATAATTTGCCTTGGGTTGTTTTTAGCGACACTTTTAAAGCGCCCCCATTCTCGGATGCGCCTACCACAGAATAACTTAGTATCGATTTTAGCCAACCCAGTAAACAATTCAGTAAAATATGATTTGGGGAGTATTTTTAAATTTACGGATGAATAAAGTTGACTACGAAAAGTCATTAGATCATTTAACGTACAACTTTTGATTGGTTGTAGCAAAGTCGAAAATTGGGATAGATGCCTATTTTTAATCAAATATACGATCATAGAAGTCTTGCAAGCAAGTACGTTATTGACTCTTAGCTCTATCAGGGCGTTGAGAATAGAATCTGATTTAATATCTGCTGGAACTACCACTCTTGTATCTGAGGGGGTCTTTCCAAACCGATTTGTGGGGTGCTTAAAAAACACTACAACTTCTGTATCACACCTCACATTAAAACCCCAAGAACAAAAACACCATTATATCCAAACAATAAAGCCGTTCGTCCATCATGTCAAATTTCATCATTGAACATTGAGAAAATAGCTCGTACCTTGTTGGTCAAATCGACTCTGAAG
>TARA_R110001592_G_scaffold24940_3_pt1 | contig 16014 bp, 7 predicted proteins | sample TARA_R110001592 | Tara Oceans TARA_R110001592 (sample SAMEA4398387) | marine metagenome | biome: Polar Biome; feature: [SRF] surface water layer (ENVO:00010504); material: water (ENVO:00002006), including particulate matter (ENVO:01000060) such as... | depth 5 m
AATTCTAAAAGAACCATCATTTTTTGCTAATAATTCTCTTCCTTTTTTAGTAAGAATAGCATCAACTGTTATTACTGAATTGTTTAAATATCCCATTTTGTATTATTATATAAATTGTTATTATATGTTATAAATATATATTCTTTTAATTATTTATTATTCCTTTACTAATTAAATCATTTATTATTATAGATGCACTATTTTCTATTCTATTTGATGGAAACTCTGGGAACATAATCCCTGCAGCACTAAATTCTGCTGGTACATTATCTTGTACAAGGACTGATTTTTGTCCTATATCTAAAGATGATAATTGTATTCTACCAGTACCATCACCAATATTATCTATACTTAATAATTCATTAATTGTGTATCCATTCCCCGCACGGGTTATTTCAATATACGTAATATTTCCTGTTGTACCACTCCCACTTACTATTATTGTTGCCTGTGCACCCGAACCATTTCCTCCTATTGATGTTAAAGTAACATTTGTATATGAACCTGTAGAGGCAGTAGCAGGTTGTCGTGTAATTGATCCTAATAAAGCATCTTTAGTTCTAAGTAGTTTACCAGTACGTTCTTGTGATTCAACATATGAAGCAGATATAGTTGCTAAATCATATGGGTATTCTAAATCTAAAATTACACTATTAGCACTTGCTACGTTTCTTCTTAATAAAAAGAAATCTTTATTAAGTGCAGATGATTGAGGTAATGAAGCATCTAATTCTAATTTAATACGTCCTATATCATCACCCATTATATTTTCTTGTGGAGCCCAAACTTTTACAATTTGATATGAATAGTTTTCATTATTACCAAATCTAATTTCATCTTGTTCCTGGATATTAAAATTTGCGTAAGTAGGTCCTATTTTAGTTGAATTAGGTTCTATATTACCTGGGAAACCTTCATAAGGACCAGGGATATAAGGTAATTCTCCTTGTTTCCATGTATCACCAAATGCTTCATTTATTAAAGATGAAGACATATATATATACCTGGATGAAGTATCCGTAGTTGGTATTGTTCCTGCTGGGAAGTCGTTTGCAAATACCCAAAATGGAGCAGAAGCTGTATTTTCTGTTGCTAATAAATGAGATTTAGACCCTATCATTGTAAATTTAGTTGCATATTTAGGTCCTGGGAATGTTGCTGGGTTAATGGTATTAGTACCATTATTACCCGGCATCATATTTCCTGTAATTTTCCATCTTAAATAACTATCTTTTTGGTATGTATTTTCTCCGGAATTTGCAACAAAAACCCATTCTAACCCCGTAATTCCATCTCTACCAAGCCCTCTTTGGTCTAATACTGCATAAAGTGCATCTTCATTAACATGCATATTAAGTTGGTTGTTTCTATCTAAACCAATTCCTGATGATTGTTTACGATTTCTTGAACTAGTTGATCCTTTACTCCATCGTCCAGTTCCTCTAGTATTAGAAGATTGTGATTTAATAAAAACCACTTTATCTACTACTGAACCTGCGTCAAATGGGGTTGCGCCTTTCCATACTCTTAATTGCACATCAGTAGCTATAAAAGGTATATTTTCACTATTATAACCAGTTCCAGCACTATTTAAATAATAATATTCTAAAGACAAGGCAGTTTTAAATTCTGTATATTCCTTTCTTTTTGTTTTTCTTTTCCAGTTTCCTTTTCTAAAATAATCCGCAGATGAGATATAGGTTGTTGGAAGTGAAAATTGTAAGTCTAAATATTGCATTTGTGAAGTGTCTTGACCCGCTGCAACATAACTTTCGCTCATAAATGTAACAGCTCCTTCTGGGATAGTATTGCCATTTGGTGCTGTTGAAAGATCATATGCTCGTTCTGCGTATGAACTTGTTTGATAATTTGCTGAAGGGTTTAAGTATAAACTTATATTTCTACCACTATCATTAGTTCCAGAGGATGTTCCTTCTACAAGGAATGAATAATCAGTAAAACCAGTTCCTGGGTTATCATATAAACTAAGGCGTCCAGATCCTGAGAATGCTATTTGGTTAGAGTATCCTCTACTACTTGTTTGGGAATATAAAATAGGTACAGGGTAAGAACCAACTGTTAATATTGAATGTTCTTGATTTATTTCTTCTAAGACTTGTTCTGCAGCTTCTATATCTATTGATAATCTAGTTGTTTTAGCTATAGGAAATATTTTTTCTACAATATCCGCAGCTACCCCCTGTAATGAAGGTGGTAAAGCATTTCCTTGATCATCTACTAAGTATGATAAATTCATTCTAGTAACATCATTTCTTAAAGGATAAGGGTCTTTAAATGAACTAAAATACCCAAAGTATGCATTTCTTAATTCTATTACAGGTAATTGACCGTATGTTCCAAAATCACTTGGGGACCATACATTTAAAAATTCAGATTGAGCTTTAGACCCTTCATATCTTATATCTGTCCAAGTATGTTGAGTATAATTAGAATCGGGAACTGTAGCTCTTTGAGCACTACCTGATATTATTTGTTGAAGATTTACAGGTTTAAATACACCAAAAGAATTATTGTAGTCAACATCCATTAAATATGTATTCTGTCTTTGAAGATTAAAATTATTAATTAAGGGTTGACAATCTAATGCTAAAGCAAAAGGTAAAACATTTCCTGCATAAAAATTAGGAACAATTAATTCTGTTAAAATGGGAACTGAATATATACCATATCCAGGGTTTAATACCGCTGATGAACCTCCATAAACTTCTGAGGTTCCATATAAAGCATAACCATAATCTGTAGGATCATCTACTATACTAGCAAATTTTGATTCTGATGGGAATATACTCATTGTATATTCTGTTATATCTAGGTATGACCCAACATTTTTACTTGCACCTATTGCTATTCTAAAAGTATCATTATATTTAAAATTAGATATAAATGAACCACTAAGTTCTATGTTTTGAATTGATTCACTATTAGGCACAATAAAATCTCTTGTCATTATAGGATTTCCTATACTACTCTTGTTATCAGCATTTCCTTTATATACCTGTAAAGAACCAGTAAATCTATACCCACTTTCTCCTGATGCTATAGAATTTGTTATTTGTAATGAAGGATTAGCAGTATCAAAAGCAGGTAATAAATGAGTGATAGGGACGGCTTGTGAAAATGATACATCAGGTGAATTTGGATACCTACATCCTGAAATGAAAGTTTCTATAAAATACATACTACCCGTTGTATTAATAGTAGGATATAAAACATTAGTTTTGTTTAAGTTAACACCAATACTTCCTCCACCAGATGTTTGAGTTGGTATTGTCCCCCCACTCCTAACACTAACAACCATTTTTTGTTCGGATGTTAAAGTTTTTGTAAAAATTGTATTAGTACCAGCATCTGTATATTCAAAAGTAGCAGTATCTACACCCGATCCTGTAATACCATATCTAAGTTCGGTATATTGATTTGTTCTTTGAGGAACAATTATTGGGCTATCAGGAAATGTTACTGTTGATCCAGGGCTAATATCTACATTATTAAGAAATAGTGAAGATGTTATTAATTGTCTAGGAGTATGATTAGATCCTGTTATCCATAATCTTTGTTGGATATTCCCATTTATTGTTAATGAGTTTTTAACCCCACCATATTCTAATTTACTAACATTATTAGCAGCACCTTGGGTTGCAGTAGTTAATGTAAAAGTAGTAGATTGAAATGTAGTTTCACCTGAATAAGCAGTACCATCGTCTTCAGTAACACCTGCAGCTCCATCCGCAGTATAATCTGCACTTGTATTAGCTTCTTCGTCTATACTAATTTGTTCAGAAAACCCAATTCTACTAGTCCAATTTGTAATCCAATAATTAAATATTTGGTTAAATCCTCTAAATACCATCACTATTTTCAAATCTTTCCCATCCCCATATACATTAGCTGGGTTTTGAATTATATCACCAAGTTGGAAGTCTATAAGAGTCTCAGATACATTCTGTGTGCCCGCTAGTATGTTAAAATTACTAAGAGTACTATTGATTCTTGTACTAGTAGCTTGCTCTGCATTTTGATTAATTGGATCCCCATGATCTACTATCTGATATGCTAGAACTACCTGATTATTTTGACCATTAACAAAAAGGTTGGGATTATCAGGAGGAGGGAAACCAGGAATATGTGCATCTGAGCCAACTTGGTAAGTAAAAAAAGCAGCTACACTACCAAGTACCGCATTAGTAGCTTGGTCTGTTATATCAGTTAATAAATCTTTAATTGGTATAGTTATTACTCCTACTCCGTTTTCTATATCAAATGTTGTATAGGATGTAGATGTTGTTGGTTGGAAATTTGGGTTAGACCAACCTGTAGGAGTATCATCAGTATTGCCTTGTTGTGCAAAAAAACTAAAAAGACTAGGATTTGGTTCTGGAATTGATCCTCCTATATTAAATTCATCAAAGTTAAAATTAAATGATGCGGTACCTGCTTGGAATATTCTAGAATGACCCGATGCATCATTAATAGTATTAGGGATTGCGGTTATAGGATCATTTTCCGCAAAGCCGGCACCAAATAATTCTGCCTGCCCCGCTGCAAATTCTTTAATTACCCATGCAGCACCACTACCAATAAAATATGGTAATCCATTACTAGGATCAACTGTAGTAGCATTTGATACTGTAATACGGTTATTATCTGTATTAGGGTTAAAAACGGTAATGCTAGTTGCATTATTAAAAGGAATCCAATCTACAGTACCAACTGCAGTATCAGTTAATGATATGTATATTTGGGTGGCATCGCTAATATTAACATTATTAAAGGCTACGTTGCCAACGAAAGCAGAACCATTAGTATCAAAATTAGTATCTGTTGTAAATGTATATGGTATTCTAAAAGGATGGAGTTCATCTCCAAATGCCGCATTTGAAATATTATTATTAAAGAATGATGGGTCTAAACCTATTGAGGTAGGGGGAAGTATTATACTTGCAGTATTTAAAAACCCGGGTTGAAGGGGGTAGTTTGATTTTCTTAATTCCGATGTTTGACTACTACCTGAATGGTATATTCCTTTTGTTAAAATAGGAGTAGATATTAAACCACCTCCAGATGCACTATATGCAATAGAAGCTGATATTATCCATGGAACATTTGATGTTCTTGGTATTGTATAAACCCCCCAATCATATGCTACTTCATTATTACCTAAACTAGTTGTTAAATAGTCTATTGAACCTGTATCAAAGAACCCTAAAGCATCTTGATATACATCATTATAAAATCTTATAGTCTGTAATTGCTGGTTAGATTGAGCATGGAAATAGTTTTGAGAATTTACATTAAATCCAGGAAGGTTAGGATTATTAGATGATGATACATTTCCTGAAACCCTTAAACTCCAATTTTCTGTACCCCCATTGGAAGATGAAACAAATAGATAATCTCCTTTAGTAGTATCTACATTTAATAGTGCTGAGTTAGAATTAATAATAGTACCTTCTATAAAATACTTTTTAAATCCTTCAGGGAATATAAATTGTATAAATTCTACTCCAATTAAATAATCTCTAACTTCATTCCCATCATAATCTTTTTCAGCTAATTTAATTTTAACTACTTCATTTTGTCCTGTATTTGGGTTTCTATCTACAAACAACCAAGCATAACCAGGTAAAGGTTCATTTCTATTATCTTGCCAAAATTCTAGGGTTGTTGTACCAAAAAAGAAATCATCTTGAGAATCAGAAAAAAATAGGGGATAATATCTAACTGGGTCATCTGGTATTTTATGGTAAGGTATACATCCAGGACTTATAGATTGGGTAACTACTGTTATATTAGATCCACTAAATTCACCGTTGTAAAACTCATCTTGATTCCATATAAGTTCTACGGATTGTCCTAGTTTTCCTTCTTTTTGTTCTAAAAAACTTTGAGTTAAACCAAATCTATTAGTTAAACCATAAGCCGAAGCTGATGGAGAGGTTTGTAAACCATTAAAGGCTTCTAATGATCCTCCAGTACCACCACTAAATCTATATATAGATGAACCTCCATAAAACTCGTATGCTCCTGTATCACCTGATCCAGTGCTATAATCTCTTACTTGTGGTTTTAAAGTACCTGAATATGTTGCATTTAAACTAGATACTTGTGGAGGGCGTTGTCTATTTCTTTCTAGTAAATGTTGTTTTACTACTACCCCAGATGATAAAGTTGATCTAGCCGGAGTATAGTCTTTAATCATCTTAAATAAAGAATTATCAAAGAATTTTATTAGCCTTACAAAGTCTACTAGGTCATAGCTTGCCATATATTTTTGAAAATACGCGTCTCTTAACGTATTTAAATCAGGGTAACTGCGACCCGATTGAGATATATGCCTAGGATCTCCTATGTATTCACCTATATTAAAATACCCCATTTGGGCATTAATATCATCATTAATTTGATTTTGAGGTGAAAATGCTATTTCTAAATAATCTATATCAGGAGTATAACTAGAGCTTAAAAATGAAGTTTGTTGTATTGACCTAATTGGTGATAAAGTATTACCTTCTGGTAGTATTGCCTCGTTTATAGTTATTTTATCTGTTATTCTATTTTTTATACCACCTATTACTTGATCTTGATGTATTAATTCTCTATTGACTGAGAAATTAGAAGAACTAATATAAAAATCACTGCCCAAAGAAAATGAAGAAGTCATAAAAGTAGATGACCCTGTTATTTTTGGGTGGACTGATATTGTGCTGCCCGTATTTAATAAAGTACCTAAATCTGCTCTAAAAAATAGCTCATTAGGAGCGGAGTTAATAGTATTTCCTTCAAAAGAGTAAGGATTCATAGTATAATCATAAAACACATCGTTTTTAATTTTACTATTATAGTATCTTATTTCTTGATAAGACCCTGAAAATAATTCATAACTTTTTGTTCCAATACCATAATTACTGACTGCGGGGAATACTATTTCAGGAGCACTAAAATAATAAGAACTATCAAACCCTGTTGAGACTGAAGATCCACTAAATCCTAGTTTTTTATTAATTTGATTAGCTGCAGTTAAAGAAGCTGTATTTGATGCTTCTACTGTTGTTTGAACAGACCACCAATTTCCATCAAAAAATGGAAAATATAAACTTGAACTAATAGTAGCATTATTAAAATCGGGTATAAATTTTAAAGTACCATATTTGTTATAAGGAGAGGGTATTGAACCAGAATATGAACCACTAATTAACCCCGATCCTGTATATTCTAATACTACTGCTGATTTTTTGTTTAGGTGAAAAAGAGATTGAGAAAAATTTGTAGGAATACCATCGGTTTTAAATCTAAATTGTATTGTAGTTGGATTTGAACCTCCAAAATTTGTGTTAGAACCAAGTGATGAACTTACAATATATTTTCCATCAGTATCAAACTTGTAATTAAATACCCTTTGTTGTAGATCCCAATCTTGTGAGTTTACTCGATCTTTACCTCCAAACTCATTTACTCTTAGAATAGTATCTGGTATACCATATATAGAAAGTATTGCTTCTAACCCAGCTATTGTACCTTTTGTTTTAAAAAGATAAGGTAAGTTATGGTAAAGACGTTTATATAAACGCTTATTAACCCCATCTAATGATATTGGGTCATTCGAACTAGATATTTCAGTATTTACGTACTCAAACCCAGAAGGTGTTGGTAAACTATTAGTCATTTCCGGAAATGGAAAATAACTTCCTGATGGTGTAATTCCTAGTAAAGAAGTAAATATATTATTATTGTTAAAATTATTAGAATATAATTTAACACCAAAATCTTTAAGTGCTGCTTCTACTAAATCTTTAGAAATACCATAATCTAAACGATTATCAGTTGAAAATTTATTAGTTATATCTTTTGTGTGAACCCATACATCATCATAATATTGACCCGCCATATCTACAAATAATTTATATGGATCATTTGCGGGATCATCTCTTAAGTATTCAGGAATTGTGTTGAATAATCTATTACTATTATTTTCATCATATTCTGATGCCGAAAGAGCTTGTCCCCCATAATATGCATTTCCAGTGTTTGTACTCCCTAACCATGTAAGAACTTCTGTACTTCCTGTAGGGTATAAAATATAAGGTAAAGTTGATGTTTGTTTAGGCCATGTATCTTTTGACCCACTATTATAGTAAAGAAAGTAGTCATAACCATCAAAATTAGTTATAAGATCCTTAATATCTCTTTCATATACAGCTTTACTTGAACTATAAGCCGCTGTTTTAGTAGTATCACTTTGAATTTGACTTGAAAGTGTTTTAATTTGATTAGTAAAATATTCTATTCTTCCCGCTTTATAAGCAAAATTTTCTAAACGTGTTTGAGCTGAGCTAAATTGTACATATTCACTATATTTTTCATAATTAACATTAATTTGAATATTATTTTCATTTAATATACTTTGTATTTGATTAAATGAACTTGTTGAATTTGTATTTAATAAAGTATTATAGGTTTCAAATTGACCTGATGCCCCTACTTGGTTTGTAATGTTTAAGTTAAGATTTGGACCTTGTATGAAATTTTGAAATGTTTGTTCTTCTATTGTAAATGGAAAAGTTACTTTAAAAGCTAAAGAATCAGATAATTTTTCTACTATCCATAATTCATCCTTTACATTAAAGTTAGAAGGAAGGGGTTCGTATAATTTAATTAATATTAAGGGATCATTTAATGTAGTTGTATCTAACTTAATATTATTAGCTATAACTTGTTCATTACTTCCAAAATTTAAAAGAAAATCAACAAAATAATCTGAATTTTTTCTATAGTTTTCAAAATTATTTGTAGAAGATATTATATCTTCATTTGCAATAACATTACTATCTAATTTTAATTCTGTTCTATCTCCAGATATTTCTTTTATAAAATACTTATTTTGAATATCTGAGTTTAGTTTTTTTCTATAAAAGTTATAATTAATAATCCATGCACCCTCATTAAACCCTAAATAATCTAAATCATCAGATGGATTTACATATACATCACCATTTAAAATTGAAAAATTATCTAGTGGAATTGGATTATCATCAGGATAAACTAAATTTTCATTAGAATCATATATATAGTATTCTATATAATCACCAGAACTAGACCAATTAGTATCTAATTCAGAATTTAAAATTAGATTATTATCTGCAGAAGAATAATTTTGAATTTCAAAACTATTGGGTTCTAAATTTTGTATTAAAATATCGTTTTCTTCCATATACTATTTTAAAAATATCCTACTCCTGATGTGTTTGTACTATTATCTCGTGCCGCAAAAGCTTCCTCGCTTGCTTTTTTAGCTTCTTCTTGTGCTGTTACTAATGAAGCATTATTAGCGTTTATATCAGCTCCTAAACCATTTATTTGGTTCTTTAATGCTGATGTATCAATATTTAGGGCTGTTCCTGTTTCTAATTCAATATTTTTAATTTGTAACTCTAAAATATCTGTCCTTAATCTAGCTATTTCTTCTCTTAAAGCTTCTAATTCATCTAAATTTTCATCAAAATTTATATATTCTCCACTTTGAATTACTAAATACCTATGAGAATTAGTTTCACCCTCTGCTGGTATTTCATAAAATAATTCATTATAGTATTGAAAAAATTCTTCAACACTAGTTTCATCTTGAACCTGTTCTGCTATAGATTTAACCCCAAATTCAGTAAACCTGGTGTCAATGGTTTTAACATATTCTGTTTTATTAAAAACATCTTTTCTTAAATCTATTCTTTTATTATCTTCAGCCATTACCCATTAATTACTTTAAAGTAATAATCTTCATCCTTAACTATTACACTACTACTAATTGTAGTTTTTATTAATACTTTATAATATCTTTCAGGTTGTAAACCATTCATGTAAATATCAAAATAATTACTATTATTATCACAACTAATTTTTGTAAAATCTGTGTCAAAATCTATTACAAACTCATTAGTATCTAAATCTTTTATAGCATAATATGAATCTTGAGGTAAAGCAAAATTAGTAGTGTATATAGATGCTGTTTGGAATGTACGAACTGGAAATTCAGGGCGCACGTTTAATCTAAATCTATTTATACTATCTGCTCTAAATACTCCAGGGTTTGAATCTAACCCTATAAATAAATCAGTTGTTGATATTTCAGTTAAAGTTGTATTATAACTAACATCAACCCACTTTAAATTTAAAGTTGGAGGGTAAATAGTATTAGTATCAACTGAATAAAATTTCATTATAGGTTGTACTGATCTATTTGCTGTAAATTCTAAATTATCGGACCATTTTAAAATAAGTCCTTCATTTTTTACAGATACATACCCACTATCTAAATTTTTAGAAGATGAATACCATAAACTAATCTGATCCGTAATATTAATATTTAAATCCTTTGTTGATCTTTGAGAAAAAGATTGTGATTTTTCTACAGATATAATATTAGGATTATCTGACCCAGTATACCATGTTCCACCTCCTCTTTGAGTTATATCAGGATATGAACTTGTAACAAATGTTCTTGTAGTATCAACATCCCATACACCAGAACCTGAGTTTTGGGTGAAATCCCAACTAACCCCATTCATAGTTTGTGGTGAATCTAAATATTGTCCTGTTCCATTAACCCATGAACCTGTTAACGGGTAACAATATATGGTAGAAGTTTGAGTAACTCCTTCTGCTACTGATATAAATGTTTGTAAGCTAGAAGACCAATTTGAATTTAGTATTTTAGTATCGAAAACTTTGTCTATTTCTGTTTGATCAAATTGAATTAAACTTCTAGCTACTCTTGGGCTAGGAGTTAATGTAATAGGAAATTCACTATTTACTTCTAATAATTCATCTAACCCTGTATTCATAACTGGGTAGCCAGAATATATAGTTGAGTCTTTAATTGGGAATAATTTGTATACTGCCATAATTATAAGTTTACTACTCTTCCTTTTATATCCTGATTAGGGAATTTTACTTCAAAAATCATAGGATCTAAAGATGGGTAGATTATTTGGTTTTGGGTAGCGCCCGCTATATCATAAGCATATTGAGAATATCCTAGATTTTCTCCTACTTTATTTACTATTTTTACATTTTTTACGGATTGTACTCCATCTATATTATCTAATAAAACTTGAATATCCCTTAATAATATTGGTTGATTTATTTGAAATCTATCTATTTTAAAAAACTGTTTTAAAGAAAATATACAATTTTCTAATACTACATTATTATTTACATCTGGTCTAGAGACTATTTCAAATTCACACCCAATATTAATAATAAATCCATCTTTAATATTAATATTATCACCAATTGTTTTATAATTATTTATATAAGTTTTTATATTATTTTTTAAAGTAGCACTTGACTTAGTAAGTTTACGTCTTTCATCATAAGCAAGGATATATAAATCTAATATAGAATTATCTAAATTGGTTGCAGATGGTTTTATAATGTATGCTTTTGATATGTCACCGAACTTTCCAGGCATACTTAAAGATCTAATTAAATAATCATCAGCCGTTACTGCTCTTAATTGAGTATTAGATTGTGCTAAAGTATTTTGTCTTATTTCAGCTGTTGTGTCTCCATTACTTCCACCAGTTGCTGCATTTTGGTTATTAGATGCTATTGAATTAAAAATATAATTTGCAGTATTGGTATTTAGGTTATTTTTAAGAAATCTAATACCCGGGGTTGATGGGGTTGTTAATGTGTTTGCCTCAACATTAGACCCAATACCACCTCCTGCTAAGTATCTTACAGTTAAATCAGTATTACTTGGAGCAACTCCATAAGTATTTGTAAATATAAAATTAGTAGGTGAATAAGCAGTTGTTAATTTATCCTTTTTAAAAGGTAATCCTAAACCTACATTATCTGGGTTTGGAATAATATCTTCTGTTGTATCTTCTGGGTTACCTGAGCCAAATTGGATTTGTAATGTAGTTTGGTTTAAGTACCTAGTAATAAACCTATATTGTGTTTTTAATGTATTTAAAATATAAGGTACTTGTCCTACATTTTGATAATTATTAGGATCATTTACATTAGTATTTTTAGTTTCAAGAAAAACTAGTTCTTGGGCTAAATAATCTACTTCATAATATTTATTTCCTTCTGAATCTGTTATATCTATTATTTCTGCTATAGTTTCACCATCAATTTCTATTGTAGGAAATTCTTCGTATTCCCCTATACTAAATGTCTTTGTAAATATATTCCCAGACAGAGCGTTTCTTTGTTTTCTTAATAAATAATATTGAGGCTCACCTCCAGATACTTGTGCTATAGTAATTGAAGTGGGGTCTTGTGACCCTGAGACTGTAAAATCTACTGGGTCTTCAATAATAAAGTTAGCTCCTCTTCTTGAAGATACTGTTGTATTTTGGGGTATATATAAAGCATAGTCATAATCTGGGAGGGCTTGACCATTAACAATTTTAGCAGGTAGTTGTTGATAGAAATCTATAGTAGTACTAGCTAGTCCTGTAATTTTAGGTTTATAACCAAACATATAAGCCATTTCAAATAGGTTGTTACTTTGCCTAGTGTATTGTAGATATGTTTCCTGTACTTGGTTATCTAAATAAAAAGAAAGAACATCTCCTGCGTATGCAATTTGTTCCATAAACATCATACCCGGGGATGTTGAGGAAAAATCAGTATAAGTGTTTGGGAAGTATGATTTAGAATAATTTATTAATCTATTTCTAATTTGATTAAAATCCCTATTTAAATAACTTATATTTCTTCTTATTATATTTGTATTTGTCATTAGTTAAAATTTAATACCAATTCATCGTTTATATTTGTATTGGGTATACTATAATTTATTTTTACTATAATAGTATTGTTATCTTCTTGACGTAATATATCTATAGATTGTAAAGTTATATTACTAAAATTTTGGTTAATTTTTAGCTGGATATCATTTTTAATAAAGTCTAGATTATTATTTTCTATTTGACTAAATATAAATCTTCTTAAACCCCCACCAAAAGTAGGATTTTCAAATCTTTCACCTGGGTTTGTTAATAAATAATTAACTAGGTTATTTTTAATAGCATCTCTAGTTTGATAATTTGGGGTAAATACCGACTCTCCATTAAATGGTAAATTAACCCCAATAGCTCGACTAGGGTCTAAATCATTAGGATATATTTGTCTAGCATCTATAGCCATAATTATGCTTTATTATTCATTAAATTCATAATCTGATCCATTGATACATTTCCTTCAGGTAAACTACCGTTTGGACTTGTTGTATCCGTATTACCATTTACTTGTAATGGTATGCTATTGGTATTGGCCGATATATTACCATCTGCTCCGGGCATCATTCCACCTAATACATTTTGTATATTTTCCCTCATAGCTATTCTATTATCTTCAGGTAGGGGTTGTTGTTTTACTTGTTGAGTAGGTTGAATAACTTCTTGTACTATTTGTTTAGGAGAACGTACTGCTTCCATAAGAATATCTTTTATTTCCTCTTGTATTGCCTCTTTTACGGCCTCTTTTACAATGGTTTTTAATTGACTTAATTTCATGTCTTATTGATTTATTATAAATATTAAATTAGTTAGCTTTTAAATTATTTTGTGTTACGTAAAATTTGAGTTCATCTATTAAAATTTGATCACTAGCACTAAATGAAGGTTCTCCTCTTAACAGTATAACATTATCTTTATTTTTGGCTATTGCTTGTCTACGGTTTAAAGAACCAGTTCCAGTATTTGGAACAGCAATAACTTCAAATTCAAATCCATTTAAAAAGGGATCTAGGGGTGTTTCTTCTTCTTCTTCTAATGATTCTAATAAATCAGAATTTAATTCTTCTAATGTTATTTCTTCGTTGTTTAAAAATTCTTCGGCACAAGTTTCTATCATCCCATCTAAACCTTTAAGTAAATCAATAGCCATTTTTAAAACTGCCCTTAATACAGTTAAAATAGCTAATACCATAATAGTTAAAAATTCATATTTTTGAATAATTTGTTCAAATTTACCTATAGCGTCCGCATTTTTTAATGTTGCACTCATAGGTTGGGAAAATGCTAAACCACCACCATCTTTTGCTGGGGGTAAACCTGTTGCTTGTGGAATTGGTAAATTTACTACTACACTTTTTACTAGTTTAAATAATTGAATTAATGTTAAAACAAGACCTGCTGCTTTTACTAAAGCATCTACAAATTTATATATAGCATTTAATATTTTAACAATTTTATTTCTTTTTTTAATTAATTTTCTTAATTCTTCAGGGCTAGGACAATTCTTTTTGTCAAATTTTTTAAATCCATCTTTTAAAGCTTCCGTTAGTTTACTAATCCCAAATTTAGCAATCATTCCTATAATTAAAGGAATAAATTTTCTAATAATATCTTGTATTTTTTTTCCTACTGCCTTTTGTAAGGCCTGCATTGGGTCTTTAGGAATTAGATTTTTTAACTTATCAATTTCATCACCCGCAATATTTTTTAATTCAGTTGTTTGTTTTTTTAAATCTGGGATGAAGGGTTTCATTTGAATAATATCTAAACTAGATTTTACTGTTTTTATATCATTATCTCCGGCATAAGGTTTTCTTTTTTCTTCACCAAAAAGCATATCCTCACTTTCAAATATTATATCTGGGGTTTCTATTACACTAAATACATCAGGGGTAACTTCTTCTGTTTCTATTTTAAAAGTTAATTCCCAAACACCATCTACATCTGATTTTGTTTCATAACCTTGCTTATAGGTTTCTGTAGAATTTGGATCGATTTCATTATCGTTGCCATAATTTTTTTCAGATATAGGTAAACTAGATGAAATATAAACTTTTATTCCCTGTATAGGCTCTTGGGTATTTTTGTCAGCAATTCTTCCTTCTACTGTATATAATTTAACAATGGGTGGTATTGCTGGGGGTGCTCCTACCTTTTCTATTATTGTAGGAACAACAGACCAATTATTGTTATCATTTTTTAACCCCGTAGGTTGATAATCTGTTATTATTTGATTAACTAGTTGAATTTCAGTTGCCCCAAAATTTTTTGGTCCTACTTGTATAGAAAAACCAATAGAGTCTCTTAATACCGCCTGATTTTGGATGCCGTTTGTTTGAATAGCAACAGTGTAGTCATTAGATAATATGTATTGGGAAATGATTTTCATTATTCTACTCTAGATTTAGAAGATAGTAATGGGGATTTTTCATCCGTTACTAAATTTAATATTTCTTCAATTACAGCTTTAGTTGCAGTTGCCATAGGGGGTACAATAGGGCTTGGTACTGGTACTCCTCCAGGCCAATCTTGTAAATTTTCTAATGTAGAGCTTAAATTTTTTATTGATATTAATAATTGTTCAAATTGATCCATAAAATCAGCACCTAAAATTATAGGTTGATTAGCAAATCTACTTCCTAATTTAATATTATTAGCATCTACTACAAACTCTTTTTTAGAAGTTATGCCTATAGTATCTTCGGCAGATAAAGCGATTTTCTGTTTTGAGGTTAAAATGATATCATTTAATGTTGTATTAAATATTAATCTCCCGGAGTTTAAAGCAATTTGAGGTTTATTAAAAAGTCTTTGTAATTTTGGTGGGTTTTTAAAAGCCTTATAATTTTCTATACTATTAACTAAGGGTAATGTTTGTGTTGATGTCAAATATATAGATGAAAGGTCTTTATTAATATTTTCTGTGGTAGGTATAAAACCTAAAGTTGTTGATGGAACATCTACTCCATTTCTTAAAATGACTATAGGATCTCCATTTTCACCAGTTGTAGACCAATTATTTGTTATACTGCTATTTGTAATAGCTGTACTTCCTAAACGTATTGAATTTGCATACCTTCCCTGAGTTATTACATCCCCTGAAAAGGGTAATAAAGGTTGTATATTACTTTTTTCAACAAAAGTTCCTGTATCACTTATAGGATTTAATTGAATTGAAGTTTGATCTATTGGAGATTGATTAACTTGACCTGCTTCTATTTGAGAATAGTTTTTTGATTTACCC
>TARA_R110001592_G_scaffold6963_4_pt1 | contig 16013 bp, 33 predicted proteins | sample TARA_R110001592 | Tara Oceans TARA_R110001592 (sample SAMEA4398387) | marine metagenome | biome: Polar Biome; feature: [SRF] surface water layer (ENVO:00010504); material: water (ENVO:00002006), including particulate matter (ENVO:01000060) such as... | depth 5 m
ACTCATTATGTCCGTCTTATTACCTACAAGTAATCTTTCTACTTGTTCCGTAAACTCTTTTCTACTTATCATTTAGACCACCAAGACTAAAGTGATACTCTGTCATACCCTTTCTGTCACTGAACCAATCTTCATATACATCCATAGTATCGGCTTCTGTTAATATTTCAAAGATAGCCTCACTCTTAAGTTGACCATCGTATTCGCCTTGAAGTAATTCTGTATCTTCTTCTAATGAACCTGATTCTATATACTCGTGTACTTCGTCTTCGGTTACACCACACTCTTCCAACCATCCACTATCGATGTGTTTTTCTTTTTTGACATACACGGTATGGTCTTCCGTTAGCGTCATAATTATATCACTCATAAACTTTCTCCAAATTTATTTTCTCTGAACCATAAATTAAATGCATACTTCTCGCCTTCTAATACAGGTAGACCTGCATGTTGCGATAGTATTTCTCGTTTATTGGTATCTGGTTCAACATTATACCATATAACGATTGTGCCTCTCTTTGGTTGAACATTGACTCCTAATCTATTGAATCCTGTTTCACCACCTTTCGGTACATCTCGTAAATAACCTAATACAGTTATCATTCTCTGACCCATTTGGCCCATATATAAATCATTGTATCCTTCGTCATTCTCATCAAAGGAGTCCCAATGATAATCGTATTCTTGTCCTTCTTTGTAATGTACAACCTGAAATGGTTCTGCATTCTCTAAAGGCATACGAACTGTATCTGAAATTCTATTTGCAACACCAAGTATAACATCGTTGGTGTGATGTGGCAACCAGGTATTTGAACCTGTTCGACCTTCATGTTCCATACCTTTGCCGTCTGGACTCGCAACCTTTGATGACTCTAAAGATGCAAGTGAATGTTGTAGAATGTGTTCGCATTCATATTCTGTCATAAAGTCGTGAACGATACTTATCATGTGAGTATCGTTATTAGAAATATTAATCATACGCCGTATAGATTCTTGTATTGTTCTCTTAGTTGATATAGTTCATCAACATAGTCTTGAGGTTGTGCCTCGAATATCTGAAAGGTATTCATACCTTCTACACCAACTATTGCAGTGATGTTGTCGACAGCGTGACCTGTCATCTCTTCTACCATGATTGCATATGCAGTCATTTGTATGTACCATGGTTTCGCCATGTATTCTTTTTTAATCTTAGAAGATGATTTAAAGTCTATAATAGATAACTCATTCTCCCATAGCCCTACGCAATCGACTCTACCTGCCATTCTCAATTCATTGGAGTAGAGAGGCGCCTCTAAGGCGATAGGTATAATTTCATCTAATACTGGTTGAACTGCCTTGAACATTCCTTCTTGTAGAATGTTTTCAAAGATTATCTCTTTCTTATCTTGTCTTAGATAGTCTTCTACATGTTGATGAAATTTAGTACCTCTGTTAGTTGCGGCCTTGGTAATCTTGTTCGCCTCTTCAGCGCCAACTCGTTCTCGCCACAACTTAATATGTTCTCTATTAAGAATGCCTGTGACTGTGGTGACTGATGGATACTTTATAGTACCTTCGCCGTCTGTATAGTATCTTTTACCATTCTCGTACATGGTACTAAGTTCTATACTCTCTAATTCATGCAGTTCGCATATCGGTGCTGTGTTCATAATTTACTTTCCTTTGTTTTGGAGTTTGATGTGTTTTCTAACAACTTCTCTGGTCTTAGATTCTTTGACACCCATACCATTGTATTTTCTGTCAACATCACTTCCTGGATATGCCTTACCTACATTTGATAAGACTTCTTTAAACCCACCGTCAATCTTAACTCTATCCCCTATGCCACCTGTGGTTACTGGTGCAGTTAATATGACTTGTTTTAAGTGTGGGTTGTCTTTCTTGAATTGGTCGAGTACTTTATAGGACATGAATCGTTCTTCAATACATCCTGTCTCTGAGTTTTCGAAATCGTAACTAGGCATTTAACTGTTCCTCTACAATTTGTCTGACTTTCTTTTCACTGTACCAAAGGCCACTAAACAGTTGTTCTGTTCCGTCTTTCCATTGTACATAATATCTTTTGTAACCGTAAGGTCTTTCTGAGAAGATTCTAACTTCTCCATAATTTTCTACTAATAATCTCATAACATAAATTGTGGGACATCTCTTTTAGTCCACTTCGCAAAACTTTTCTTGTATTCTCTGTAGTATTTATGATACGCATCTATAGCGCTTTCTGCCTTGACATCATCTGGCATACACTGTGGTGGTTCTCGCCACACACCTAGTTTGCAGTTATCTGGTATGTTGTTTAGTAACTGTCTGAGTTTAGTATCTGTCATATGTGTTTTGCCGTAACGGTAAGTATACTCGTCACATAGATTGGTGAACATGTCATATGCATATTGATACTGTATTGCATTTTCACGAACCCATACAGTAGACGGATGATTGATATGAGATGCCTTGTATAAGATATCTTCTCTGTCATCAAGCATACGCCATCTCTGTAGTCTACGACCATTCTTAGACAAACCATAATACGACTCGCCGTCTAACATACGATGTGCAGTAGATAACATCTGAGCGTATTCGATAATCATCTTAACTACATGTTTGTCGCAATGTAGTGTAGCAGATATATCTGGTTCTTTGTCTAAGTAAAATAAATTCATAATTGTCTAATCTCTTCTAGGTACAGTTCAACTTTTTTCCATGCAAGATAACCTATAACATCTTGCGTGATAGGAGTATGGTAACATAACTCGTCATCACTGTCAAGTACCGCAATCTCCCATAGTCCAGATTTGCCACCATAACTGTAATCATGTTTGACTACACTGGCGCCATAACCGTTCTCGAACTTATAGATGTGTTGTACACCATCGTTTATAAAATTGGTGTCTTTTAAAAACTCTCTATACCCTTCTGCTCTATCGTACATTTTTTATCTCCCTCAACCAGTCTCTATAAGGTACTGGATTTTCTGTTGTGTTTAAATACTTTTTGTATTCTTCTTTGTTATCTTTTGATTTTGTCATAGCAGTAACCCAACCGTCTGAGTTCTTCTGCCATTGTTTACTATTTGTAAAATATGTGTTCATTAATAACTACTGTTTCGTTTAATGTTCCTGCCCAATACGGATTGACATACACATTATGATAGTGAGTCGCACCTTCTGTTATGTCAGGATAGAAACCATCTACGACATCTCTGGCAATCAATAGACATTCATCGAATGTCTTTGTATCTAAAGGTACATCTGATTTGCCATCGCAATACCAACTAAACTGACATTGATTAATCTTAGGGACTAGTTTGCCTTTCCAGTTCTCTCTTAACTTTGCATCATAGACTACGCCACAAATATCTGCTGGGTATGAGTAATGTTGTGTTCTATTCAATACAACATTTGCTACTGCAACTTTACCAGCGAGTGGTTGATTACCTGCCTCGAAGTAAATGTTTTGTGCAAGACAATACTCTGAACCATTTTCATCTGACGCCATAACTTGCATACTCATAGCACCACATAGAAACCCTAAAAAGGCACCTAGTGTAAAACTTATATATCTCATTTTCATATTAACACCCACTCGTTGTATGTTCGTATTCATCTGGACAATCTACCATACCACACATACATGTTGCAGGTTTATTCCATAACATAGTCGACTCTGGATTCATATCTTGAGCATTGGTTGTACCATACTCACAAAGATTCATGACATCATCAGCAGTCAACTTGCCACCTGTTTGGTGTGCAATCAGTATTGCACTTTCGTAACTAAGCAGCGTCATAATCGTAATTCCTTTCGCCGTTGTGATTCTGACCATTCTGATTATAGTTATCAAGAATCATGTTAAGAACATCTGGTGCATAGTAAGACTTACCACCGACATTCCACTGACACTCTTCAGTAGGAATATACCCATACTTCCAAGCATAGATGGTGACAGTATCATAGTTCCAGTCATCGTAATCTATCTCATCGATGTTTTGAGCATCGTACCACTTAGTATCAAGAACCCACTCACATGAGACTTTCTCATATGGGTCAGCATTAGTAAATGTTGGTGGCCCCAACACTTCACACAACCTTGAATAGGTTGTCGTTTTATATCCCTTTAAGGATGTACCCGCCGAACACATGTCCGGTGAAAGTACTTCATAGTCTTTTATTATCATAATTTATCTCCTATCTTAAATAATCTGGACCGTACATTCTAGATGTACCTGGTTTTACTTCGTAACCTTCGTAAAGATTACCCCTTGGTTTGTTTAGAGCAGGCGTTGCCCAACCAGCAGACTTGAGAACATCACCAACTTTGAACTTGTCGTTGGCAACATTGATGAAACCCCAAACTGAACGAGCCTGGTTATCTTCTACTGTAAATATTTTAATGTATTTTTTGCCGATTGAATAATCGTGCGATAATGAATCACGAGTATGTTTCCATTGCATGTGATTTGCATTAGTTATGTCTTGGCATAAAGTCTCTACTAGTTCTACTAGTTCTATTGCTTTAGTTTCTGCTGTCATTATGAAATACCTCCAACGATTATTGCGAATAAGAAGAGTGACATTCCTTGTAAGAAGTCAGTATCTAGTAGCCCGAGGTTTTTTATTGTTTTCATAATGTCTCCGTGTTTTTTCATTATATACATAGTATAACAAAAAGTGACACCTACTGTCAACCTCTACCCATTAATTAAAACCGTGCGACATACGCTTCATCGGTTTCCATCATAGAACGGTTCAATGCAACCTGTAAGTTAATCTTCTCAGCATACATATGAGCTTCCATTTTAGAATAGAATATCTTAGAACATAGTGGACGATTAGTGTGTAAACATAGTAAACGATAGTAATACTTCATGATGTTATCTCTCTTATGATAATGGGTATACACTTGTCTATCTTAAGTGCATCGTACTCTTCCTGTTCGATGCGTTCGTGTGGTGTCAACCATGTAGCGTCTTCTAAAAACTCTTTGTCGGTCCAGTTCTCGGGATAGTAAGGGTGATTGATTTTCATTTCTTTGTTCCTTTCTTCTCTCAGTGAGGTAGTATTATCTCAAAAAGTGACACCTACTGTCAACCCTTTTGGTCTAAGTATTCTAGTAATGCAGTCTTCTCATCTGGTGTAAGTGAACCCACATCTTTGAATCTGGTGTATGTTGTGCCAGCTGTGACCATCTTGTTGCCTGCCGTTACGGCTGCGTTCCATAGTAAGTCATCTTTTGGGAATAGTTTGTTTGTTTCTGCAAGGGTAATCATCTCCCTGCCAATCGATACGATTTTTTGTACTGCTGGTGAATCACCGTAGTACGACATGTTTTTGCCTGCGTTTAATACTTTCATTAGAACTCCTTGTTCGTTAATTAAGATACTAGTGTATCAAAAAGTGAGGTCTGGAGTAAACCCTTTTTACAAGTTTTTTTGTAGGTCGTCTAATTCTTGAATTTTTGCAGTGAGTATATCTAATCTGTTAGGCCAATAGATATAGTCCTTGTCTGAATCTTTAGCAAGATTCTCAAGTAGTGGTCTGATAAAGTTATCTAACTTGTTTATAACTTCAGTTGCTGTTGTGGTCTTTTCAACTATCTTAGTGTCAACAGATGCAAGTTCATCTGCGTCCATAGCTGTAAATCCGAAATCGTTGTATTTTACTTCTGGCATAATACTATTTAGTGAATCTCTCCATATCTTTTATTGTTTGTTTATCTGATTGTACATCTCTGTAGTTTGCATGAGCTTGTATCGTTACATCTGGAATCTCATACTGTGGATAAGATGTAATCAGTTTGTAAATTAAACCTGCGACATCTTGGTGACGAACACTAGGTAAATTATCATGATTGAGTAACCCCAAATTAAGATTGGTCATCTTGTATTGTTTCTCTGAGTTGTAAGTTAGATTATTTGCAAGATGATTGAGTTGTGCTTTCTCTGAAGAATACATATATCCTTTTGATATGTTTGGTTGGGCTGCACGACTAGAAATATTAATAATGAACTTATCATTCTTATACTTCCATGCCTCGTGAGCAATCATAAGAATCTCTGCCTGGTCTTGATGTGCAAAATTGATTAATACATCGCAAGGTTTGTATCCGTCAAATATCCAACAATCAGTTCCGTTCATAGTAATGTCATCGCATCTGATTGGCGTCACTTCAATCGTATCACCTTGATAAGGTGTCGATTCGAGTGTGTCTTTAATTATCTTTGCGAGACCACTAGTTCCTGTTATTGCTATTTTCATAATACTCCTTAATAATATCAAACGATGGTTTGCCAAATAGTGAACCATCTACACTACATTTGTTGCATGGGGAAACTGTTCTGTTTCCTTTCATCAATCTCTTTCTAATCTTTGTCATTGGTTTACTAAACCAAACTTCGTGCAAGGTGTCTTGTAATAGATTACCAACAACATGTTCTTTACCCCAATCGTTAGAACAGAACAATACATCTCCGTTCCAGTCTACAAACATTTTATAGAATGGGTAGTGACATGGTTTGCCTTGTAGGTCAGTAACACTTGACTCTTCTACACCAACCCAATCCATAACACCACTACGATTGTTTAGTATGAGTCCATGTTTCTCAAAGTCACCCCAATGCATTCTGAATTTGTATTTGTCAGGAAGTACATCTGCCCACAATAACATTTCTTCAAAGACGGCCATTTGTTCTATGCCGTCATAGAGATTGATATAGATTAAATCTAGTCCTGACTTATGAAAAAGATTCTCAAGATAACCCATGGTGAGTTTATCTCCGTTAGTGTTACACTCTAAGGTCGCATCTGGTAAATGGTTTCTAAACACTGCAACGATTTCTATGAAGTTAGGGTTGAGTAAGTTCTCACCGAAACCAGAGAAAGATATCTTACCCTTAAAGTTGTTATCGCTCAGTTCTTGTGCAATTGTATTCGCACCCTTGACTGTTAGGTGTAGATTTTTATTAGGATAAACTTTGGGGTCATGTCTAGGACAAAACACACATGTTCTATTACATAGTTCTGTTGTGTTAATCTCTACAGTGAGAATAGAATCTAAAGGTTGTGTACCTGTATTCTTCTCCCAATGTTTCTTTTCTTGTTCTCTACGATGTTCTAAGAAGTCGTACTGGTCGACTGCCTGAATAGGAATGTTCCTACTATCGTTCACACAAATCTACCTATTAAGTTCTGGTCTATTGTCCCAACGATAAAATTCTTTAGTCTCGTGGTCCCAATACCACCCACCGAACTGTTGCAGTTCGTATGGTGTATCTGATTCGTTATAGATATGTTGTTCTGGTGTTTTCATTATATGATACTCTGTTTGTTGTTGTATTTATTGTACTAGACAACACATCATATGTCTAGGTAGTTCTTCACTATCATTTCTTACTTCTGTTATATAAGTACCTTCTAAGAAATTGTCAGCAGGCACAACTATAAATTGAGCGTCTTGATTGTCATCGAAACTGTTATTCTTGGGGTTGATGCCTTTACGATGTCTCTTATACACCTCACTTTCGTATGTCGGTGTTTGAGTATCAAATGGTTCTAGTGATAATGAGAATCCTTTCTTACCATGCTTATATACATTCACCTTGTCCCATGGTTGGTCGTGAATGTATCTAGTGCCTAGTATTGTTGAGATTTCTTGAGGTAAGTCAATACGAAGAAGACCAGTCCATGGTCGTTCTTCGTACTCTTTACATAAATCTTTTGTGTCGACTTGACAGAGGGTTAACTTAGAAGTAACCGCCGTCTTGGATATCGGGATTATCATTTTCACCTTCTTCACTTTCAGCAGATACAAATTCACCACTCTCTTGTAGAGATGAAATAAACTCGTCTACTTGTGTTAAGAAACTTGCAATCATTACTGCCTTAGTATCTTTAATATCTAATTTAAAATCTAACATAGTACCTTGTGCAAGAATGCCTGTCTTAGTCATTGCCTTAAGTTCTGACTCTGAAGGTATAGTAACTTCTTCATACTCTTCTTCTTCGACTACTGGTGCATTGTCAATTTTCTCTTGAGCGGCTGCAAGCATATCTTCTTCAGTGTCGTAAGTAGTAATAGTTTCTTTAGGTGTTTCATAACCAATATCTAAACTTGGTTCAGTAGGTCTTTGTGAATTACTAATTACAGGTGCTGAAGGAGTAGTTGGTTCTACAACTTCTCTCTCTTCTACATATACGCCATCTGCAATAGGTTTTCTTACTGTATTTGTTTCTGGTTCTGTACTTTGTACATCTTCAGAAACAGTTTCCTGAAGAGCCTCTTCAGCTACATTTTGTTCTGCCCACTCTTTAAACGATGCTCTTGCATCATCAACTTTCTCTTGAAAGTCTTCAGAACGGTCATATGTTTCTCTATTAGAAATAGGTTCTAAGTCTGCCTGCATTGTTTCTGATTCACTCAACTCTGCTTCTGCCTGTGCGACTTCTTCTACCTTTGCAACTTCGTCCATGAATGATTCTGTTGTTGTACCACTTGGTGTCCATTCAGTATTTGTTTCATTAACTGTACTTTGTACATCTTCAGAAACATTTTCTTCGGTTTCTTCAGGTTCAGGATTCATGAATCGTGCCATTTGAAATGCACGAGACGGTGCCTTATCTACGGCAGGTGTAGATTGAACTGGTGCAGTAGCAATGTTATCTTTATCTACTTGTACCATTGCATCAACTTGTGCCTGTTCAGTAGCAGTAAGAGGCGTTGCAGTCATTCCTGTTTGAAGACCAACAACACCATCGTTGTTTAAGTCCATTGAAATGCCATGAGACAATAGAACTGCTTCCATATTTGAAAGTCTTTCTTCTGCTGTCTTTCTGCGTTGTCTTTCTTCTGTTGCACTGTCACGAATTGCTTGAACAGCAGCTTCTTGTTTTGCGACTATTTCGGCTTGTTCTTGTTCTGCCAAGTCTTGTAATCGTTTTTGTGCGTTTTGAATTTGAGTGTTGTACTCAATTTGTGCCTTGTTGATTTCATCTCTAAGGACAACCACTGCATCTAAGTCTGCTGGTTTAATCATACCAGATTTCATCTGGTTGTCTAGCATCATTGTAATCACACCTAGAACTTGTGGATTTAATTGTGATTTAAAATTTTGAATTCTTTCTCGAATTCTATCTGACTCAGAAAGTTCTGGTACTACCATTGTTTCTGAAAATGTTGGCTCTGCCATTGTTTACTCCATGGAGTCCGACTCGACTAGAAAGTTCATACATCGGAAAGTATTAATAAACTTTCCCTTTTGTTCTATGTATAGTCTCTGCGGACAGTTATATTTATTTAAAATGCAACATCAGGAAAGGCCTTTTGACACATTTCCTTAGTTATGTTCTTGAAAGGCCAAGTTTTATCCTTGACTAGTTCCATTACCTCTGCCTCTTTAGCAGGTATACTTTCCATTAACTCAATCCACATAGACTGTTTACGATTGTCTTTGATTTCATCAGTACAGAAATATTTGAATTTTCTAAATTCGAATCTTAATGATGTCGGTGTCAAATCACTATCCGGTGCATCGTTAGGTTTGTAAGGCGTTTTGCCTTCTGGTAATCTAGAAACAATTTGTTCATCAAATGCCCATTGACATACAGGTTTAACTGCACCATTGGTTTCACCAAATACTCTAAGACCATTAATTGCAAAGTCTTCATTATCTTGTGCAACTAAATCTGCCTGACATAGTATCTCGTATACATCTGCATCTTTATGAAGTGTAGTCCTTTCTGTAATAAGTTCTATCTTCGGTTTGTTTGGGGCGCCCTTAGGTCGTCCTCTTCCTTTCTTTAATTTTTCAATCATGATGTAAAGTTCTCCATCGTTATATTTTTGGTGGGTGTTTCCATTATTGAAAAGTCACCAATGTTATCTATTAATTGATTCAATCTTTGTGTGCGTAAATAGTCAAAGACTTTGCCCTTGACTGGTTCTACTTTAGAATATTCACTAAGAATTGCATCTTCTATTTTATCTGGAATCATATCGAAATCAATTAATGTTTGATTTCTTAAATAATTACGGTAGTATTTATCATCATTGCCGATAGTGATTCTGAGATATTTATCTAATATAGGTTTGCGTAAAGGCGTTTGTCTAATGCCTGCATCTAAACAATCATCGTTAGATAATATATTTGGTATGCCGTCTGACTTATCTCCCTTTAATATATGTTCTTTTAAAAACATATTTGCATCTTCACAATTAATCTCTTTGTTTAAATTAGGAGACCATTGTCTTACACCAGAATATTTGTGTAGTTGTTGAAAGTCTTTATCACCAGAGACAACCATAATGTCTTCTTGCATATGAAACTTCTTAACTATGACGGCGATGATGTCATCTGCCTCACACTTCTCAACATACAAATACTTGTACGGAAAGTTATCTCTTATTTCTTCTTTAACTTGTTGCAGTGTATCAAAGATTAAAGTCCAATCTCTTGCATCTGCCTCTCTAGACTTTTTACGATTCGCCTTGTATAAAGGGAAGTAGTCTTTACGCCATGTATTACCGGCGTCTGTACATAGAACAATCTGACCGTAGTCTCTGCCATATCTTTTCTGATAAGTTCTAAGTGAGTTTAGTATCATATGCCTAAGCATAGATTCGTTGATTTCATTATCGTTACTTTTCAGTTGAGCCATGAGGCCTGCGATAATGGTTTGTGTGAAGTCAATTAATATCATAATATTCTCTAGTTCTTTTAATGATACCAGTATACTCTATTAGAGGGTTGATTGTCAAGCAGGTAAATCAACTATTGAAACATTACCAGCGACACTGATTCTAACAGCGTTCTCTTCGTAATGTGCAAATACTACATGTCTTAACCAAGAAGGAAATATAATTATATCTCTACGCTTAGGTATGTGTTGATATCCAGTCCAGTTCATATAGTTGTCTTCGCCGTACTTTAGTTCAATCATACCAGCAAGTTTACGATTCGTGGTATTCTCACCTTGTACTTCATGTGGTGTATCATACTCATTGTCTTGTATTTCATCTATATGAAGTTTGTCTAAATCATTTCTACAATATACTACAAAAGAAAAATTACCTGAATGTGAATGAGGTGGATTAAATTCTCGTGCCTCTTGAATATTAGACCAGATGCCGTCTAGTTGTAATGGCATTCCAGATTCACCAATAGCGTAATGTGAAAATCTATCACAATGCATTAATAGTTCATTGTGTAAATCTTCTGATATGCCAGTTGATAAGTCTGATTGTTTTAATATTCTTCCTGCAAGTCTACCAGATGCATCGAATTCAATCTTGCCACCTAGTTCTACTATGAGTTCATCTAATTCATTTACTGCAAACTCTGAAACCATATCTGTATAAACAGGAGGACCAAATGGGAATATAACAGGCATCTCATGTTTGTATTCATATGCCTCCTCTGTTGTACTATCATCACTTCGTTGAGCAGCACCAAGAGGGTCGAGTAAAACCTTTTCTCTTCTTGAGAGTTGGTCGTCTAATCGGGGTTCTTCTTTTTCTTTATTATCGATTGGTATCACTTTCATTATTTTTCCTCATGTAATTTTATAAAATATTCTGCATCAACACATACTAGTGGTTTCTTTCTATTCTTTTTAAATACTACGAGTGGTTCGTACTTACCACAGTTTGCCTCTGACTGTTCATAGGCAGACCATATGTTGACCTTCTCTTGATTCTTGCACTCTACTGAGTATGGAAAATATTCTCTTGACTGAACACCCATGATAACATCTTCACCAGATGAACCCATTGGTCTGGATTCCATATCTTCTGGATTTAATTTTAGATGTTCTACTAATTTAGTAACAACCCACTTCTGTAGATTTCTACCCTTCGCTTTCGCTGATGATGTTTTCATTAAACTGTATACTCACTCCGCAGCCACATGCTGACTGCTCATTTGGATTTAAGAATTTAAAAAATTCATTTAATCCTTCTTTAACATAATCTAAAGTCATACCATTTAGAAATGGTCGACTCTCTTCATTAACTAGAAAAGAAAACTTACCATAGTCGGTAACTTCGTCTCCTTCTCTTAATATATCCTCTGCGAATATATATTCATAACCTGCACAACCACCACCAGTTACACCTAGTCTAACTTTTGATACATTGCGTTCTAATAATTTTTGTATTGCGATATCTGTAATTTCTATCATATAATTATTTAGTCATCTAGGCCAGGATAAAAGTTCTCATTTCTTTCTTTATATCCATAGAACGAACCTTCTTTCTCTACATTGAACATACCTTGACACCAATTGTCGGCACAATCTTCTGCGAATGATTCTGAGTGACTATACAATTGTCTGCACTCTAGTAATTTGCCATTCTCCATCAAGTCTACTTCAAAACCTTCACTAGTCTTCCACACCTCAGCGGTTCTGTTCTCATGGCTGAATTGGTGAAAGCTTGTTCTAGTCATCGTTGTCCTCTGGTAAAAATTTACTCTTATCTTTTATTGAGTCATAAGGTATATGAATTTCTTGGTCGTCTGGTATATATAAATGATTAATCATTGAACGATTACAAGTATCGATTGCATCGTATACTGTTTCGACAATTGATTCGCCACCTAGATTAAATGATGTATTGAATATAATCGGTACACCTGTTCTTTCATAGAACCCTTTAATTAAATTATAATAGTTTGGGTTCTGTTCTTCTGTAACTGTTTGAATTCTACATGTGTTATCTGAGTGAACCAATGTAGGTATATCTTTGAGTGCCTTTGGTTTACACTGAAGTGCAAATGACATCCAAGGTGATTCTGGTAATTGTAACATGTCAAAGTATTCTTCTGCATGTTCTAACATGACACTACATGCAAAGGGTCTATAGGACTCTCTCTTCTTCACCATGTTGAGTATGTTCTTTGCATCTCTATGTCTAGGGTCAAACATAATAGAACGATTGCCTAACGCACGAGGACCCCATTCAGACTCTTCTTGGTATATACCAACTATCTGTTGATGTTCTATTAACTCGTCTAGAACATCGTCTAGTTCTCTATGAATTTGTGTCAGTAGCATTCTCTTCTCCTTTTAATATACTTCTATGCATGTCAAGTGCAGCCCCAACTGCCGTACCACCATCGTGAGGGATAGGGTCAACAAAGAACTGAACATCTGGAAAGAGTTTCAAATACTTTGCATTGTTGGTGCAGTTTAAACTAAACCCACCTGAAAGAACAATGTTCTTGCAATTCGGAACTAAATCTAATGCCTTCTGAATGACTGTTTGTGCATGGTCAAGTGAATCATGTTCTAATTTATTTGCAGTCGTATGTTTATTCCATATGTTACCCATACTGCCATCAGGTTGTAATGTACCATAAGATGCCATACCCATAACTTTACCAGCGGCACGACCATGTTCGTCACAACCTAATGCATAGGACATGTTACTAAAGTTCATACCCATACTAGGTAGTGAAGTAAATACAGACTCGACACCATCGTAATCATAAGTCTCATCGTTCATACACATGAGAGGGTCTTCACCCCAACCACCCATATTCATTTCATTTCTTAAATCAGATAAGAATCTATGATTAGAATATCTTTTATATAAGGGGGTGACTTCTTCATTTTTATAATGCCAGATACATTCAATCTCTTGATAACCAGGCCAGTCTTCAAAGTAAGTATTCCAACCACCACCGTCCCATGTGATGCATATTGCTTCTTCGTATGGGGATAGATGACTACCACACACAGCATGGAAGTAATGATGTTCTGGTTTGAACTCTACTCCAGTATTCTTAGGTTGTACTTGTTGTGAGATTGACTTGTTAATATATTCGTCTTCATCTTCTTTACGAGTATTCTTTTGAAATACAGACGAACCATATTCACTTTGTATTGAAACTAAATGTTCGTATGATAACTGTTGACTAGATATATCTTTAATGAGTGCCTGTTGCAGTTCCCTGTCATGCTTCACCTTGTCTGTTACATTGACCTTAAAGTCTCTCCTATCGAAGGAGGCGAACGCCAGATAGTCTGGAGAATGTAGTTGTTTGTGTTCGATACAGACGAGTCCTAACTCTTCGTAAGGTTCATCGCCGTTATTATCTTCTGAGGGTGACCAGTATTTACTTCTGCGACTTCGCTCTTCTTCGTAAACATGTTTGACGATGCCGTCTTCAACGACTGCCACTGCTGTGTCATGTGATGTATTCACACCAAGAATCACTGTTGGTTTGTTTTTCATAATATATTTCCTGTTATGAATTATTTTGTTATGTTATATTCTTTATTTAGGGCGTCTTGTGTCACCATATTTCTATGTAGAAGGTCGGCAACCATTTCTGAATGGCCAATTTTACGCCCTTGATACTCACCCATAAGATAAGAACCAGTAGCACAAACACTAATAAAGATAAAATGTATGATGTATAAGTCCATATTCTTATTTATAGATTATTATAATGGTCATCTAGGTCAGCATTCACTGATTTTTGATTTCTTTTAAAAATTTTATCGCCAAAGAGAATGATTTTCTCTGTAAGACACCTCTTTTTCCATTGATAATGTATTGTCATGAACAAACCTGCCCATAATCCGAGTGAAAAAAGATACTTGAAGAGTATCCATGGTAATAATATGAGTTCTAACATTTATTTTCCTTACAAATGGTGCTGAGTGTCGGGTTCGAACTGACGACCTACTGATTACAAATCAGTTGCTCTACCAACTGAGCTAACCCAGCGTGTTAAATTAAACTGGAGGGGTGGGAAAACACTCTCACGCATGTCGTGAATAAATTGTGGACTTGGTGATGTTCGTTTCCCTGCCCCTTACCCGAGCAACAAGCAAATGTTGCCCCTATTAAAAGTAACCTGTGAATACATTATACACTGGTAACATGCTATTTACTAGGCCCTTTTAGACTTTTTCTTTGCATACCCAGTACCTTGACTGATTTCTTCGATTCGTTTGTTGTTTGCCTTCCGTGATTTGTTGCGTATACGCTTGGCTGCTGTCTCACGAGCCCATTCGTTTTCGTTGAGTGCAATATAATCATCACACCCTTGACCTAGACCACGAAGAAACTTAAGAAAACGGTTCTTTTCAGTCTTAGTCATCATAGAGTAGGCTTCAACGAAGTCTTCCTCGGTAGACACCAACTCAGAGATTAAACCATCCCACTCGTGGCGCATGAGTTCAACCAGTTTGCGTTTGTATTCTAGCCCAGTAAGATACTGCACCATATCAAACTTGGTCTTATAACCGTTATCCATAAACTGGTCAATCTGATACTCAATCTCACCGAGTGCATCATTGACTTTGTTTTGCATTGCTAATTGTATTTTATTCATAGAGTGTATATATTAAACTAAAGATTTAAAGACTCCAGCGAGGAGTATCATAAAGCCGACAGCGTTAAGTATAATCAAAGCTCTGTCATTCCAAAGTATACCAACACAAAGCCATCCGAAGACCCCAAGGGTGCTGAGATACAAGTCGAAGAGACTAAACGCTTCCAGACCAGTAGCTCTCATCGCCATAGAGGTTATCAGTACCATACTAGAGAACCACTTGATGTACCACGCATAGTCTGGCTTTTGCTTGGTAAGAAATATGTCGGTTTTCATTGCATCCATCCCAGGATGATATTAATGATGATTATCCATACGCATAGTAGATTAGAACCCACTATAGACATACGAACATATGTAATAAGGACTTCATTGGCACTGTCATATCCATCGTCTTTACCAAAAGAACCAAGTGCGTGTTTAATAATCTTGAACCACCTTACTTCTTCCAATAGTCTCTCTCCCATATAAGAGGTATGTAAGTACCTGTCTTCTGTTCTTCATTCACATGTGCCATAAGATATAGACAGCAAACGCCTAGGAGACTTGCAAGGCCCAAGAAAAAAATTTCTAGACCACTCATAGACTCTCACCTAATATAAATGCGAGTGGTATAAACACATAGAGACCTATCAGTAATCTCTCTACTCTATCGAACTGTTCATTGGTTGGCATAAT
>TARA_R110001592_G_scaffold7953_2_pt1 | contig 16004 bp, 11 predicted proteins | sample TARA_R110001592 | Tara Oceans TARA_R110001592 (sample SAMEA4398387) | marine metagenome | biome: Polar Biome; feature: [SRF] surface water layer (ENVO:00010504); material: water (ENVO:00002006), including particulate matter (ENVO:01000060) such as... | depth 5 m
CTTATCTGAGGACATTACTTTATATGGCCAAGATTTGTCTTCTTGTGTAGTATTACACCATGCTATTTGCTGTATTTTAGCATCAAATAACTTACATTTATCTATTGTACTTTGTGTAACTAAGTATCCGTTGTTCTGTAAAAACTGGCAGTAAATAGAGCTACAAGGATGAAAATCTGATTCTTTAACAGTCGAATTTTCAGGTTCCCAAGCCGGCGTCCAAGTTACTGTAGGGTTAGTAAAAGTGTTACCCATTTCGTTAAATAAACTAGTTTTTGACACCATTTGGTCTTTTAAATGGCAGTATGTTTGTATAACATCGTCATTGTCTCTATGTACATTTTCTAGTGTTAAATCGTAATTGTTTTGTTGTTCTGGTTCTACAGAATACATTTGAAAGGCTGTATACGGTGCTTGTTGCATTACTGTAGTTGTGTTATCTATTATTGCTAAATCTCTTATTAAGAATCCTCTATCACAATATCCTAGATCTGTATTGCCTTGATTTAGTTGTGCATGTATGCTGTCACTGTGCATCCCCCAATTCTGTAGACTATTTTTTAAAATATTTTCTTCTCGGTTTTTTACAATATCTTTAAGAGACCCAGTTGCTATAGAAGTATAGTAATCTAGTCTATGAAAAGTACTCCACATCACACCTACTAAATCTGTTTCGCACAAATTATGTGTGTAACTTAATTGGTTTAATATAGTAGAAATATAAGTGTTGCCTTGTCCTGCTTTAGCAAAGCAATGATAGGCTAAGTGTGGGTTTTGTTCTGCTATAATATTTGCCCAGGTAGGCCAATACCATTCTGTAAAACTACAGCCTATAGCAAAAAATCTTGTATATTTAGAAGTATCTAATTGGGAGAAATCTGTTAAGAGCATACATATAGTTATCTAAAACTATTAAACCCTTTCAATGAGATCGGCTAGTTTGCTATTAGCGTTTTTAGTATTAGTTGCTATTTTATCCAAGACACCTTTTACAGATTCGGGCCCAGTTGCTGAAGCGTTGGCCTGAGCTTCTGCTGATGCAGTCGGACTAGCACTATTAGTATTTATTTGCGGTGAGTCACCTCCACCAAACATTTTATCTCTAACAGCACCTATAGAATTACCTAAATTTTCCATAAAGCCTTTATTTGTTGCATTGTTTAGTTTTTTAAGAGCGTCTGCAGATGCTAATAATTCTGCTGTGTCGATAGCATTTAATTCGTTTATAGATAAAATTAATTGATTCATACCATCTGTGAATGCCAATAGACCGTCACCATTTAAACTTGCAAATTTTTCAAATATGTCTAGTTGTTTGTATTGATCGCTTAAATCAGGACCACTGAACCATCCGTCGTTTGTTGCATTACCAAATGCTACCATTGATCCTGCCATAGCATCGATGCCTTTTGCAGTTGATTCTAATTTACCAGAGTCAATTTCTGCTAGTAGTTCAATGTTCTTTCGCTGATTGTCTAATAGCATTGCATCTTCATCTGCCGTATTACTAAATGAGTCTACTAACATGCTTATACCACCTGCGGCTAAACCTATACCTGCCGCGGCTATACCAACTGCCGCAATCGCGGCGGCTACTGACAATATAATAGGAATAGCCGGTAAGGCGGCTATACCAAAGGCACCTATTGCGGCACCTACTGCCGGGAAGGCAACTGCGGCAACTAATAATCCGCCTATTATTGCAACACCAAACATGCCCTGCATCATATCGCCGAATTCCATGTTACCTAGTTTCTCTATAGCAGTTGATATGCCTAAAATTGCCACGCCAACACCAGCGGCGGCTACGCCAAATGCGGCCATGCCTACTGCACCTGCACCAAAACCTGCACCCATTTTAGCGGCTGTTTTACCTTGTCCGCCACCTAATCCTGGTATTTTATTACCTAAAAAAGATACAGCATTGCTCATTCCATTTTTAAACAATCCGCCAACTACATTTTTAATAACACTTAAACCAAAGGCAAATGCCATTGCTTTTGCAATAGTTTTTCCTAGACTGAATACTTCTTCGCCATCTTCTTCTGTTGTGCCAATAACCATACTTGCTACCCAACTTAATGCATTACCTAATGCACTAGCAAGACCAGTAACTACTGTGAATGCTGTAACCATGTTGTCTATAAAGCCGTCAACATCATCTGCTTCCCAAGAGGCTACCCACGTCATAAGTTTGTCGCCCATTCCTTCAATCAGAGGATTAATTTTATCTTTGAGCGTTTGAGTAAATTTGACAAATTTGCCATCAACACCGTCTACAGTTGTAAACATCTTAGCAAACTGCTTTGCAACTTTATCTGCAACTTCGTTGATTGTGTGAAATATACCTTTGGATTTTATAACTGCTTTGCCATTTTCCATTATAACTTTGTTATTTTCATCCAACTCATAAGTTGTTTCTGTAAAGGCATCCATTACACCTGCCAACGGAGTACCAAAAGCACTAATAACGCTTTTTGATGCACCAGAAATTCCATTAGAGAATTTTGACAAAGCATTATCGTATGTTGCCGCGCCTTTGGCTAGAGCATTAAAACTGTTGGCTAACTTGTTTGTGTCAGCCTGCAATATTTGTCCAATAGATAAGTTTAATTGTTTGCCCAATTCACCAAAGTTTTCAATGACTGGCCTCATTGCTTTTAACTGTTCTGGTCCTAGACCTTTGACACCATTAATTAATTCTGACTGGAATCCTGCCATTAATTTTTGGGCTTCTTCTGGATTAGTTTTACTTAATTCATTTATTTGCTGTATTCTTTTTCTTAAATCTGTACCAGCATTAGCGTCTAGCACACTCAATGCTTCAAATAAGTCGCCACCTGCATCTGTTCTAAATGCTACACTTTCAAGCATTGCATTTTGAATAGCATTGTTTACACCTTGACTTAATCCAATAGAAGATAAATCACCAGCCATGCTTTGAATAGAAGTTACAAAACCTTGAGAACCTTCTCCCATAGACTGTAATAATAACTGTACTGACGCATTAGTTGTTAATGTATCATCTGATGAACCAGAAATTTCATCAATGCTTTTACCAAGTATTGCTGTTTGTTTTAATTGTTGTTTGTATAGATCTGCTGTACGTTTTGCTTGTTTGTTACCATCAAGCATATTCAAGATACCAATTTGTTGCCTAAGCTCTAAATCTGCATCTAAGGCGTCGCCCATTTGTTGTAGTGTTAAACCAAAGTCACTACCTGCACCTGTTAAATTTTGTATTTCTTTTGTTAAACTAAAAAACGTTTCTCTGCTAGAAGATGCTATTACGTTAGATGCTTGTTCTAATCTTGCAGAAATTTCATCAGCATTGTAACCTAGTAGTTGTAAAGAATTTCGGAAATTCTGTGCATTGTCCATTGCACCACCAGTTTGTAGATCTAAACTGGTACCGCCCCTGACATCAGTTAAGTCATCGCCCATGCCTTTTAAGGAATATATGGCCGCAGATACGGCTGTAGCAAAGATACTGATAGTACCGCCTACAACAGACAATGCTGTTTTAAATAGTCCTAAACTGTTATTTGTTGATTTAACATCAAATGTTCTACCTTCGTCATCACCAATGTCTTTGATTGCTTTAATTAACGAATCATTATCTTTATCTTGTTCTTTGTTGCCTTTTGCATTTTCTTTTGCAAGGTCTTCCATTGCTTTTTTTTGTTTCTTTGATGCACCTTCCAGATTTTCAATAGCAGACAACATTTTTTTGAGAGTAGACTCTCTAGCATATACAGGTATGTCTATTGGTCCAGTTTCTGTATTGATTGTTTCAGTTGCCATAATATTATTAAAGTACCATTTTAATGATGATAAATAGTTTTTGGATTAAGTGGTATCATCTTTATACTATTTATCCTTTTTATTAACAGGAGTTTTAATATGGCAAATAAAAAAAGTAATCCATTAGCAGGTTTCTATCGTGCGCCTAAAATGTATACAGCAATACCCACAGGCGGAAAATATTACGATAACGACATCATAGACTGGCCAGACACCAATGAGTTGCCTATTTTTCCTATGACAGCAAAAGACGAAATGATTATGAAAAATCCAGATGCATTGCTTAATGGAGAAGCAGTAGCACAGGTAATTAAAAGTTGTGTACCTTGTGTATCTAAGCCGAGAAAACTAATCAGTAATGATGTAGACACGTTGCTTATTGCAATACAAGGTGCTACATACGGTGACGAAGTTAAGGTTTCAGCAAAATGTCCAAAGTGCGATCATGACAATGAAGCTCTAGCCAGTGTTGAAGTATGTTTAGATGGAATGGTTCCAGTAACTGAGGATTATAATTTTATAACTGACAATGGATTAGAAATATCTGTTAGACCTTTTTTGTATGAAAGCACAATTAAGGCCGGAGTTGCTAATTTTAAAACTACAAGAAGTTTACAAGCACTTCAAGAAGTTGCCGACGAAATGGAACAACTTAAAGCATTCAATGAAAACTTTATGCAGATTGCAGGATTAAACTTTGACTTGATTGTTGATAGTGTTAATAGTGTAACTGGCACAGACGCCGACGGTGAAAATTTTATTGTTACCGACAGTGAAAGTATAAGAGAGTTTTTAGAAAACTGTGAAGCAAGTGTTGGTACTGCCATAGAAGGCAAGATATCAGATATTACTGGATTAGGTATCAATAAGACATTTAAGTTACAATGTGAGGAATGCGAAGAAGTTTATGAAACTGAAATTGCATTTGACCCTGTAAATTTTTCCACGGCTTCTTAGCAAATGCACAACCTGAGGCGGTAATAGAGTTACTCAATAAACTCCGCAAAGAAGCCGATATCCTAGAGAAAAGCCTAATAGAAATTGCTGTTTATAGCGGCGGTAGTATATCCTGGCAAGATACTCAGATCATGTCTATTAAAGAACGCGAAGTTGCTGTTAAAGTCATTAACAAGTTTAATCAAATTAAATCAGGCAAAAATGTAGATGAGTTTTAACTTCAAGTAATAGACACTTCGTGTCTTTCCAATCTACATTCGTTCGTTCGTTTCACTTCACTTACTCATTTGATTGAAAGTTTTTAAAAGTAATATTTTAATAATTTCGATTTCATGCAGATTCCGAGGTCATATGAAGCCTACCTAAGTGGCTCCATAAAAAAATTGACTTCATGCGAGTACACGTCGGCCATAAACGAAGACAGGTATTTTGTTTGCACTCTATTGGGCTCTGACCTTACCCGACCTGTGTCGATTTTTAATCTCAACTCGCTTCACGCATGAGAATATAGAGGATAGCAATAACTTTTCACAACTATTAAGACTTAGCAAATGTATCTCACCAGTGGGTGGACATTTTAGCATCCTTACGGGTAGTGCTAAGAATCGCATAACAACCAATGCTCACGCATACCATCTCACATCAGAATGGATTTTGCAACGGAATTATAATTGGCCCGTCAACCGTATGTGTTGTTTGTGTTTTTAAGAGTTAGACTTTGTGTCTGTGGGTGCCATGTTTGTATTCAATAGATACTTATATGTATGCATACTGCTGGTATAACTTTTTTGAACAGAACTTGTCATAAGTATATGTATGATAAGATTACCGGATACCCACCCTATTGTAATAAAAAATATTTTATCACATATCCAGTGCCAAGAACTTATAAATCAATTACCTGAGATGAACAAAATACGAAAAGCAAAAGGTAAATTGTTACCTGGCAAATGGAGTGAAAACTTTATAAACACACAAAGAATTAGATTAGAAGAACAAACAGAAGATTGGTTAAGAGGACTATTAGGCATAAAAAATGTATCTAATAATATGTATGTGTGTTTTTACAAAAAAGGAGATATGTGTAAATCGCATGTGGACCCTGTGCAATATACAGTACTCTTAACTTTAAATGACAACTACAACGGCGGTGAGCTAACGGTACAAGGGGACAAGATAGAATTAAATACAGGCGACTGTGTTGTGTTTAAGGGAGATACTAAACACGAAGTAAGTGAAATTATTGATGGTGTTAGGTGGAGTTTAAGTGTTTGGCTTTTTTAAATGTTGTTTTTTGTAATCTTGTAAACTATATCTTTTACACCAGTGATTGGGTCCTCAACCTTGTATGCTTTTACTTTACCAGTGCTACCTACTGTTTCGTCTAACTTGTACACTAAGTCTCTGCCGTATATCCTATAGTGGTCGTGATTAGTGGAATCAGGATAACCCCAATCTTTAGTTTCCTTATACATCACAGGATTAGGAACAGTAATAAAAAGCATACCACAAACTTTTAATATGCGTAACAGTTCTTTTATTGCAGTAGTATCGTTCTCAACATGTTCTAATACATGGTTGCAAAATATCACATCATAACTGTGATCTCTTCTGTTAATTTTTTGTATGTCTATAGAGTTGCTTACACCGTATATGGATGTTTCTGTTTTGCCAAACCAAGGATAAATGTATTGCTCTATAAAAGGTTCGTCACTGAGATGTAATAATGATAAATTGTTAAATTGTTCTTTGTGTTCGTCTAAGACTTTTTTTAACGACCTATGCCGTTCAGTGCTAAAACAAACAATGCATTCTGCATTTGGACAAGACCAGTCTCTCCAGGCAGGTTGTTGAAATTGTGTATTACCGCAGTAATTACATTTATTTGTCATTTGAGAAATGTTCTTTAAGAACGTTTGACCCACCGATACGAACGTTTATAATTCCGTTATAGTAATCATCAGTTAGCAATACTTCTCTATCAAACTGCTCTTTGGCTTCTAAATAACTAGAAATACCTCTGGTAGGACACATGTGCAGTATTTCACGAATAAAATTACTTTCTCCGTATGTTAGAACATCTTCGTTTAAGTGATCTGAACTGCCCCAATATGTACGCCAGTCACTTTCTTTGAAGCCACGACGTTTATTTTTTTTGCCTTTTAAGGGTGGTTTGGTAGTTTTGAACTTAGCAAGTTTCTTACCAACATATTTCATACCATTTTGTTTATTTGTAATTAAATAAACAAATGCTTCGCAGTCTTCTGGTAGTGAGTCAATTACTTCTCCGTTGTATAACCAGGTCATGTTATATACTCGGTGTCAGTATTATATGCTGTGAAGCCTCCCTCTTTTACAACTGTTAGCACATTATTAACACGGCCTACTAATTCTTCTTTGTGAGATATAAGTAAAATATTCTTGCCCTGCTCTCTGTTCATTTTTTTAAGTATTGCTAGTGCATTTTCAACACCAGTTGTATCCATACCGCTATCAATAAGTTCGTCAACACACATCAAATTCATTGGGTGATTAAGGCTTTCAAATATATCCCTAAATGCCCAACTTAATCCAAGTATAAGCCTATTGCGTTCACCTCTACTTAAATTATCAAAATCTAAGTCTCTACCATATTCTGTAATTTCAACACCTAGGTCACTTGCAAACTTAACATCATGTGGTAAACCTAACTTATCTAAGTAATGTGCTAGTCTATGATTGAGATAAGCAATGTTTTGATCAATAATACGTTTACGAATAAAACTATCCTTACTAGTCAATAACTTATACAAAAACTCTTGATGTTCTTTTAAGAAAGTTACTTCATTTATGATCTCAAAGTCAACAGCCTGTAAACCTGTTTCACGCAAAGTTTCTACCTGTTCATCGTAAGGATTTATTTCTTTTGTTTTTTCATCTAGTTGTTTTTCTAGGGTATCTAAATTATGTTTATGCTCTAATGCACTTTCTAAACTTTCATAAAAAGTATCTTGCATAGGAGGTACAGTACCAAGTTCCTGTATTGCATTTTCTAAATCAGTTAGACGTACTTCTAATCCTTCTCTGTATTTTTCTTCTTCTGTGTGCTTTTGCTCAAGCTCTTTTGTGTATTCTTCGTGTGTGTCTAAATGTGCTGTACTCTGTTCACAAGCAGGACATACACCTTCTTTTGCTTTTGTAATATTGTTTTCTAATTCAGATATTTTAGTATTACTTCTGTTCAAGGACGTTGTTGTTGTACTTTGCTCTTTCTCAATAGTCTTAATAGCCGTTTGTTGTTCTATTACATCGGCATTACTTTTGTGTGCATTAATTTCATTTTCAATATCTATTTCCATGAGCGTACTTATAGACGTAGCCATGTCTTCAAGTTTATCAGAGTGTGTTTTTTGCCATGCTTTGCCTCTACTAGTAATTTCGCTAATGTTTTTCTCTATACGTTTATTACTAGCCTCTATGGCACTAATTTTTATTTCTTCTTCTTTTATTCTATCTCTGCTACTTTTCATTAGTTCTTTAAGAACTTCTGCCTTCTCACTAAGCTCAGTTATACCTAGCAACTGTTCAATCATATCACGTTGATCATTAGGTTTCATGCCTAAGAAAGGTTCTGTATATGTGTTTAATGCAATTAAATGCTTGAACATTAAATGAGGGAATCCAATAATTTTTTCTATTTCTTTTTGGGTCTCTCTGCTGTCGCCTTGTTGCTCTTGGTCGCTTGGCTCCACTCCGTCAATGAATAACTTTAATGTATTAGGACGTCTTGCCCGTTCAATTCGATATTCTGTGCCATCAATTTCAAAGTCAACAGTAACAATCATGTTCTTGCCGTTTGTTTTGTTGATTAAGTTGTCACGACGAATGTTAGTAAGTGCTTCTCCGTACAATGCATAACTTAGTGCATTAATAATAGTAGTCTTACCTGTGCCATTCCTACTGCCGTCACCGCCCATATCTAAGTTGTGACCTAGTACTAACGTTAGATTAACATTATCAAAATTTACTGCTTGAGTTTGAGCACCTACGCTCATAAAATTCTTTGCAGAAACGTTTTTAATTTTTAACATTATTGAGTTTCTATTCCGTTGTATATGTCTATTAGTTTTTGTCTATCTATTGTGTTTGATTCAATTGTTTCTAATTGTGTGATTACAATTTTGTCCACACTTTCAAACTCTATCTCGCCGCCTTCATAGGCTTCCTCTTGTTCCTTAATTGGAATAAGTTGCAATTCCCTTACGTTATATTGCTCGGCCATCTTTTCTCTGATAAAATTTGCTTCTTCATAAGATATGCTGATGTCAAGTTTTACTCGTGCATAAGTGTATTCATCTAGTAACGTTTCGTGATTGTCTAATAAGTCCTTTAATGTAAAAGATTTATACTTTGGACACTCTGCCCAGTTAACATATACAGGTTCTTTGTCCCATTCTAAAAACATTGCACCACGATCTGAGTCACCTACATCTGCATAATTATGCGGGAAAGCATTGCCTATATAATGTATGTTATTTTTATATTGTCTTTTGTGAAAGTGTCCGCTGAATACATACTCAGGGTTTGATAGCATTTTATCATTTATGCCGCCATGGTCTGGCATTTCTACTAAGGCATTCATTTTAAAGTAAGGTAGCTCTAAGTGTGCAAACATGTACTTGCATTCTATTTTTGCAACATCTTTATACTCGTCACCAACAAGCCATGGTATAATAGCAACATCATCTTCTAGGAAGTGGTCGTCTATCATTACAATATTAGGTAAGTCTCTAGCAAACTCGATACTGTTTAGGTCACGTTTTTCTCTGTAGTATAAATCATGATTACCTAAAATAACATAAACTTTTTCAAATGCATCATTAAGTTTTTTTAAATCTCTGATACTCTGATTCATAGTTGCAATGTTTACACTTGCTCTATGATGGTGCCAGTCTCCTAGAAAAATACATGTTTCACAGTTTCTTGCTTTTGCTTCTGCAATAAACCAGTCTACAAATCTTTCACAATCACTTAGATGTAATCTACTGTTTTGTTTTAAGCCGTAGTGAATATCCGTGAAACACGCGGCATGTTTAAAAAGTTGTGACATAAATTAATCAAAGGCTCCTGCATCTTTGTTCCCTGATTCCATTGATTCTCGAAGTATTCGCATTTCGTCTTCATGCTTAATTTGTCTACTATAACTAGGTAAGTGCCCTGTGTCAATTAAAATATCGTCTCTGATACTTTGATTACGTTTTTCTAAGTTTAAAACTCTTGTAAAACTATTAATAACTGCGGCAGTATAATATGCAAACGGATTGTCTGACTTTGCTTCGTTAAACTGTAGACCTACTTGGCTAAGTTGCACTAATGCTTGTCCACGCATTTCGTCTACATAAGTATAACCTCTCCAGTTTGCTCTATGGCTAAACCTTTCTACAAGTTTTAAAAACATAGTTCCTAGTTTATTTGTAATTCTTCCTACGCCTGGATTAAAATCACCATTACTTAAACTACCTTCCCAATGGCTTCTTGAAACTTCTTTGAGTTCACCATTTTGATATGCATAATGCATAAATGGTGGGAAGTTTACTTTTGCCTTTGTTTCTGCTTCATTTCTAGGATTCTTCTTTCTGCCTGGCTCCAATGGAATATGCTCCATTGTCATAACTCTAAAAGTTACATCTTCATCAGAAATAGTGTCTAAGTCTACTGCAAATTCTTTCTGCTTAGGTTTATTTCTATAGTCACCTGTTCCATGTTTTAGCATTGCTTCTGCATATAGTTCGCTTTGGATTCTTGCGGCTTGATTCTGCTTTGCCTCGAGAACTATTTGTGGAGTAATTTCACTGACGTCAGTAACTATAATGTCGTTTTGGAAATATTTTTCGTCAGCAAGCCAACAAAAACTCATTTTGCTTTTGTGGATCTCCTTCAAAATATCCTTATTATTAAGGTAATTTACCTTTTTAGGTTGTGCCATGTGTTCTCCAAAATTATGATATTAAACAGTTATTATACATTATACTTAACAAAAGTCAAGTAGTTTCTGACAGAATTGTGAAAAATAAAAGCAGTTGTTAATCTTGTTGATAAATACTACTATAGGAGAAATCATGGGAATGTTTGATAGAACTAAAAATGCCTTTAATGGCTTACTAAATAATAAAATTGCGGAAGCCAGCAGTAGACTGGGTGACAAAGATCCATTGGCTAAAACATTTTTTGATCGTATGCTGGGCTCAGCATTTCCTGGATATGGATTACCATCTAATCCAAACACGGCTATTGGTGAGACAGAAATTAATGCCAGAATTGCTAGACTTATTATAGAAGCAGAAGCAATGTCTCAAGCGGCTCCAACTTTGCAGTCAGACAAAACACTTGCTAAGTCGTATGATTGGAGAGCAAGACTTAGACCTAAAAAAGGTGGAGAAGACATGTTTTACCAAAAAACTTCAAATGGTGACACAGGAGATTACTTGCTTAAACCAATCGAAGAGTCAGGCGGCATGGTATGGCAGTATACACCTACTATTATGGTAACAGGACAGTCTAATTACAACCAAGCACACATGCAAGGGATGAACTATCAAATTAACACATTCCAAAATAGTACACCACCTATGCTACCTATATCTGCAGACTTTACTGCAAATGACATTTACGAAGCAAGATACCTGTTAGCAATCTTTACCTTTTTGAAAATATGTGGTAAAGGAGCATTTGGAGATTCAGCAGTTGCGGCAGGCGATTACGGAAGACCGCCACCTGTATTATTATTCGAATATATGGGAGACCACATGTTCAACAAGGTTCCTGTTGTTATGACTAGTTATAATATTCAGTTGCCTGAAGAAGTTGACTATGTACCGGTTAAAGTAGGAGATACTGTTACGCATGTACCTACTAGAACAAACATAATGGTTAACTTAGAACCTACATACACACCACAGAAACTACGAAGGAAGTTTAACCTCGACGCACTCACAAGCGGAGAAGCATATAGGGACGGGTTTATCTAATGCCTACATATAGAAGAGAAAGTTTTTTAAAGAATGCTGAATACAGAGACGACCAGTTTATGGATGTCAACAAAGTACCTAGCATAGGTAAAAGCATTGAAGATGAAACATATACTATAGAACCCGAATATGAAGAACGTCCTGATCAATTAGCATTTGTACTATACGAAAAAACTACATTATGGTGGGTGTTTGCGGCAAGGAATCCGGATATTTTAAAAGATCCGCTAGGAGACTTTAAAGCAGGAACTACTATAAAGTTACCTGCGATGTCTTCTATAAAGAACATTACAGGTTAAAATGGCAAATAGCAACGTACCGCAAATTGATGACCCTTACGTAGGCAAAGTTTACGGCAACATTCTCGACAATTATCATAGTCCAACATATAATGCTAAGTTGTACATGCTTAGATCAGAACTTTCCGTTAATGCCAAAGACGGAGTTGCATCGTTTGACGAATCATTAACAGGTCCTCCTGGAGACCAAATTGTACTAGCACAAACGGGTGTAACAGCCGCTACAATAGATAACATCGCTATACAGGCTTTAACAGCCACAGACGGCCCTAATGCTATACAAGTATCTTTCACTGTACATCAACCTGGTGCGGCAACATTTTTAGATCAAATGCAACTTGCTAGAGCATTTTTAGGTCAAGAAAATAGTTACATGCCTATTGTATTTTTAGAAATACGGTTTCAAGGATATGAGGCTGATATAGAAACCGACACAGATGATATCGAAGGTGGCGGATTCACCCAAATAAAAGGTCCGTATAGATGGAAACTTAACATTACAGGTATACAAGTAGAAATAACAGAAGGCGGTAGCCAATATGAGATAACAGCAGTACCTACAAAAAGTTTTGCTTATACATCACCGTTCTTTAGGATACCAGCAAACTTCACAACAGTTGGAAAAACAATCACAGAGCATACAAAAAGTTTAGAAGAGCAGTTAAACAAATACCACAGAGAAGTAGCCACTCATGAAGTAAAGGATACATTTGAATTTGATTTAAGTGAGTTACTAGGTTCAACTGGTGAGCTTAAAATTGTAGATGAAAATTTAATTACAAGTGCTGATGCCGACACAGATAATCGAAATGAGCAGATGAACGAAACGTTTAAGATAGGCGATGCCGTAACAGCCAAAAAAGCCTTTGTAGATGCTCCAAAAGATTCTGGTACAGAACCAGAACAAGTTTTTGACGAAGATAAATTAAATGTTCCTAAAGACATAACTATAGAAAAATACTTTGCGACATTATTAAGTATGAATCAAGAGTTTTATACTAAAATCTCAAGAAAGGAAGAACTAGATAGACCAGAGTCAGATGCAAAATTAGATCAAGCCTATGTCGTTTGGTTTAAGATGGATGCTAATACAACTATGCTTGGATATGATAAAAGCAGAAATGGACACGCACATCATGTAGTTTACAAGCCAAGGATGTACAGAAGTTCTAGGCCAGACATTGTTATTGACGACAAAGAAATTCAATCTAAGCCTGATGATTTCAAATCAAGAGCAGAAGAAATATTTGCCCAAGGCGGTCTTAAAAAAGCATATCACTATATCTTTACAGGTCTTAATGATCAAATTATGAGCTTAGATATTAAGTATGACAACGGTATTGCACTAATGGTTCCACCGGCTGGAGGAGCTCTTGGACAAGCCGCGGTAGTACTTGCAGAAAAATCAGGTACAATACCAGCAGGGGAAGATACTACATTAGAAGGTGTTGTTGAAAATTTTATTGAAGCAAAAGGTAACTCAACAGCAAAAGAAGTATTTAATAACTTAATAGACGGCATTAATAAACTTAAGGATGCGGCTTCTAATGGATTATCAGGATTAGTGCAACAGTTAGAAGATGCTACAGGATTAGATGTAGATATTATTAAAAGTGCAATAGAAGACGGTGATAATGCAGATGCCAGGCAGGCACTTGAACTTGCATTAGATAGCGAAGCCCTTTCGGCAATAAATGCACAGAACAATATAAATAATCCCACCACAGAATTTCCAGAGTACAAACCAGAACTTAGCGGATACAACTATGCAGTGGATTTAGTGAATCCAATGGAAACACCAATGACTGCTGATGATTTAGAACAACTTGGTTACTTGACTTTAGAAACTGTAGAAGAAGCAACGGAAATTAAGCCTAAACTAGATTCTACTAAACTACAATCCGACGCAGACAATCAAACTGCAACTATCAAAAAAGGTAGCGTACAAAACACATTATTTGGTGTGATAGCAAGTCAACACTCTAACGATATAGGGTTTTTGTTACAATTAGATATGACATTGAGAGGAGACCCTTGGTACTTAGGGAAAGATACAAATGATAATAGTGACGAAGAACAAGCAAACTTTTTTAAAGACGATAATCATTTCTACTTAGGATTACGTTCTCCAAAGACGTTCGATATGGACTGGAGAGATGAAGATAGTGATATAAATACTGGTTATTGGAAAGGAGACGGTGTCTCTAGATCTTTTGGAGGAGTTTATAGATTGATTAGTGTAACAAATAATTTTTCAAATGGTGAGTTTACAGTTGATGTAAATGCACAAAGAGTTGTACCAACACAAGATCCTAAAGTAGGAGCTCTTGTGGGGGCTAAGGGCGCCGCCGGAACATCTGGAACACTTAATGTTGATACAGACGACAAACTAAACGAATCAACGGAAAACAAAGATAATTTTAGGGGCCGAAAATGGCCTTTTGGGTAATATATGGCACTTGAGAATTTAAATAGGACTAAGCACAAAAGTCAAAACGAGAAAATTAAGTATGAGAAGAAACTTAATAAACGTTCTTTGCTGGGTATATTTCTTGCTGAAGTTGTTGCAACTAAAGATATTAACAGAACAGGCAGACTTCAGGTTTTTGTTCCTGCATTAGATGGCAGTAGAGGAAATACAGCATCGTACATAACTTGTAGATGGAGCTCTCCTTTTGCTGGAAGTACAGATGTAGAAGGATTGGGCGAAGATATCAAAGACTATGTTGGCACACAAAAAAGTTACGGTATGTGGATGGTACCACCAGACATAGGTAACTTAGTATTAATAACTTTTGCAGATTCCAATCCAAGCCAAGCATTTATTGTTAGTTGTATTTTTCCAGACAGGTTAAATCACATGGTACCTGGCATGGCGGCAGGAAAAAGTTATTCAGATCCTAGTGTTAAAATGCCAGTTGCAGAAAAGAATAGAAGAGATAGTAAAACAACACATAATGATGCTATTAGACCAGCACATGTAGACCTAGCAGAAGCACTTACTAAACAAGGATTAATAAATGATCCATTGAGAGGTGCAGGTAGTGGTAGTGCAAGAAGAGAAACGCCAAGTGAAGTATTTGGTATATTAACACCAGGTCCAAGAGACCCAGATAACTTTAATCATAGAAAAGGCGGACATCAGTTTGTAATGGACGACAATGAAAATGAGTCGTTAATAAGATTAAGAACTAGAAGAGGTGTTCAAATACTATTAGATGATACTACTGGTAGTATATACATGATTAACCAACGAGGAAATGGATGGTTTGAATTAGCCGCGAATGGTGATATAAATCTTTATGCCGAAGGCTCTGTTAATATGAGAGCAGAAAAGAATATGAATATCCGTGCAGACGGAAATTTAAATTTGGAAGCAGGACAAAACATACTCATGAAAGCCGCAGGAGACAGAGGAGCAAAAGGTGACTATGTTGGCATACCAGAATTTGGAGCATTAGGATTACCGCCATTAGGTGTAGGTGGTAACATTAGAATGGAAGCCGTAAACGAACTTTCAGGAATTGGTGGAACAGGAGTTGCAGTAACATCAATGAACGGAGATATGGATTTTAGTGCCGCAGGTAGAATTGCTTATACAGGAGCAAAACATGACATGACAGCAATAGGTGCCGCCGCACCTTGGGGTTCAGGCATCTCTATGTTATCTGATATAGGTCCAATTGATATGAATTCTGCTATTGCCGTAAATGCTAGATCGGGCGGTCCAGTTTCTATAGTAGGATCACTAATCAATCTCAATTCAGGTCCTGGCATACCAGCCATACCAGCAATTCCAGCCATACCAGCACCACAGATGGGAACAAACAAATTTAAAGATGCCGCAGAAAAAGATGCAGAGTTTAATCGCCCAGAGCCAGGTGTTACATCTGAATCAGATGGCGATGGTGCTAGTGACCTAGAAGGTGCCGCAGAA
>TARA_R110001592_G_scaffold331438_2_pt1 | contig 15999 bp, 26 predicted proteins | sample TARA_R110001592 | Tara Oceans TARA_R110001592 (sample SAMEA4398387) | marine metagenome | biome: Polar Biome; feature: [SRF] surface water layer (ENVO:00010504); material: water (ENVO:00002006), including particulate matter (ENVO:01000060) such as... | depth 5 m
CACTAATAGTTTGTTTCTCCATATTGACCTTCAACTTCTATATTTGTAATTTTAAGCTGAATCTCTTCTTCTTTTTTACCAATCTTTCTTAGTATTTTATTTTTAACATGATCATATACCTCATCTTTATCTTTTGATAAAGCAAAAGTGTCAATAGTATCATTTTTTATCTGCGTTTTAATGTAATTACTTCTACCATTATTTCTGTATTCAAAATCAACTATAACTCTATATATCGGTTTTCTCATTTTTATCGGTCATCTTATCCATTATTGATTTCAATCTAGTTTCTATTGCTCCGTCTTTTTTTGAACTATAAGTCCCCCACTCAGAAGGCCAAACATTTATACCTTTTAATCTTCTCTTAGTTCTAATGCTATCTTCAGATCTTCTCTTCTTGTAATCCTCAAATGATTCATTTTCTTTTCTTTTCATGCTGCAATTATACAATTTTTTTTTTACATAATCACTATAAAATCATACTTTCTTGAGTTTCTCTTAAATAAGAGCTGTCATCCATAGACTCTCCTATCTCACTATACCTTCCATTTTGAATGTTATATTTAAACTGAGCCTCTCCTAACTCTCCTATATGCCTAAATTTAACTTTCTGAACCAGAACTCTAGTTATCATCTGCTTGAAGTCTCTATATACGGTAATTCCATTATCCACTTGATTGTAAAAATTAGCAGAACCAGCTATATCATAAAGAGTAGGAATATCATAAGCTCCATTATCTTGTTTCTGCATTTTCCTTGGATGTGCTACTAAAAATATATGGATGTCATATTTTTGTTTAAATATAGTTAATCTTGTTAAAAACTTATTTATAAAATTAGTCTCATTTTCACCAGCAATATTAGCATTAATTTTGTTGTAAGGATCAATTATTAAAGCGTTAATACCATGCCTTCTAATTAATCCCTTAGCTGTATTTAGTATTGAATCTATTGTATATACATCACCATCAGGTCTTATCCAATGAAAATGATCAGATATAAAACTCTTAGCAGAACCTAATTCATTCTTAGTCATTCTATCATATCTAGTTACCTTTCTAAATGATTTTCCAATTAACTTTTCAGCTAGCACAGAAAAATGTAGTTGCATAGGATAATGCTCTGGACTAAAAACTCCAAACTTCCAACCATGTTGAGCAGATAATCTCATTGCTAAATGTTCTAAAAAATTACTTTTACCATGAGTAGGTATTCCTGTTATTACAGTTAATTGAGATGAAGCAAAACTAAATAGATTATCAAATGATTTATGATCTACAGTAGATCCTCTCTGTAAGCCATTCTCATACAATGAGTCAATATCTACGTTAAAATCATTTACGTTCAGTACACCCTCTAATGGATAAGCCTGAGCTTGATCTAAGCATTGTTCTACTATTTCTGACTTGTGTTTAATTAATACATCATTAATATCTTTACATCCATCAGGATATGTAACTCTATAACAAATATCTCTACCTATCCTTCTTGACAGCTCATTTTCAAGTTTCTTACCAGGCTCATCATTATCTACGGCAATATAAACCTTATCCAAATCTTCAGGAAAATCTTTTAGATATTCCATTTTTAAATTACTAGCACCATTAGGAACAGAAACACAATTCTTAAATCCTGCCTCGTAAAATGATAATTTATCCATCTCTCCTTCAACAATTATTACAGATTTCTTTCCAATCAGGTCATCTAATCCGTACATAATCCTTTCTGCATCCTTAACTAATTTAAAATTCTTAGCTCCATCTCTATACTTTACATTTATTAATCTACTATCTTTATAGTAATTAAATTGAATCGTTGTAGCCTCCTTACCTATCTGTGGCATATATTCCTTTCCTTCTCCTATTCTATTCTTCATCATAGTTTCAGTAGATATTCCTCTTTTTAAAAACCATCTTATCATGTTTTCAGAGTATATAGTGTCTGCTGTTTTTTCTACTGGTAAAATATAATTTTTTTCTTGCATAAAATTGTTTTGTTTTTTTAAACCTCCAGTCCATCCACAGTTGTGGCAATTCCAAACTCCTTCATCTATATTAACTGAAAGGCAAGGATCAGATTTTTTCTTTCTATCTTGAGAGCACTTAGGACATTGTGTTTTCACTTGCCCTGAATTTTTTTTTATGGTTATACCATTTTCATGAAAACTCATTAAAATACAAAGTCAGTAAATCCACCTCCTGTAAAACCTCCTCTAGTATTTGTTTTTTTAATCTCATCATCCCAACATTTTTGATTAAGCCAAGTTGAAGGATGTTTTTTATATTTAACATCTGTAATTGAATCAGAATATTTTTTAGCAGAGGAAACACATTTTTCACAAATTTCTAAACTTAAATTCATAAACTTATCATAACATAATGCCTTGCTTTTCTTAAAGTCATAATTAATCCAAAATAAATTAAATAAATCTTCTTTCTTCTCCTTTAATTCAATTAAATCTTTTTTATTTAGAGTATCTTTATTAAGTTTTATATTATCCTGATCGTTTTTGACTACCCCCCCTAACGATTTATGACTATAGTTGTTAATGTTATTTATTTGAGGCATATCTTTTATTTTAATTAGTCTTTTGTCTACAATTTTACCTACAGATTTTATTTCTATTTCCAAAAAACCTAATGAGTTTAATTTACTTATACTCTTGCTAATAGTTCCTTTACTTCTACCATATAATTTGGCAAAATAATTATTATTAGCCCAGCAATATCCTTTGAAGTTAGTTAGTGAAGTTATTTCTCCGTACAGCAATCTTTCTAGTAAAGTTAATTCTTTATTGTATCTAACGTGTGCAGGAATTATTGCGTAGTAATTTGGTTTTTCAGTTGGTTTTTCCATTTTGGTTTATTTGGTTTTTTAAAATAAGGAGGAGTGTATCTCAACCCCTCCCTTTTTATTTAGAAGGGTAAATCATCTTCAGGTGTATTTATTCCACCCATAGGATCTTTTCTTGATGTCTCACTCATTAATGGTTTTTTAGTTGGTTTCCAGGTGTCAACATAAGAATAATGAGTTATTCCTGTGTCAGAAGGTTCTTTTCTTCTTGTAACAATAAGGTTTACCCAACCATTATCATCAAGCTCTTTTAATTGTTTTACCATGTCATCAGTCTTAATACTCATTTTAAGCTGATTCCCTCCGTTCTCAAAGACTTTCTCCTTGATAATAAGCCCATTTACATACTGTTTTTCTGCCATCTTTTTTTTATTTTAATTTTGGAACTGTTATGGTCGTTCCATTAACCCATTTGTTTTATTAATGTGATTCTTCTTTCTTTATATCTATCTAATGTATCACTAAGATCTAAGATTTTTTCTTCTACTAGCTTTAGTCTTATGGAGGTAAAGTTGTCTGAATACATCTCCTCTACTTTTATGGCAAAGTTACAATAATCCTGGTGATATTTACGATTATCGTCATAAGTTTTTTCATAGTGAATAATAGTGCTGTGATCTCTATCTAGTATTTCCCCTGTTCTTACTAAAGTACAGCCTACTATTCTTCTTAACATATATCCTAATATAGACCTAGTGTAAGCATATTTTCTTGTTTTAAGCTTACCTTTAATTTGATCTAAAGATAATCCTGAAGCATCACATACTATATCTACTAAAGCTTTTTCTTGACTATTCATAATAATATACTTGATCAGCTAATGTTTTTGATTTTTTATATAAATCTACTAAATCCTTAATTCTTTCTAGCTTTAACTTTTCTTCAACATAATGTAGGGCAGCTAAAAATCTTTCTTTATTATTTTTAAATTTTTTAAAATCATCATGCTCATCATCAATTATCTCTAAAATATCTAATCCTGCTTTTCTAAAACATAATTGTAAATATTTTGTTCTAGCTGTAGAGTGATGTATTCTTTCTCCTAAAAAACCTAAAGCATCCCATGTCATGTTATTGTAATACATTATCGGTTTTTTTGCCCATAACTTTAAAGGAATTTTAGATAGAAATATAATGTAATCTTCCATTGGAATGTAATTAACTAAATCAGGAATATCACGCTTAATCATTCTATTGTTATAATGCATTATCTTTCTGAAAGTCTTAGCTTTATTTAAAAACTCCTGCTCTTCGCATTTCTTCATATTGTTGTCTGGTATCTGTTGGGTTATTGTTTTCATATAAGTCTTTTATAATAATCTCTGCATCTTTGTAGGTTAGAGTACTGAAATCTATATTTTGATAAAGATATTCTGCTGATGAGGTTAGGAGAAGGCCCTCTATACTTCCTATTTGCCATCCTGTAGCCTCCTCCTCTTCTAAAATCTCATCAATCCAGTCTTTATTTTTTAAAGTCATCAGATTCATCTTCTCCAAAAAATCCATGCTCATAAAATCCAGCGAGTTTCAGAACAATCCTACTCATTGCTCTTTTTTCAGCCATAGCTACTGGATATGCATTTTTATTGTTTTTAGGACTAGCCTCACCAAAAGTTTCAATGTATCTTTCTCCCATCTTTCCGTAAGCTTTTATTAAGCAATGATCATGGGTGTCTGCAAGATTTGCTATTTCATACTTGATTTCAATACCTTGTGCTGCTTGAATTTTATCTACACCAGCTCTAGTGATTATTGTGTAATGTGCGTGTTTAAAGACATCTTCTTTTACTAAATTATTTGCTATAAATAATCTTCTTAATATGTCTTTCTTAGTTTCTGCTACCTTAGTTTCTGCCATTTTTTATTTCTTTAAATTATTAGTTATTTTACTTTCTTTTTTACTTTGATCAATAAGTTCTTTTAGTTGTTTTTCTTCAACCCCTATTGTATAGGCAATCTTATACATCTCTCCATAATACCTTGTGAACTCATCTAACTCTTGTTGGTGTAGAGCAAACACTTCCTTCATTTTTCCCATATTTTATTTTTTAATGATTAATATGTTACAATATAACAACCTTTTATTGAGACTACCAAATTATATTGCCTTTATTTTGCTTAAATGAAGTTTATTCCAGTAACTTCCAATATATATCAAATATAATGTGTTATATTGTAATATGAATTGGTATAGTATAAAAAATATTGCTGAAAGTCAAGCTACTGAGGTGATGATATATGATGAAATTGGTATGTATGGGATAGATGCCAAGTCTTTTATTGATGAAATAAAAAATATCCCTAATGATACGTCTGTTCTTTTAAGAATAAACTCACCAGGAGGTTCTGTTATAGATGGTTTGGCTATCTATGATGCTGTAAACAGGATGCCACAAAAAGTTACTTCTCGTATAGAGGGAATTGCTGCTTCAATGGCAAGTGTTATCGCACTTGCTGCTGACGAGGTTATTATGAGTGAAAACTCACTTTATATGATACATAATGTAGGGGGTGGAGTTGTCGGAGGCTCGGATGATTTAAGAAAAGCTGCTGAACTCATGGATAAAATGGGTGATAGGCTTGTTAATATATATGTCTCAAAAACTGGTCAATCAGAAGAGCAAATCCGTTCTTGGATGGATGAGGAAACTTGGTTTAGTAGTATAGAGGCACAAGAAGCAGGTTTTATCAACTTAGTGGAAGAGCCTATAAAGATGGCAGCTAAGTTTGATATTAAGAAGTACGACTATAAGAATAAAGTTCTTGTAGAAAATTTATTTAATAATCAAAAAAAAGAAAATCAAATGGAAAAAGAGTTTGAAAACTTAAAATCTTTTATTTCTGAAATGTTTAATAAAACAGCAGAAGCAAAAGAAGTAAAAATTCTTGACAACAAAGAAGTGTCTAGTAAAATGAGTGCTATTGAAGAGTCTATTGAAGAGTCTAGTAAAGCAATCGTTGAATTGAACGGTTCAATCGTTGAAAAGGATGGTTACATTGCAACATTAGAAGCAGAAATCGCTACTTTTAAGGTTGCTAAAATGGAGGGAACTCCAAGTGATGTAGTACCTAGTAAAGATCCTAACCCAACTCCAGAAGCTAAATCTGAAAATGCTTGGGATGTTTTTGCTGACTCATTATCTAACGACAAAAAAATATATTTCACTAACAAAAAAAATAACTAAAAATGGCAAATGTAATTAACACAAGTTTAACTTGGTCTCAAGAAGATGCTCAAAAGTATTTCTTAGAGCCATTATTCTTTGAAAACAACCACCTAGTAGGGATGGATGTTATAACTGACGTATCAGGAGCTTCTATCTTATTAGATAGATATACTTCTATTGTTGGAATAACAAAAGCAATTAATCAAAGTGCAGACTGTTTCGCTGCTGACGATACTCGTACAGTAAATAGTAATGTAACTTTAACTTTATGTAGATTAGAAGTTGAGCATGCACAACAATCAACAACATTATTATCTCATATTAAATCTCAATTTCTTAAAAAAGGAATTTCAAGATATGATTTAACTGGTACTGTATTTATGGAAATCATGTCTAGCATAATTATGCAAGGAATCATGAGAGACTTCTCTACTATCTTATGGTGGGGAGATGCAGTTAATGGTGCTGGAACACAAGCTCTTTGTAATGGAGTTTGGAAAGCATTAGATCTTGCTGGAGTAGCTGGTACACTTCCTGCTTCACAAATGTTAACTCAAGGAGCTACTCTTACTATTCCTCATTTAGAGGCTATGTTAGCTGCTCGTTCTACTGAATTAGCAACTTCTGATAATCAACTAATTTACTGTTCAAGAGCTTTTGCTGATTCTTACGCAAAAGAATTAAGATCTTCTAGTGGTTCTCATACTGCTGCTTATGCAGACTTACAAGATGGAGTTGGTAGTTTAAAATTCAACGGAGTAAGATTAGTAGTTCAAAATGCTTGGGATATTGATATTGCTGCTTTTGCTGGTTCTCTAGTTAATATGGCAGGTGGTAATGCTCCTGATGCTGCTACTGAGACTATGTGTGCTATTTGGACTGCTGAAAATAACATTACTGTTGGTACTGATTTCTTAGCACAAGATGTTGACATGTGGTATAACAGAGACTGTAAAGAAAACAGATTCAGAATGTTGTACTCTTTAGGAGTTCAAGTAAAAGAACCTAAAATGGTTGTTACTTCTATACATTCATAATAATTAATCTACCTTATGGGGGTGTCAAAACCCCCAGCAGGTTTTTATAAACTAATAAAAAAAACAAAAAAATGGCTTTAACACAAGGACACGCAATTATATGTTGCGATAGAAACCGAAGAGGTGGTCTAAAAAGAATCTGGTTAATGGAAAAAGGTTTAATCACAGGTGGGATAGGAGCAGTTACTATCCATACTACTGGTGAATACATAGCTTTCCCTTCTGTAAACTGGTATGAATTTGAATTTGACAGAGGAACTGCTGGTTTCAATGCAAATGCAACTAGAGAGAATGGTTCAACTCTTGTTAATATTGAACTAGAATTTTATATTCCTAAAATTACTGAAGAAATCAATGCTAGACTTAGAGAATTAACTGAGTCTTGTGGTATTCACGCTTTATGTGAAACTTATGCTGATGATTGTGATACTGACGATCCAGAGACTTATTTCTTTATTATAGGTTACGATAAAGTATTTGAGGATAAAGCATATTTAGAGTTTGCTTCAGGTGAGCAAACTACAGGTATGGGGTTACAAGATGCAAATGGTACTTTAGTTAAATTAGCTGGTATTCAAGCTGAATATCCAAGAGAAGCTTTAGTTTTGATAAACAATACTAATGTAGCTGCTCCTGCTGCTAATTTAATTGACTTCTATCAAGCATCAACAGGTTCTGTTCTTGCTTGGACTTCTGCATAGTAATTAACTTTTTTATGAGAAAAAGGGGGGAAATCCCCCTTTTCTTATAATTTTTTATATATTTGCACAAATAAATACATTATGGAATACAAATTAAATAAAGAATATTTTGTCTCTAATGATAGTGATCAGGTTGTTTTTGGTAAAAACACTGTATTAGTTGATTTTTCTTCAAGCCTAAGCCAAAAGGTTTTAGGTAAGCTGTATAATTTAGACAAGCCTTATGTTAGTTTAGTTAATGAGTGTGAATCAGACTCTTGTGAGGCTGTTGAAGCTCAAGATTGCAAGTCAGAATCTTGTGAATCTGTAGATACTAAAAAAAAGGTTGTCAAAAAATATACATCAAAACTAAAAACAAAGAAAAAAGTTAAAATAGATGAGCCGAAAAAATCAGGACAACAAAACGAAGATACAAACTCAAACGAAGAAGAGTCCTAAAATATTAGGATATTCATTTTCGAAAGATGTAGCTAAAGAAGCACCAAAAGAACCTAATTTATCAGAAACATTAAGACATGATTGGATTCCTTTTGGCAAAAATAATTTGTTTCCACAAGAATTATCCGAGCTTTCAAGGTCTGCATCTACGCATAGGGCGATTCTTGGTACAAAAACAACTTTTAGTATAGGAGAAGGGCTTAGGACTAACAATAAGGCTTTAAAATCTTTATTAGAAGATGTTAATACTTATGGAGAGTCTATGGATGATGTTGCTAAAAAAGTATTGTCTGACTATTGGAAGTTGGGTAATGGGTATATGGAAGTTGTTGTTGGTCAAGGTTACTTAAACTTTTTTCATCATGATGGAACTACAGCTAGAGTCCATAAAAAAGGAAAACACATATTATTACATCCAGACTGGGAGCATGCTTTAAGATTCCCAGATGACATGAGGCAAGTTCCTATTTACCCTGATTTTAAAAAAGATGGAGAAGTATATAGAACAATGGTTCATTTTTCTGATTATGAAAGTACGTATTATTACTACGGAATGCCAGATTATTGTGCAGCCTTAGACCATATTCGTATAGCAAATCAAATAGGAGTCTATAATCTTACACGCTTCAAAAATGGATTTATGCCAAGTGCAATAGTTGAGTTAAATGCAGATATGGGGGAATCTGAAGCTCAGGACTTTATAGATGATGCTGTAGCTAAATTAACTGGTGCTGGAGATAATTCTAAAATATTATTTATAGCTAAGAATGGTGATGGTGATGCTACTAATGTTCAAATAATCAATGATACTAGTGATGGTTCTTTTATGGAACTTCAAAAAATCACAAATGATAATATTATATCGGCACATAGATGGAATCCAGCATTATCAGGTATTCAAGTAGCAGGTCAATTAGGTAACAATCAACAAATACTTACTGCTTATGATATAGCAATGAGTACTGTTATTAAAGAACCTCAGCAAATGTTCTTAAAATGTATTAAAAAGATACTTAAAACAGAAAGAGGAATAAGTGCTAATGATCTTACATTTTACACTAAACCTCCTGTTTCTTTATTAGGAACAATTAATCCTGCTGAATTTATTACAATAAGAGAGGGAAGAGAGATATTTCATTTGCCTGAATTAACAGACGAACAACTCAAGAATCTTATAGCTGAGAAGTCAGTGGCAAAAAAAGAAGAAGTAAAAGATACATCAACCGATAAAAAAGAAGAAGATGCTAATAAATAAGTCAGAAGTAGTAAGTAAAGCAATGACTAATGCGAATTTCGATACGCATTTAATAAAGTCAACTTTTATTGAGATAGCTGAACTTAATCATGTTAAGCCATTTTTAGGTGATAAACTATATGATGCTTGTTCAGGTGGTATGTATGTAACATTAACTAATAATTACATTAAAGATTACTTAGCTTTTTGTGTTAAGTTTGAGGTTTTGCCAGATATTACTTACAATACAACTTCTCAGGGTGTTGTAGATAATATGGCTGACTTTACAAGTTCGGTTAGTGAAAAAAAATTAAATTATTTAAGGCAAGAAACTTATAAAAAAGCAGAAACTTTTAAAAAGAAAATGCACTTATATTTAGATGCCAATGCAAAATTATATCCAGAATGGAAAGGTTGTGGATGCTGTGGATCATGTACATCAGGAAGTGTAAGTAAAAGACATGGCATAATAACATATTAATAAATGAAGAATCACAATAATTTAGCAGACTCTCAAATACATAAGCCAAAAGGCTTTGCTGACGCTAGAGGTAGAAGTTTATCCACTAAAAATAGTGCTAATGAAGTTGAATGGGTAAAAGGTAATTACTCTACAGACACAGAAATAACTTGTAGGGCAGATATTGCAGGTGATTTACAAGATAGATATATAACTATATATAGTAATTATGACGCTGCAAAATATGCTGTTTATTTTCAAATAACAGCTTCTACTGTTTTAGCTACTCCTTCAACTTATGATGGTGTTATAGCTGTAGATGTAACTGCTTCAGGATCAGGATCAACCTCTTCTCAGGTTAGTACTGCACTCCATGCTTCATTAAATGGACATTCTGATTTCACTTCAACTAGATCGTCTGGAACAGGTGTTGTTACTTTAGAGGATGTTATGACTTCTAAAGATGTTACTGATTACAACACTGGATTTGTTTTTAACGTCTCTAGGACTGAAATTATCAATGAAATGTTGATAACTGATGGTACTGGAGAAATGAAGTGGACTCCTTATGCTCCTTTAATGGGTGCATCATCAGATAAAAACTACGTACACAATCAAAATGTATCTTCTACAGTATGGGTAGTAACTCATAATTTAGCTAAATACCCTAGTGTATCAGTGGTAGATTCAGCAGGAACATTCGTAATTGGGCAGGTTGATTATGATTCTTTAAACCAAGTAACTCTAACATTCAAAGCTACTTTCTCAGGAAAGGCATATTTTAATTAATAATAATAAACAAAAACAAAAACAAAAAAAACAATGGCAATTAAATTTTTACATGATCTTGATGTTTCTGGAAACATAGATCTTAACGACAATCAAGCACTTAATATGGTGCTACAGCAATTAACAACCAATCCTGGTACAGTAGTGGAGGGTAAAATCTTCCAAAACACTACTTCAGATAAAGTTTATGTAGGTCTTAATGGATCTTGGGTTGAACTATCTTCTGCGATTGGAGATATTACTTCTGTAGTTGGTGGTACAAACATTAATGTTTCTGGTGGTGATACTGGAGATGCAACTGTAAACTTAGATACTTCAGTAACAGATGCAATAACTCTTAATACTGCAAAAACAGGAATTACTAGTGGACAGACTTCAGCAATAACAGCTAACACAGCTAAAACTGGTATTTCATCAGGTCAAGCAAGTGCGATTACAGCTAATACTTCTAAAACTGGTATTACTTCAACACAAGCTGGGCATATAACAACTAATAATGCTAAGACAGGTATTACTTCTGCTCAAGCAAGTGCTATAACAGCAAATACTGCTAAAGATACAGATGTAAATCACAATGTTACTACTGATTTAAGTGTAACAGCTAATAATAGTTCATTAACTGTAAATTCTTCAGATGGAGATGATGCTTCAATTCCAGCAGCTACTACATCTGCTTGGGGTGCAATGACTGATGAACAAGCTTCTGCTGTAATAGCAAATACTGCAAAAGTAGGAACAACATCTACAGAGAGAACTAGAATAGCTGCAAATCATGCTAAGACTGGTATAACTGCTGGTCAAGCATCTGCTATTACTGCGAATACTGCAAAGACAGGTATTACTTCTGCTCAAGCAGAAGCTTTAGCTTCAAATAGTTCAAAAACTGGAATTTCATCTGCACAAGCTTCAGCAATTACTACGAATACTGCTAAAACTTCAGATATTAATCATAATGTATCTACAAATTTAGATATTACTGGAACAAGTGCTGCAAGAGTAATTACATCTTCTGATGGTACTGATGCTACTATTCCTGTTGCAACTACATCTGTTTCAGGTGTTATGTCTGCTGCTCAAGTATCTACTTTAAACGGAAAAGCTCCAAAGGCTTCTCCAGCTTTATCTGGAACTCCAACAGCTCCAACTGCAAGTGCAGCTACAAATTCAACTCAAGTGGCAACTACTGCTTATGTAACTACTGCTGTAAGTAATTTAGTAGGTGGTGCACCTGGTGCTTTAGACACATTAAATGAATTAGCAGCAGCAATCGGAGATGATGCTTCTTATGCAAGTGGAATTACAACTGCTTTAGGAAATAAAGCTAATACAGCTTCTCCAACATTTACAGGAACAGTAAGTGGTATAACTAAAGCAATGGTTGGTTTAGGAAATGTAGCGAATACTGCTGTATCTGGTGATAATACTGGAGATGAGGTAGATGCAAGTACAACTGCAAAAGGTATTGTTGAAAGAGCTAATGACACAGAAGCTTTAGCTGGATCAGATACTTCAAGATATGTAACTCCTAAACATTTAGCTAATAGAACTTATACTACTGAAATTGGTGGTTCTACTCAAATAGATGTAACTCATGGTTTAAACACAAGAGCTGTAATGGTTCAAATGTATGATACTTCATCTTTTGAAACTATATATGCTCAAGTAACTAGAATTTCAACTGCTGTTGTAAGAGTTAATTTCAACTCAGCTCCAGCAAGTGGAGATGTAACTATACTTATTTCTAAAATACAATAATTAGATGTCTATTAAGCCTTATGAAAAGTTCGGATCTAGGAGTTTTGTTCCTAGTGGAGTAGCTAATGCTAATGGTTCAGGGGAAGGAGATATTCTATTTTATGGTGGTACAACTGTAGCTGCTGGTAAAATATATTATCTTGATGAAACTGAAGGTACTACAAGTTGGATAGTAGCAGATGCAGATATTCTAGCAGCTTCTTCTTATTTACTTGCAATAGCTATGGGAAGTGGTACTGCTTCCACTGTAGGGATGATGTTAAGAGGTGTTGTTGCTCATAGTCAAGTAAACGGAACTAATAGCAATGGAAAACCTGTATATTTATCTGCTAATGGTGGTTCTGTAACTTTAACAGCTCCAACAGAAGCAGGTGAATATGTTAGGATTATTGGCTATCAATTAGCAAGTCTTAGAATGTGGTTTAGTCCTGATAATTCTTATGTTTTAATTGGAGAAGGAGAGTAATGCCAAATCTTAGTCATATAAATAATGTTGCTAAAGAAAGTGTAAGTTCGCTTAATAATATATCTTATGCAAGTTTAGGAGTTGTAAATGGTATTACAGCTCCTGGACTCAGTGCATCATTTGTAGATGCAAAAAGTGTAGCGAAATCTATAACAACTGGTAATGCTCAAGCTATTAATATTTCAGATTCTAATGGACATTTTAATTTTATTCATTCTTCTGCTTATACTATATCTTTTTGGGTTAAAGCAGGCTGGAATAGTTCTTTAAATACCAATATACATTTATTTAGTTCAAATACTTTTGATGCTGGAGGTAACTCTAGTGCCAATATGATTAGGATATTTTATCATGAATCACATAATAGATTATATTTTGAATATCGTTCTGCTTCTAATGCTAAGAAATCTAACTTTTATTTATTTCATTCTACAAGTGGAAGATATAACACTGCCTATCAAGCTTCTGGTTTAGGTAGTTCTTATTGGAGTGCAAGTAATAGAGGGAATGTGGGGGATAATGATTACACAATGATTACTGTTACAAAAGGCACAAGTAATAATGCTGGATATGTTAATGCTCCTATGTATTGGAACGCTTCTACTCTAGGAGAAGGACATTATAGTACAAATGGAACTGGACAAGGAACACCTAACATGACTAATGTAGATAGAAAAATAACTTTAGGTAGTAATTCTTGGTCTTACGCAAAATCTGGTAATAGTGCTGAAACAAAATTTAATGACTTAACTATTTGGGATAAGAAATTATCAGCTTCAGAAGTTTCAGAGTTATATAATGCAGGAACTAGAATGGATGCCACAACACATTCAGCAGCAGCAAATTTAAAAATGTATCATAAATGGGAAGGAGATGGAGCTAGTAGTGTTAATAATTCTCCATCATTTGCAATACAAGGTAACTCTAATATAGAAAACAAATAATGAAATATTATATAGTAACATCAGAAGTTTTTGAATCTTTAGATAAAGATAAGATAGAGTTTGCATCAGTAAGTAATGATGGTGATGAATGGGTGGTAACTACAACAGAATTTGTAGAAGATGTAATAGATAGCTTTAGAACTGGTGTAGAGCTATCCTCTCATACTTTTGAACATGGTTCTTTTTGGACTGGAGATAATACTGGTATAGAAGAATGGGAGATTGAAGAGATGGAATACTTAAACGGAATATAAAAATAATAAATAAACAACAATGGCAACAACAGTAACAGACGCAAATTTAAGAATAACCATTACTGATAAGGTAACTATTAATGGACAGAAGTATGGTAATACTAATACCATAACAATAGGTGCTATTGATGAGGTTTATAGTAGAGTGGTAGAAGTACCTACACTTGCCTTTACTGCAATATTAAAGTTAGGAACTACAGCAGGTTTAGGTGCTATAAAAGCAGCAAATGTTAAGTATATTAGAATAACAAATTTAGATGATACTAATTATGTTAATTTAAAAGTATTCGGATCAGATGCAATGGTTGTTAAGCTTGATGCTGGTAAATCTTTCTTGTTAGGAGGAGTGAGTTTTGATGCTGATAATGCAGATATTGCTCAAGGGGCAGTTGCTCATAATTCAGCATTTGTAATTTCAGCAGAAGCAACTGTAGCTGCTTGTGATGTTGAGGTTTTTGTAGCTTCAGTTTAATGAAACTCAAGGTTATAAGATTTAGTAGTCAGGCTGACTGCACTAACGGTTTACTTTTTGAGGACTCAGATGTAGGGTTGCTATTTATGGGTTACACTTTAGAAGATGAGCATAGAGCCTTGAAGGTTAAGGGTGAAACAAGAATCCCTTGTGGAACATATAACATAAAATTTAGAAATGAAGGTGGATTCCATGAGAAGTATTCTAAAAGATTTCCAGGCATACATAAGGGTATGTTGGAAGTTTGTGATGTTCCTAATTTTAAGTATATTCTTATCCATTGTGGTAATGATGATTCTCATAGTTCTGGATGCCTTCTTGTGGGCGATTCGCAAGAAAATAATGTTATCATCAAAGATGGTTGGATTGGAAAATCATCTAATGCGTACAAAAGAATATATCCAGATATTGCGAGGAAGTTAGTTTTAGGAGAAGATGTTACTATTGAATATATTGATTTCGACAGTAAAGGGTGATGGCAACTAATAAAGATATAGTAAAGGAAATGGCACTAATGGAACATAGAATGGATTCAATGGAAGAAAAATTAGATAAAATGGACGCTAAACTGGATATGCTTACTGAAAGGTTATTAGATCCTGATAGTGGTGTTACAGCAAGAGTTAATAGAAACACCTCTGCTAGAAAAACACTAGCTAGATCGCTTTGGGTTCTTTATGGTATTGTTGCTGGATTTATTATAAAAATGTTTTTTAGTTGAAATCTCCAATTAACTTTAAAGACTTTGCTGCCAATCCAATGGCAGGAGGATTATTTTTCTGTATTATTGCTATAGGTTATTTATATATAGATAACAAAACTACACTTACTAATCAAATTGAAGATTTACAGGAAGAGGTTATAATACTTAGAAAAGATTATAAAAAACTTAATGATAAGTTTATAGAAACATTAAAAAATATAAATGAAGATTAAATGTTTTATATTATTACTTATATTATCTTCATGCTTCTCATCAGAAGAGCCTGTGGAAAAGATAAAATCTTTTGATAATAATTTAGATAGTCTTTTTAGATCAGCAGATGAAGCTGTAAATCAAGTAAACTCTAGGAAAGAGCAAAAAACATTATTAGAACAAGAGTTGTGGAGGAAGGATAGAGATATAAAAGCTATTAAAAAAACATATACAGATAGTATATGGAATATTAGCGATAGGTATGAGAGAAGTACAATGAGGATGGGAGATGATAGTTGTCAATATCAATATAAAATAGTAATGCAGACTATTGTAGATACAGTAAGGGTAATATTTACTGACACAATTTGTAACGTATGTGAAACAAAACAAAACAAAAAAGACAATAGATGGTACAAAAAAACTTTTAGGTGGATTAAAAACATATAAATATAATGGCAAAGAAAAGAAAAAAGAAAAAACCATATACAAAATAACAATATGAATATACTA
>TARA_R110001592_G_scaffold349283_1_pt1 | contig 15981 bp, 6 predicted proteins | sample TARA_R110001592 | Tara Oceans TARA_R110001592 (sample SAMEA4398387) | marine metagenome | biome: Polar Biome; feature: [SRF] surface water layer (ENVO:00010504); material: water (ENVO:00002006), including particulate matter (ENVO:01000060) such as... | depth 5 m
GAGCCATTGATTCCAGCTTGGAAGTGGATCAGGTAATTGATCGTTTCCGACCTGGGTTAGTAATAGGGGAAGCGGTGTTTGTCTGTGTGGACTCGATCAGCAGTCGGGCCGCGATCTGGCGGGCATTATGGCATCAGTGTGCATTCTGGTGTGATGGTCGGATGCGGGGAGAAGTACTGCGGATTCTTACAGCTGTTGATGAGAACTCGCGGGACCATTATGACTCGTCGCTATTTGCCCAGGCGGAAGCTCAAACGGGAGCCTGCACTTCCCGCAGTACCATTTATACGGCCAGTATCGCTGCCGGCTTGATGCTTCATCAGTTCACGCGCTGGATGCGCAGCATTTGCACTGTCCGTGATCTGACCTTCAATTTGCTGGCCAGTGAAATTAGTGAATTCATAAATGTCCAGAATTAAATCTACTTCCTCTGCCTATCTGAAAACATGTTATTTCTGGGTGATCTTACATTATTCTTTAATAAGACAATCTGATTCGGGCTATCTTAGGCAGATAGCCCGAATCAGAGTTTTTTTTATCTATCGCAAACCGTAATGCGGAGAAAGCAAGCTTGGATTTTATGAGGCATCACTCCTATGTCCGAAACCAATCATGATCATCAGGAAAACGGCTTCCGATCAGGAGTGGCCTCATCGGAAACCGTACGCGCTTCGGCGCATCGTCGGTCCAGTTATTCCTTGTTCGGATGCGTCCCCGCAGAGCCGAACTCTGCCTCACTGGACAAATTTTTGTACCAAACCAGATTTCATAATTGCGACTTGAATTTCTCAGAGGTATCTATCAGAAAAATGAGATAAGATTATTGAGATAACTTAAACATGACACGGTGTGGGCGGTTTGGTTGCCTGTTTCGACGTATAATTTCATGTCTACCGACCAACAGCAGTGGTTTTCAGGCTCAATTGCCACTTAGCCATAACGGCTGTACTGAATCACCATATCAATGATATACAGAACCAGTCAGGGTCCATGGCAGGGATCAGCTGAGAGATGCCAATGAAAAGGTTAAGTTAGTCGCCACTCAAATCCTTTGAGATTATTGCTGATGAATCTAAAGTCGCGATCGTGAGTGGATCATCATGATGCGACACTGCACACAGACTCGCTGACCAAATATTAAATTTTACGAAAGAGAAACTCACCTTGTATTTGAAAATTGCGAAGCGGAAGAAAGCAATCAATTAGGGATAGAAAAATAGATAGTGTATTTCAAGTCCGTTCACTTTTCTGCTGGATGCACGACAACATCGACATGTAGGATATTCCAAGGAGAGAAAAACGGCGGTGTAATGGAGCAACTTTAAAACCATACGGCGTTGTCGGAATGATACAGCTCCTGATAGCCGCCAGTCCAGAGTCGGTTAGTATTTACTAGCCCAGAAGCTGCCATAGTCTCACTAGCAGATTCTCTTGCCACGTCTCTTCAACTGTCCGCATGAACGTGGCAAACTCTCACAGATTTTCAAAAAGAGCCAACCACCCGTTGAGCACATGCCACTTGCCCCCGAGAATGACGCCTATTACTGTCCGTTTTATTCTTTCGAGATATAATTTTCATAAGAACTTTGTAAATGCTTGAGACCAATGTTTAACGATTCAATTCTTTCGTTCGATAGATTTAATTCTAAATACTTTCTTTTGATTTTATTACAAGATCGTTGTAATTCTAAATATAAATTATTTATAGAAACTCGCCAAGTAAGACTGGTTTTAGCTGGTTTCAGTATTAGATATTTATTTTCGGAATCAAATTTCATAGAAATATTATAAGGTCCATCCATAAATAGTAATGTTTCCTCTTCTTTTCCTAGAAGAAGACGAGTAAATGCCATTATCCACCATCCTAAGACGACGTCGCCAAAATCATACCATTTGTCGTCTGGGTAGCATTCATTATTATGTTCTAGATAAATAATGAAATTTATATTACTCCCCTGCGATGAATATTTACGAATCAAATCATCATCAAAAATCAATTTTATATTCACTGGGACAATTTTTCCTAACCTGGATAAGCCGTTTCAATAATTCTTGTTGCTTCGTTAAACCAGAATTCCAAAGTATTTCCTTCATTATCTGATCCTCTTTTCTCCTTCTGGTAATACTTGAGTATGAACCTTTTTCCTGTTTTTCCAGGAATTTAAAACTTTCTTTTTAATTTCATCTTGAGTGCCAGAAATTATTTCGTCCGGCCTATTCCTTTGTTTTGCAATAGCTCCATCAATATGATGTCGTTCAAATATATGTTCCCAATCAACGTCTTTATAGGCCTTCCCTTTGAAGCAATTATTATGCACCAGCGCCCCAAGAGATCCAACCAGATAGACGTGTTCTCCTTGAACTTCCAGATTATAGACAGTTTCGTTTCCAGTACGAGGAACAACCGAAGCCACTTGTCTCAATCCGGCCAGAGTTTGTACCTGCTCACCCGGTTTGAGATGGCCTGCTTCGACAAACCCGTTTCTGTCGGCCGACCAGTAACGGTGGTTAGCCGTAACAGTGGTTGCTTCTTGCTGGCCTTCAATTTTCAGGTCGATCAAATTGCCGTCGGATTCGTGGATGTATTTCCCGGTGACGACGTTGCCCGATCCCGATTTAATCAGCGGACAGGCTTCGATAGAGACCACCTTGGCAGGTCCCTGGGCACCAAACTCAGGAAGGTCCAAATCAATAGAAGCTCCTAATTCAGCACCATTGGCTATCATCCAGTCCAACGGTTGCAGGAACTGCATCTCGAGCCGTTTGCCGTTGGCTTTGTCCATCCTCAAATAAAGTAGCCGCCACTCACTCGGTATGATCTCAGGCACGAAATCATCTACTTCCTCTGCGAGGGGATTTTTCCCCAACAGCAGCTCGCCGATCTGTACGTCTTTGATGTCCGCCGTTTGATATTTGACCGGTGTATTGGTCACCTGCAGAGCCGGAGACGCCTCTCTGGAAGAACGTGCGTTCGATTGCTTGTCCCCTCAGAAAAAGACGAGGGCGCCCAGTATGCAGAACACGGAAAGCCAGGAAACAGGGCCTGCAAAAAGGGAAACTGCTGATCCGCCCCGGGTAGCTGGCTGGCGGCGATGTTTCATTTCTGATCCTGTGTATGAGAGGATTGTAAATGACTATTGTGTTACAGAGCTTTACTGATCATTTCAAGGTAGTACTCAGAAAGAAGAAACATCACTTCGGACACAATCCGAAGTGCCATTCCCAGCTGGTTTTTTGCACATTGTCCCCATTGAGCGGGCTTTCAAGATTGATATGGCTGGTTACTGAAGATTTTCAATTTCGCAATTATCTAGCTGAAAATCTTTAAGGATGTTTAAACATCGCTCAGAAACAATTAATTCAGCTTTAGGTGATAAGGTAAAGTCATCGTTTGGTTGGCCAGTTATTTTAAGCCAATAAAACTCTGGTAGTTCCGAGCCTTCGTATAAGTCGTCAAATATATCTGATTTTGACACTATTACTGGGGCTATTTCAAATCCCGACAATTCGGATGCCATTAAAAATTTCTTTAATTTCTCTGTAACAATGAAACAGGGATAAGTCTCAAGTAAATCATCCCCTAGCCAATCTTCAAATTCATACTCTAGAGTATCCACTCTAGGGGGAGAAACAGAAGTATCCATTTCAGTTTCTTCACCCAACTGGCCTGCAACTTCCGGCCTTAACAGGAAATACATATACTCTAACCCTGGCTAAAATAGAGGCGGTAAAAATTGATTTCCGTATTCTAAATCTAATTTGTCAGCAAACTTGATTATATCATCTCGGCTTGGATTCGGATTACCCCTGTAAAACTGATTCCATTTTACCCTTATTTCGCTTAGATGAATCCTTGAATTAATATTTTTGGGAATTCCTCGTAGATTTTTGAGATCATCTATCTCGGAACGTGTGAATAAACCTTTAAATCTTGTCAATACTTGCTGTTCTATTCTGTGGTGAACAACTACTTTGTCTTTTAAGTGTGGATACATATTATTAAAGGTTGTTTTATAGTTATTATGCACCAAAGTGCCGAGAGAACCCACCAGATAGACATGTTCTCCCTGAACTTCCAGGTTGTAAACAGTTTCATTGCCGGGATGAGGCGTAATTGAGGCGACCTGTTTTAACCCTGCCAGCGTCTGCACCTGTTCGCCTGGCTTGAGGTGACTTGCCTCGACGAACTGCCAACGATCTGCTGACCAGTACCGGTGATTGGCAGTAACAGTGGTCGCTTTCTGCTGTCCTTCGATTTTCAGATCGATCAGGTTGCCGTCTGATTCGTGGATGAATTTGCCGGTGACGACGTTTCCATTTCCGGCTTTAATCGGTGGACAGGCTTCGATGGAGACGACTTTGGCTGCACCTTTGGCACCGAACTCAGGAAGATCAAGGTTGATGGTGGCTCCCAACTGAGCACCGTTTGCTTTTATCCACTCCAGCGGTCGCAGGAACTGCATATCGAGTCGTTTGCCGTTGGCTTTGTCCATCGTCAGATAAAGTAGCCGCCACTCACTCGGTATGATCTCAGGCACGAAATCATCTACTTCCTCTGCAATTGGGTTTTTGCCGAGTAGACGTTCTCCGATCTGAACATCTTTGATATCCAGCGTTTTGTATTTGACTGGCGTATCCGTCACGTGAGTTTGAGGAGTAATATCGGCTATGGGCTTAGCATCTGAGTGAGAACCACCAAAGCTGAACAGTAGCGCCGCTAACAGGCAGAAGATCGTCAACCAGGAAAACGGACCAGCATAGCGGGAAAACTTTGAATCTCGTGCGGTAGCAGGTTGACGTCGATCCGGCATCGGATTTTCTTTCTGTGTTGAAATAACTGGTATCGATGAAGGTTTACAGGACGGTTCGAGCAACATCTGAGTAGGTGGATTAGAATGGTGCTTTTGCTTGTTTGATTTAACAGGATTCAAAAGGGCAAACCGAGGATTCATTTGACGGTAATCCAGGAATTGTGAATTTGACGTTTTCTGGGAACGAGAAGTCTGACTCATCAGATCGTCAATCGAGTCTCTTTCAAATAAGCGGTCTAGTTCTAATAAACCGCTCTTCTGTCTCTTTCGTTTGCGAGTCAGTTGTGCGGTAGCACCTGCAATGCCGATCAAGACCAGCAGACCAGCGCCCGCTTCATGGACTTCGATCCCCTCTCCATCAGCGGGCATTAAACCCACTTGAGCTTGAAAGCTGCCGAGAGCTTCTTCAGCCAGAACGACCTGGGTGTCTCCTACAAAACAACGGAAGATTCCCAAGCCTCCAGTTAATTTTCCAGCAATCCAACCTACACCAGGTGCAAAGTTAAGATATTCCCAAACCGAGACTTCTTCGCCATTATAAATCTTTTCAGCTGTTTCAACGGCTGCTATGGTTGAAGCTGTTGCCGTGTAGATACGTGCGACTGTGTAGGCCCAACCGACATGGGCACTACCGGCTGCTCCCCCCAGTAGAAACTGGTGAACTGTGCCGGCGACTTGTCCAGCAGAGTAAGCGTTGGAGCTATAGTCTACATAACGAAGATAATCATCGCCTACTACATCCGAAAAAGTACCAAAACTGATTTTATCTACCCAGCCAGTCATAAAGTTAACAGTGTTGTCCAGAGCGGGAGAGATAAACTCAAATCCGATCGCGATAGCGCTGGGACCGAATTGAAAGGCGCTCAATGGCTTGTTTGAAGTTTCTTCCAGAGCTTTTATTGCCTCTAATACACCTTGTGCGCTAGTTTTTGCTGCTTCCTTTAAGGCGAGCTGTCTGTCTTTGTCTGTTGGGTCCAATACAGCTCCCGCGTTCGTCCCGGCATCATCTTTCATCTTCTTGACTTCCGACGCCAGATCATCTGTTAATTTTTTGATGCTTTTGGTGATTTCCGTGTGAGCTTTTGCCAATTCAGCATTGGTTGCATTCTGGAAACGAAGCAATTCTGCTGGCCAATGGGTATTACTGTGATTCAATTCAGACTGGGCGGCCTTTTTCTCCAGCTCTTGTGTTTTCCCTGCAGATTCAATGGCAGCCGTCATTCTGTCGTCTGCTTCATTACCATTGAATGTGGCAGCAGCATCAATATCCGTATGTACAGATGTGGTGGCGGCAGTAATATTTTCTTCAGCCATTGTTCGAAACGCGGCCGCCTCGTCGACAACCCAATCCAGGCCTGCGGCTGCATTTGCGTTGGTCTGGAGTTCGGTTTGAATGGCAACTGCATTCGCGGCCATCATCCAGGCAGTGACTTCCGCTTTGGCATACATGTTTTCAGCTGCTGCTTCCATGGAGAGCTGTATGGAGCGGAAGGCTGCCTGAGTGGTTTGATAAGCAGCGTACGCGTTTGCTACGGCTGCCACCGCGGGATCACCACCGGACGCATTGATGATGGCTGCAGCGCGAGCAGAAGCCACGGCACTCACCGCTGAGGCATTTGCAGCCAGCACGGCATTGATATAGGGGAGCTGTGCCGTCAGGATTGCATTCGCAGCAGAAGCGTAGGCATTATTGGATGCCGTGGCAAAAGCTTTGTCCGCAGCAGCGACATCACGGACCCAATCTACATCTGCATTTGCATAATCGATCTGCAATTGTTCCGAGGCAGCCGCCAAAGCCATTTGCTGTGCCTGGGCTGCGTTTGCCTCTGCATGAGCGTAAGTTTTTTCTGCATTATTCTTATCATGATCCAGCGTATTCTGGATAGCAGCCACACCAATACTATAGTCATAGTTGGCATCGGCTTTCGCGTCCTCGAATGTCTTTTTAGCACTCGCCAGTGCCATTTCCAGAGTCGTGTAGGCTTGTTGTTTTTGGGTAGCCCCTAATGCTTCGTAGTCGGCTGTATCGCTATAAAATATTGCGTCAGCTTCCAGTTTTGCTGTCGCATTATTTTTAATCTCATCAGCCATCTTGAGGACATAAGCCTTAACAATGGGTGTCACAGTAGTAGTGAAAGTTACAAACGCATTCCGCTCTGCGAGTACATAAGCTTGATTTGCAGTATATACTGCGAAAGCATGGTCAACTTGAACAGTTGCTTCTTTGATCGAATAGTCTTTTCTCGCCTGCATTTTTTCTGTTTCAGTTGAGTTTGAATTTTCTTCTACCAGAAGTAAATCCAGCCACGCCTGTGCCATATCGATGGAGCCAACAAAGTTAGTCGCAGCTAAAGATAAAGTTTGACTTGCACCTGTCTTCGCCTGGTCGTAAGCTGCTTGGGCAACGGCAATATCAGCAGCGTATTGCTGATTCAATGGTCCCACTACATCATTGTAATTATTAGCTGCAGTAGTTACAGCAGTGTCATAATCATCCTTCGCACCTTGAATATAACCGGCAATCTGTTGATCAATCCCATTGACGGCTGAATTGTGTGCGTTGTTGGCATTCTGAACTGCCGTGTTATATGCGTTCTGAGCAGTCTGAATTTCCTGGTCACGTGTATTTGCTAAAGTGGCTTCTTCAGAGTTATAAGTATCTTGAGCATTTTGTATGGCGGTGTCGCGCGTCGTGGCTGCGGTCAACACAGTCGCATCATAAGTTGCCTGTTCAGCGGCTTCGGTAGCGGCATAGGTTGCATCTGCTGTGGCATAGGCAGCTGCCTGTGCTACATCTGCCGCGACTAACGCAGCAGCATGATCAGCGGCGGCTGTATCAATCGCATTGTTGTAAACGTTGATTGCCTGATCGACGGCGGCCTGGTAGGTTGCGGCAGCGCTGGTAATTGCACTTTGGATACCTGCCAGTGCACTTTCCAATGCAGTAAGATAAGTGGTGTCGGAATCGGCAAGTCCAGGGTTATACGAGACGTTCGGATTTGCAGTCAGTACTGCGTCCAAAGTAGACCGGCTTTGAGCCAGATCAGCGTCGTACTGTTGTCTGGCGGCTGCTCTTGTGGTCAGAAACGCTGCATGTGCCGCCTGTTCTGTCGTCTGATAGGTGTCGTTGATCGCATTCACAGCCGTCACTTGTGCTTGAGAGCTGGCAGCGATCGCAGAATCGTAGGTGGCGTCAAAACTATCCAATTGAGTCCGGTAGGTATCTGAGGCCTGTTCTGCCGCATTCGTGTATGCCAGGGCAGATGCAGCAATGGCTGTATCGTAGGTCTGGTTCGCTGCTTTGATCGCATCATCATAAGTTTTACTGATAGCAGCCTGACTGGCACTGTAATCGGAACCGGCCTGGACCATCTCCTGTTCATAATTTGCATTATTCGCGTTTGTGACTGCTTTGTATGCATCTTCAATGGCATTGATTTCAGCCTGGTAAGCCGCCTGAGCTATGTTCATTGCTTCCTGAAATTCAGCAGTGGATACCTTTTTGGCTTCATCCAATTCGGCCTGAGAAGCGTTGTAGGCAGCAGTCAGGTCTTGCCCAATTGTGGAAAGAGATTGATTCATTTCATTTAAAGCATCGTCGTAATCTGCAGCCGCTTCATTTACTGCATCTGTAGCTTCATCGAGGGCGTCACTGGCATCGGGGTCTTCAGCGCCAACATTGATATTGACGGTGATTGGATTACTGGTTGAGACCCCGTCTGAAGTCTGATAAGTGAAACTGACTGTTCCAGTGAAACCTGGTTCCGGGGTATAGTTGAATGTCCCATTCGCATTAAAGTAATTCATCGTTCCGTTTGCAGGACCACTTATCAGTACTGCTGTTATAATGTCATCTGATGAATCACCATCGTTAGCAAGAACACCGGATTGCCTGCCTCCTCCATCCCCGCCCACATTGAGGGCGGCATTATTGGCAACGTCGAATGAATCTGCGGTCCCCATTGGTGCGATATTCGTAATATCGAGTGTGACGTTGACCACATTACTTTCAAGGGTGCCATCAGTAACTTTATAAGTGAAGGAATCTGTGCCGACATAACCAGCATTGGGGGTATAGGTGAATGTTCCATTACCAAAGAAGTTCAAAGTTCCCTGTGCTGGTCCTGATACCAGAATGGCCGTCAAAGGCTGATTATCAGGATCGGAATCGTTGAGAAGAACACCGTTTGTAAAGGTTGTTTTGACATCATGTATCAGCGAGTAACTGTCATCGGAGGCAACCGGAGCATCATTTGTCATTTCAATGATCACAGTAGCAATATTACTGTTTGTGATTCCGTCCGAGACCTGATAGGTAAACGTATCGGTTCCGATATAATTTACATCGGGTGTATATGTAAATAACCCATCGTCATCGAACGTCAATATTCCATGCGTGGGGCCTGTGAGCAGTGTTGCCGTTAATGCATCTCCTTCTGCATCCGAATCATTTACCAGGAGCGATTGCCGTATGACAGTTAACCCTTGATCTCCTGTATCCGATGCAAACAGATTGGCTTCACCGCCGATGAGTGTTTTTCCCTGCATGATCTGATAACTGTCGTCATTACTGACTGGTACGGTATTTGTAACAGTGAAAGTGACAGTCGCGATATTACTCAGCAGTGAGCCGTCAGTAATCTGGTAAGTGAAACTGTCCGTTCCTACAAAGCCGACATCAGGTGCATACATATAGGAACCATCAGAACCAAACTCTAAAACGCCGGATGAAACGGTGGAGAGGAGAATCGCCTCGATTGGATCATCGTCCGCATCGACATCATTACTGAGGACGGTATTCACAACAATCCAGTTGTCTGGTAGTTCTTCAGTCCCCCCGGCTCCTCCTCCTTCCGGGACTTCAATGGGTGGCAGACCATAGATGATTGATCCATGCTCGAAGGTGTGACTGTCATCATTTGCAACTGGTGCATCATTCGTCACATTAATGACGACTGTGGCAACGTTACTGGATGTGATACCATCAGTGATCTGGTAATCAAATTGATCGGTACCTGTGAAGCCCGCATTCGGCGTATAAGAGAATGAGCCGTCGCTGTTCCAGACCAGAGTCCCATTGGCGGGGAGTGTCGTAGAGATTACATCAAGAGTGTCTTCGTCCGCGTCCGTGTCATTATCGAGCAAACTGGCGATATAAGGAACGACTACGACTTCGACTCCATTTTCATCGATAGTGGTGATTTCCGGAAATCCAGCTGTGAGAGTCGTGTCGTGTTTGATGGAATAACTGTCGTCTGTAGCGACTGCAACTGAGTTGACGACATCAATGGTAACCATCGAGATATTACTTTCATAAATGCCGTCACTGACCTTATAGGTAAAGCTGTCTGTTCCTACAAAGCCCACATCAGGGGTATAGATAAACTGCCCGAGTGAATTGAAAGTCAATGTTCCATTGCTTGTGGATGTGACCAGAGTCGTTTCCAGAAAATCTCCATCGGCATCGATGTCGTTAGCCAGAACACCGGCGGGCGTGACAGGCAGCTCGGTTTCTGCATCAATCAGATCCAAAGCTGATAACCGTGTATCATGCGAGATCGTATAGAAGTCGTTGCTTGCCTGCGGTATTTCATTGAGCACACTGATAGTAACTGTTGCAGGAGAACTAGTGGCTGTGCCTGAAACCAACTGGTAAGTGAATGTATCCGTGCCCGCGAAATCGGTGTCTGAATAATAGAGATAGGAACCATCGTCGAGCAGAGTAAGTGTTCCGTGAGCGGGTCCCGTTACCAGTTCCGCGTAAGTGTATGCGTCGGCTGCATACTGGTCATTATCCAGTAAACCCGGAATGGGCGTTTCCCCTTCTTCCACAGTAAATGCTGGTCCGGCAATGATACGAGAATTCTTGGGTGTCACCACGGAATCATCCACAGCAATCATGCTGACGACGTTCAGAACAATTGTTCCCGTGGTATAGTCCACGGCGCCATCCATGATTTTGTAATCAAATTGATCGGCACCACTGAAACCACTGTCAGGCGTGTAAATAAACGAGCCGTTTTCGTTTAAAATTAAGGTCCCGTTAGTTGTGGTAGTCTCCAGAACTGTTGTGAAAGGTGTCCCCAACAGAAAATCAACACCTTCCAGAGCGCCCCGATCCGCGCCGACATAAAATTTGGTTTCAGCGTTAGCCTCGAAAGACTTGGTTCCCCCTAGATTTAAGACAGGGTAGACGCTCATCATCACTGTGGCAGTGGAGATCGCGCCTTTGGTGTCTTCGATGGTATAGGTGAATGTGTCAACTCCGGTGAAGTCTGTATCCGGCGTGTAATTTACGACCAGTTGAGATGTCATACCATCAATGTACCATTGGACGGTCCCATGCTCCGGTTGAGTCACTGAAGTCAGTGAAAATTCAGCTCCATCCAGGTCACTGTCATTTGCCAGAATATCGATGCTGGCGATTGTGTTTTCATCCATGACAAAAGCATCATCCACGGCCACCGGTCGATGATTCTCACCTAACGTCAATTGCAGTTGATATTTCCCTCCCGTTGAAGTGGCTCCGCTTCCAACAGTTGTACTGTCATAATTGTTATTCGCTGCCGCAGAGACCCCCAGGTAATAGGTGCCGGCAGTGAGGGCCGTAAATCGCAGCATAGGATCTGCAGAGGGGACACCTGTTTCAGGATCGCTGGCATCATTATTGAATGCGAGTTCATTTCCGGCTGCATCAAACAGACGCAGATATCCGTCAATGCTACTCAGGACGCTGCCATCATCGAGATATGTGGCATCCAGATCAGCAAGGATCATTTCCCCATCACTGAGAGTGAATTGAAACAAGTCAACGTCCAGGTCTGACTCTGATCCATCACCAATGGTTCCTTCCATGGTTACCACGGAATTCAGCAGCAAGCTTGTCGTCCGAGCAGTTGAGAGACTGTCGTCATCAGCGTGTACCGTCAGAGTCAGCGCCGCTGTACTTGTTTCGCCTCCGCCATCCGAGACCGTATAGGTAATAGTTTCGGTACCCGTGAAGTCAGTTGGTGGCGTGTAAAGAATGGTATCCGAGACGCCGGACTGAATCGAAACGATACCGGTACCCATAGTAGAAACATTGGTAATGGTGAGACCTGCCCCATATGGGTCGAGATCATTCTCCAATACTGATATTGAAGTTGAGAGACTATTTTCTTCGATCAGGAACGTATCGTTTTCGGCTGTAGGAATAACCGGTTGCTGAGAAACGAGTTCGAAAGTGATGCTGGTCCACTGTCCTTCAGTCATGGACATGCTGTCAACACCCCGCACTGATATTGTATGCGTGCCTAAGCTCAGGCCACTAGGGTCGTAAGTAAAACTATTACCCATCATTGGGTCAAAAGTGGCGTAACCGTCAGAAATCTGATCGCCATTCACATCCACTTCAACAGCGACTGACATCAGGTCACCCATGTAGGAAACTTGTCCCTGAATCGCGGGATCGGTTGTAATATTATCACCTGGAGTGTCGGTATCGTTCGTTAACTGAAGCGATGTGATTTCAGGGGCCATGCCTGTCATCGCTTCTTCGAGAGTGAAGCTGATACTGGTCCATGCCCCTGCTACCATCATTACATTATCCACACCTCGCACAGAAATGGTGTGTGAACCAAAACCAAGACCGGTGGAAGAATACGTAAAGCTACCCGTCATGATATCCAGTGTTGCATATCCGTCTGAGATCTGATCACCATTCAGATCGACTTCTACTGCCAGATCAATCAATCCACCGTTGTACGAAACCTGGCCGTTTATGGCAGGATCAGTCGTGATCAAATCCCCCGGCATATCAGTGTCGTTTGTCAGTTGCAGTGAAGTGATTTCGGGCTCCATGCCTGGCATCTCATCTTCGAGCGTAAAAGTAATACTCGACCAGGCACCTTCAATCATTGACATTCCGTCCACGGCCCTGAAGGAAATGGTGTGCGTACCTGTAGTCAAGCCACTGGGGGAATAGGTGAATGTACCGTCCCATTCCTGGTAGGTAGCGTAACCGTCTGAGATTTGATCACCGTTGATATCGACTTCAACGGTGAGAAACATCATGTCTCCCATGTACGAAACCTGGCCATTTATTGCAGGATCTGTCGTGATCAAATCCCCCGGCATATCAGTATCGTTTGTCAGCTGAAGCGAGGAGATTTCGGGCTCCATGCCTGGCATCTCATCTTCGAGTGTAAAAGTAATACTCGACCAGGCACCTTCAATCATTGACATCCCATCTACGGCCCTGAAGGAAACAGTGTGAGTACCTGTAGTCAAGCCACTGGGGGAATAGGTGAATTTACCGTCCCATTCCTGGTAGGTAGCGTAACCGTCTGAGATTTGATCACCGTTGATATCGACTTCAACGGTGAGAAACATCATGTCTCCCATGTAAGAAACCTGGCCGTTGATTGCAGGATCTGTTGTGATCAAATCCCCCGGCATATCAGTGTCGTTTGTCAGTTGCAGCGAAGAGATTTCGGGCTCCATGCCTGGCATCTCATCTTCCAGGGTGAAGGTGATACTCGACCACTCGCCGGTGACCATCATCATGTCATCAGTACCACGAACTGAAACCGTATGTGTTCCCGGAGTGAGGTTACTGGGATTATATGTAAAATCTCCGGTCATCCAGTCAACAGATGCATAATCGTCGGCGATCAAGTCTCCATCTGTATCCACTTGGACTGAGAGAAACATCAGATCGCCTACGTAGGCAATTTGACCATTCAGAGTGGGATCAGTTGTGATATTGTCGCCTGGAATATCAGTGTCATTGGCAAGCATGAGGGAGTCCACAACTGGGAGTAGCCCTCCCATTCCTTCTTCCAAAGTGAAAGTCAGACTGGACCAGTTACCTGTGATCATGGACATGTCATCAACCCCGCGTACGGATATAGTTTGAGTACCGGGTACCAGATTTTGCGGCGTGTATGAGAATGCACCTGTCATGGCATCAAAGAAGGCGAAATCGTCGGAAATCTGATCTCCGTCAAGATCGACTTCGACTAAAACGCTCATTAGATCGCCAGAATAAGAGATCTGACCATTGATGGTTGGATCAGTTGTGTAATTATCTCCCTGGGTGCCAGTATCATTGCTCAACTGAAGCGATGTTACTTCAGGTACTACACTTGTCGTCTCTTCTTCCAAAGTAAATGTAAGAGTGACCCATTCACCGGTTTCCATCATCATTCCATCAACGGCTCTCACTGCAACAGTATTACTGCCTGTAGCTAATCCGGTGGGTGTATAAGAGAACGTACCGGCCATCGTGTCGAACGTTGCATAATTATCCGAGATAAAATCACCGTCCACATCCACTTCCACGGAAATGAACATCAAGTCCATGTAAGATACCTGACCACTAATCGTTGGGTCGGTTGTGACATTATCGCCGGGCATATCCGTGTCATTGGCTAGCTGGAGCAGGTCAATGACAGGAGTTGTACCTCCCGTGGATTCGGAAACATCTTCCACCGAGATATCTCCCCATGTTGTTGAGGAGTTTCCATTGCCGTCATCAGCAGTGGCACTGAAAGAAGCATACTGACTGGTTTCGTAGTCGAGTTCTGCAATTAAGGTGATTTCTCCAGATACAGCATCAATCGAAAATGTTTCCATTCCAGCAGTCAGCGCATAACTCACAGTATCCCCCTGGGGATCTGTTGCGGAAACGGAACCCACCACTGTCCCGATAGGCGTGTCCTCCGGCACACTCCACCAGTATCCTATTTCACCATCCGTGAATACCGGGGCTTCGTTCACATCCTCGATAGTCACATCTCCCCAACTGGTTGTGGAGTTTCCGTTTGTATCCGTAGCGCGTACTCCAAATGAAGCGTACTGATTCGTTTCATAATCTAACGCCGTTATCAGGGTGATTTCTCCCGTAATGGAATCAATGGAGAATATCCCGTTACCCGAAGTGAGTTCATATGTGACGCCATCTCCTTGCGGGTCAGTGGCTGCCACTGTTCCTATGACTGTTCCTACAGGAGTATCCTCAGCGATATTCCACCAATATCCCATTTCTCCGTCTGTAAATGCCGGAGATTCATTTACATCCTCGACAGTGATATCTCCCCAGCTTGAGGAAGAGTTACCGTCAGTATCAGTCGCCTGAACCCCGAAAGAAGCGTATTGACTGGATTCATAATCGAGTGCTGCGATCAGGGTGATTTCACCTGTAGCAGAATCGATAGCAAACGTCTCACTTCCTGATGTAAGTGCATAGCTGACCGTATTTCCCTGAGGGTCAGGTGCAGAAACAGTACCCACAATCGTTCCTACGGGAGTATCTTCCGCAATATTCCACCAGTACCCCATTCCACCATCATTAAAGACAGGAGATTCATTGACATCGGTGATCGTAATGTCGCCCCAGGAATTTGCGGCATTGCCTTCTGAATCAGTAGCACTGACTCCAAAAGAGGCATATTGGCTGGTTTCATAGTCGAGACCAACAATAAGCGAAACTGTTCCTGTGGCGGAATCAACAGAAAATACATCGTCTCCCGATGTGAGAGCATAAGTGATGGAATCCCCTTCCGGATCACTGGCACCAACAGTCCCTACTATGGTTCCTGTAGCCGTATCTTCTGCGATGGTCCACCAGTACCCCATCCCACCTTCATCAAATTGCGGTGGTTCATTTGTACCACTCAGCATCTGACGTTCTTCCAGGCATTGAACAGAAGCGATTTGACGAGTTAATAGCTTCCGCTTGCGTTGAGATGTGTGGTTGAATCGGCGTCGAGATCGGAAAGGGGAACGAAAAGCAGATAACCAGTCCTGCAATATCATAGCAGTCAGCCCTTTATGCACGAGTATTTAATTGGTCTTACAACTAACAAGAGCCAAAGCGATCAGAGGAGATTCACTTCGACTCGAAATTAGCCAATCATTCAGCGTGCCTGCTGACCGAATGCGAGAATTTCAAATCAAGATTGAGGGTAAATAATTAACCTATGAAAATTTGAAACATGATATGAGTTATTAAAAACTTTAGAGCGAAAAAGTTTTCAAAGGAATAGACACAACAAAAAACACTTCATGACTCTCAAGTCCCAATACGATAGGAATGTTAATTGAGATTTGCAAATAAAATATTTGAGAAAAATCAAAGTAGCGTTGGAATGCCCCCAAAAGTTGATCCAGGGTTATGAGAGTTCGGGTT
>TARA_R110001592_G_scaffold315880_5_pt1 | contig 15973 bp, 13 predicted proteins | sample TARA_R110001592 | Tara Oceans TARA_R110001592 (sample SAMEA4398387) | marine metagenome | biome: Polar Biome; feature: [SRF] surface water layer (ENVO:00010504); material: water (ENVO:00002006), including particulate matter (ENVO:01000060) such as... | depth 5 m
AATTTCCAAAGATTACCTTTTAAATCACCGGCATAAACAAAATCAGTAACGCGGTCATTGTTTACATCGACAGGAACCGGCGTCGCCAAACCATTGTCAGTGCCACTCAAACCAGTATCAATAGCCTTAATCAATATTCCTGTTTCCAGATCCACTACAAACAGCTTTACAGTATCGCCAGAATTATAACCATTGCCAAATATCGCAACCCACTTGCCACCAGCCGCAACACGCGCAATGACTGGCTGGCTCATAGCAACACCTAATTTATCTACTGCACCACTGGCGGTGGCAAACTCCCAAAGCAGGCTAGACGCCCCCATGGTATCTGGGTCAGTTACATCTATCGCAAAGACGGATCGACCACCTGCCGCATTAGAACCAACCAAGACTGACTTCCAATCACTACTTAAATACGCATCCAGTACACGAGGTGAGCCATCAACAATATAGGAGTGCTCATACTCAGGGTCAGTCAATTCTGCTAACTTTGGAAACGCCGAAACAGGAATATACGCAAACTTTTCCACACCTGTAGAGGCGTTAAATCCATGTAACATGCCATCATTCGCGCCGACATAAATCATCGGCGTGCGCTTCGCTTTGTCCGTCAGAAAACTGGTATAACTTGAACCTTCAAGCCCCGGTAATTTGTTATAGCCAAAGTTTTCATTGATACCAACGAAGAAGGGATCTGAATTAATAATATCTCCCAAAATAGTAGCGCGTTCTCGGAACTTACTTCCCTCATTGCTTTTGTCACCGCGCAACCACGATAGCCGGTCTTTCCCATCGGCAACTGATCCTCCAGCGCGAAGTTCGTCTTGCTGGCTCGCGGTCAATTCACCCCAGTTAGCAACCGTAAAATCGACTGCCTTCTTAACCGTCTCTTGTTGATCACCGGCACCGGCAATTATATTCCTTGATGCCGCAGCGGGAATACCACCTTTATTGGTATCCCAAACAGCATTATTAAGACTACCGTCACTATTCAAGGAATACGCAATGATACGACCAGACCACTCCAAGCTATTAAAGCTAGCTTGATAAATTAAGGTTCCCGAATCCAATCGCGTCGAGTTTGCTGCAACCGATGACGCCGAAGATTTACTTTCATTAGCAATCGTTTGTAAAATCGCGCCGAGCTTATTCGCAAATACTTCCGGCTCTGAGGCGCTAAAAAACCCGCCCCGAGTATTCACAGCCGCATGGAGTAGATCATCAATTTTATGAACTTCATTCGATGTTGGCTTAGGCCAAGTGATTGCATCGCCGGACGAAATCGCGGCAAATGCTGTATCTGGGTCAACCGTACCAAAAACCCCAAGACCTACACCAAAGGTAGTCATATGCTGCCAGAATGCCGGCGAGGTTTTAGATACCGCAACCACATTAGGCATATCTGTACGAAGATCATTTTTCCAATAATACATAGCCGCATCGGCTAGCGTACTCGATTCTCCGTCGGTAAATGGCGACACCTTTTTATAGCTAAAACTAGCACCAGTAGGCCCCGTTTGCGTAGGTCCATCAGTACCATCATTATTATTATTTGGCCCGCCACTGGTAGCAGAGCCAGACCAGTAGCCGTCGGTCATTAATACCGTATAGTTTCTTCGACACTCCAACTGATCCGAGCTATCATCAGTACCAGGATCGGCGCCCCAAGGCCCCTTATTATCCTTTCGTGAAAAATACTTACCCGCATAATCCACAGCTAAGCGTAATGGGGTTCCCGCATTTGGGATTTCACGTTCATATAGCGATTTGTAAAAATTAGTTCGTGCTTCGCCGTCAAAAGCGCGCACACCGTTAACAATCACTTTGGTTTTTTCACCATCTATGGTGGTTTCGTCTTGGTTAATACTGCCAAAACCAACCCGTATGCCTACACCCTGTTCAGCAAAGGCATAGCCGCTGCCGCCGCGGGCGGTTAAAATGCGTGAACGATAATAGGTATACCAGTTTGCGAAATTCTGTATTTCCTGCGTGTATGTACAAGAAACAGACCCATCATCGGCCTCATCACAGTCATCACGATTTTCACGACCGTCACCGGTATATGTCTGGCCTGAACGAATCTCGACTTCTTTGAAGTTACTCCACGACCAATCACTACCCGTACCCTTGTACCAAAAGTATTTTGCAGGCCAAAATGATTTATTGTTCGTAGTGGAATTGCAGTTGCCATCACTATCGCAGCTATACCATCTAACGCTATTGTAATTGCCATTATTAACCGTAAGGTTGCGGCAGAGTTTTGCATCAAAACTATTTGTTGTTCGGTCTGGGTTATGAAGGGCACAAGACGGATTTGCATCAGGATACAAGGTCCCATCTGCCTTAATCCAAGGTGCGTAGGTAGATCCTGGGTTGTAATAAACGGAGTTTATTTGCGGTGATCGCGAGCGTGCATTAAACCCTGAGTTTGCATCGACAGTGGGCACATAGTTGCTATAGTCATTACCTTTATAGACGCCATCTGCCCGAGGGAAGATATATCGAGCACTACTATAAATAATACTATCTGGCATTAATTCGAATTGCATAGACCCCGAATCATCCAAAATATACATAACATTCGGTTCAGCAGCCTGAGTTAAAAATAGAGGGTTTTGAGCGATATCATCATTAACGGGTTCAACCGAAGAACAGTCTTTCTTCTCCCCTTTAACAGTAAATTTAGCCTTACATTTAAGAACATCAAGTTTACTGTTATAAACAGTAAGCTTATTGTCATTAAATCCATACTTATTACTTAAGCACACTTTCTTTTTATCGACATCGACTTTAACTATCTCTGTGATTCTAGCTAACTCTGTAAAAGTATAGGTCTGATTCGCCTTCTTCTTACCTATAGACTTATTAGTGGTTTGCTCGATGATACAAGAATCTGCAGCGTGCGACAGAGGAGAGGAAGCCATGCTAAATAAGAACATTGCAAACAAGGCCGTAAGTAGGCTATTGCGAACACCAATGATATTTTTCATATATTTCTCCGGCCCTAAATTCCATCACGTTTGTAAGTCGTACTGAGCACCACCATGCCACGGTCGCTTGAACCGTAGCCACGCGCAGTCACTCTGTAATAGCCCATTGTTGCTATAGGTCTATCTGAATCCAACGCAGCGTCTGGATCGGCTACGCTACTCATTTCTTCAATTATAAATTCCGGCTGCTGACTAACGCCTGTAACTGTATTACTCGCCAAAACATTCCAGCCCTTTGACGAGTGATCGTTCCAAGCTGGCTCTTTGCAGGATATTCGTGTGTCCGCTGGATCAGCGCAGGACAAATAAAGCCCCCCGCCACCATTAAAAGGCCCAACCGACACTTTTGCCAACTCGATTTCTGCTTCACGGAGCGCAGCTTCAGCGGCCTGAAAAGCCTGCTCCAAGTTTCTAGCATTGCCCGCCATACGTTCTTGTAACGTCGCGGACTGCATTGAAGCCGCACCAATGATAGTGAGAATCAGCATAAATACTAAACTGATAATCAATGCCGCGCCGCGCTCAGCTTGTAAGCCCTTCAATCGTTTATGATTTGCTCTCATGGCACTTTATTCCTAATCGCAAATACGCTTGTGTATATCTGTCGAAGCCGACCGTCACTATTGACAATAAGATCACCATTAACATCAACGAGACTTTGCGCACTATTACTGCTGGACTTTCCGACAACATTATTTTCTGTACCGACCATTTGTAGAACGATCTTTACGCTAAGGACCGTTGACCAGTCAGCAACTGTGGCGGCGCTACGATACTCATCAACAGCCCTATCGCTATTCGTATCAACCCCGTATGTAAGCTGCAGATCCTCTACACCTTCAATCAATTCAGTGGCCGCACTCATGGCGCCGCCTGAACCAGCAGCAATTTGCTGAACATACAAAGCATTTATAGGATCACCTGCTTCGTTCTTTCTCCCAGTATCTCTGACAAAATAGTTGATAGTTTCGAACGCAAAAATTTCCGCATCTGAGCCGTAAATATTCCCTAAGCTGGCAGACGAATTTTTTGAGCCAGCCGCATGATTGAGGGTCGTCGCTCCCTTGCCAGATGCCAAGGGAGTATTTGTTACACGGAAAATGTCTGAATTTAAGCAATCACTTACCATCACATAATCGCCCTGAGTAACACCGAGCGTATTATCGTTAATCGTTATTCCGCCCGCTGACGCCAAGGTAGTAGAATCCATACGAATGAATTCATCTGATGCCCTTTTTAGCTGCATAGAATCTGTGCCAATAGCAGCACCAAGCGCATTGCCCTTTTTCAAATCATCTTGCCCGACAAATGCAGTTGCGGGCGTAAAATCCACCGCACTGGTAGGTAATGCAACATTATTCGCAGTAACTACGCCGATAGAGCTACACCCCATATAGCCGGACATACGGACTTCCTGGCTAATCGTACGCATGGCGAAACGGGCATTCTCCTGAATTTGTGCAAGTGACTCCTGCACTAAAGAACTAGTATTGCTGGCAACAAACACCTGAATAACAGCAGTACTAAGTACTAAGCCGAGAGTTATCGATATCATTAACTCAACTAAGCCAAAACCTGCATACTTAGACTTGTTATGTGTTTTTCTTCGCATCATAACTCCGTCACAAAAACAAATGATTGGTTATCACCTGCAGCGGCTTCTCGGGTCTCTGACAAACGAGCTTCATTCCACTGAACAGTAATGGTGAACGTTGTACCATTTCGAGCAATTGAACCATCACCGCTAGGCAAACGAAGCGACAACTCTGTTAGCCATTCGCGCTGATCAATTAAATTGATGTTGTCTCCAGTCGGAATAGCAGCATCCATGGTGAGATCATAAGAACCGATAAGCGCCAAACCGCGATTTGAACGTAAACGATCAGCCATGTCGTTAGCCAAAAAAACCGCAGACGAACGAATACTTGCTGACTGATTGAACTTTACGGAATTTAGTTGCAAGGCCGAAGCACCCAACACGCCCGTCGCGGTAATCAATACTGCAACTAGGACTTCAACCAAAGTCACGCCTTGCTGACCAATACGCAGCGAGCCAGATCTTTTAGCACCATTCCTCATGAACAATTCCTCTCTGTTGTTCTGACTTGTCCACTTGCACTAACCTGAATATCACGATCCCTAGAACAGTGTTCCGGAGAGGTGCGATAGGATATCGATACCGGCACCGCTCCCAATACAAAGCCATTTGCGTCAAAGGAAAATGCCGTTATTGTGCTACCGCTCTGGCTTGCACTTAGAGCTGCCCCGCTTTTAATTCCGGCCACTTTCTTAATGACCTCATTATCATCCAGCGTGCCATCAGCATTAAGGTCGACCCAGCTGCGCCACCCCTTACTCCAGTCGCCGTCCGTCGCGGTAACATTAACGATGCTAGTACGTGCGACAGCCTCTGACTTAGCAGCCACCAAGCTTTGCTTAAGTGCTTGCACGTCCGATCGCGCACGCGAATTATCTATAAACGACGTGAAATTTGGCACAGCGATACCCAATAGAATTGCACCTACGGCCACCGTCGTAAGTAACTCGATCAGGGTAAAACCTGTTATCTTCATTCGTCGCCTCACAACCTGCCCCATCTCTAGTCGGGCAACCATCGTAGGTACCCGTAAAACACACGAAACTTCTATTTTTCAACGTACATCAAATGACTAACAAGATCTCCAACCATCAGACATACGGTAGTAATTTCACGACAAGCGGTTCGCCGCCACCCTTGAGTTAGACAAGGACCTAAATCCCTCCTATTATAATTATCAATCATGGAAAGGAGTCTGTGATGAAAATTCAGGGGATGACACTAACTGAGCTATTGTCTACGCTCGCCATTTCGGCGTTTCTTGGCGTTGTTGCAGTACCATCGCTGTACGAAACACTTCAAAATTATCGACTGCGGTCGTCCGCGCAAGCACTATTCCAAGCACTCAGCAGTGCGCGAGCCAGCTCTGTAATGCGCAATCATTTCGTTACGGTGTGGAATACCGATGGCAATTGGGCGCGCGACGTTGAGATTTTTTTGGACCAAAATGAAGATGGTAAGCGGAGCGCTAGTGAGCAAGTACTCTACCGATCCGCGAATCAAGATTATGCGACAATCACCGGAAACCGCTGGGTGGCGGATTATGTCAAATTCGCCCCTGACGGCAGCGCGACAACGGCAAGCGGCGCATTTCAAGTTGGCACCATTACAGTCTGTAGGCCAGACCACAGCCACGCATACCAACTTATTATCAGTATTGGCGGGCGGGTAAGAATGATTAAATCAGAAATAGCTGCGTGCTGAAGGGCTTAAGAAACCTCAATCAAACGCAACTCTTTTGGCAGCGAGAAGGTAATATTTTCAGGACGACCATCCAGCTCTACAGGGGCGGATGCGCCCAGTTCGCAAAGCCGATCAATGACCGCCTTGACCAGGACTTCTGGTGCAGAGGCGCCGGCAGTGATGCCGATTTTGGGCTGTCCCTCAAGCCATTCAGGACGGATATCTTCTTCACTATCAAGTAAATAAGCACGGCAGCCAATACGTTCGGCCAGCTCTCTCAGACGGTTGGAATTAGAGCTATTGGGTGAACCTACCACCAGCACCACATCCACCTGCTGTGCCAAGGTTTTTACGGCATCTTGGCGGTTTTGGGTGGCGTAACAAATATCGTCTTTACGCGGACCCTCAATGTTTGGGAATTTACTACGCAAAGCCTTAATGACCGCCGCCGTGTCATCCATAGACAAGGTGGTCTGGGTTACATAGGACAAATGGTCCGGGTCTTTTACTTGCAGTGCCAAGGCTTGCTCAACGTCTTCAACAAGGTAGATCCCGCCACCTAGGGATTCGTCATACTGCCCCATTGTGCCCTCAACTTCAGGGTGGCCCTTATGGCCGATCAATACACACTCATGACCCGCGCCACTGAAACTAACTACTTCCATATGCACTTTTGTCACCAGCGGGCAGGTGGCATCAAAGACTTTCAAACCACGGCGATTAGCCTCGTTGCGAACCGCCTGCGAGACGCCATGGGCGCTAAAAATAACTATCTTATCGTCTGGCACTTCGTCCAGCTCATCAACGAACATGGCACCGCGTTGACGCAGATTCTCAACAACAAATTTATTGTGTACAACCTCGTGGCGCACATAAATAGGCGCGCCAAACACGTCTAAGGCACGGTTAACAATCTCGATGGCACGATCCACTCCAGCGCAAAATCCACGAGGATTTGCCATTTTAATTTGCATTTTATCGCCCGAGCTAGTCATTACGTCACCGTGTTCAGATTACTGTCTTTCGCCAATGAATATTACTTGGCATCAGCCTGCGCGCTGACACTTAAAATTTCAACACGGAAGCTCAGATTTCGACCAGCCAACGGATGGTTGAAATCTACCATCACATCTTCGTCGCCCACCTCACTTACCACGCCCGGCACTTCGGCCCGGGCAGCATCGGCAAAGGAGATCACCAAACCTTCTTCCAAGACCATATCGGCACTAAACTGGCTGCGCGGAAAACGCTGAATATTGGCCGGATTGCGCTGACCAAAGCCGTCTTCTGGGGCTAGGGTAAAAGTCTCTTTCGCGCCAGCTGTTAAGCCTAGTAATTTGGCCTCTACACTGGGGAGCAGGCTGCCATCACCAAATACAAAAGTGGCAGGCTTACCACCAAAGGTCGAGTCCACCTCATCGCCATCAATGATACTAAGAGAGAAGTGCAAACTAATTTCGGTAGCCGGTGCTACGCTAACATTTGTCATGATCAACACATTTCCAGACAGCTATTTAGGCTGATTTTCCGATTCAGGGTTTACCACCATATCGAGCAACAATAGGCCGGCGCCCACGCTAATACCCGCATCGGCAATATTAAAGGTTGGGAAATAGCTATCTTCCCAATGCACCGATATAAAATCGATAACATGCCCAAGGAACAGGCGATCCCACAAATTTCCGAGCGCACCACCTAAGACCAACGCTAAGGCAAGGGACAACAACCATTGGTCGCGCCGCAAGCGCATTAGCCATACACAAATATACGCGCTCACCGCCAAAGCGATCACCGAAAAGAACCAGCGCTGCCAGCCGCCGGCGTCGCTCAAAAAACTAAACGCGGCTCCAGGATTGTAATGCAAGGTAATATTCAGCACCGGCAAAATCTCTACCGGGCTGGCGTAGTCCAGCATGGTGTTGGCGAAATATTTAGTGATTTGATCAAGTACGATCACCGTGGCTGCCACCAGCAGCCAAAAAAACCGGCTACGGCGCTGGGCAGCCATTTCGCTATCTACTCCAGCATCATGCATACAAACGTACTTCCCCGTCGCCGTCGACGTTATCTATGCAGCGAAAACACAGTTCAGGGTGATCTAGAGCCTGACCAACATCTTCGCGATGGTGCCAGCAGCGTGCGCACTTAGTCCCTTCGCTAGCCGCTACGCGAACCTGTAAGCCCTCAACATCAGTCTCTACCGCTTCGTTAACCGCTGATAAAGGCGCTAAACGAGCAGCTGAGGTAATCAATACAAATCGCAGCTCATCACCCAGGGCATGCAAGCTTGTCATTAGTGACTCATCGCAGAATAAAGTGACTTCTGCCGCAAGACTACCGCCTACAAAGCCTTCCTTCTTCGCGCCTTCCAGTACTTTATTTACAGCGGATTTAACATCTTGTACGGTATTCCAAAAATCATTATCCATGTCGCTATCAAGGGTCATTTTACTCAAACCGGTATACCACTCAGCGGCAAATACTGTGCCCGCATGCTCACCCGGCAAATGCTCCCACAACTCGTCTGCAGTAAAACTTAAGATGGGGGCAATCCAGCGCGTAAGGGCTTCGGCAATATGATACATCGCAGTCTGCGCAGAACGCCGCGGCAGGCTATTGGCTTTCGTGGTGTACTGGCGGTCTTTGATAATATCTAGATAAAAGCCACCCAGCTCCAATACGCAGAAGTTGTGCAGTTTTTGATAAACCAAGTGGAATTGATAGGCTTCATACGCCGCCACAATCTCTTCTTGCAATACCGCCGCACGGTGCATGACCCAGCGATCCAGTGCCAGCATCTCTGATGGCTCTACAGCGTGCTCGGTGGGCTCAAAGCCGGCCATATTAGAAAGCAGGAAGCGTGCAGTATTGCGAATACGACGATATGAATCTGCGGTGCGCTTAAAGATTTCGTCCGATACCGTCATTTCATTGCGGTAATCGGTTGCCGCTACCCAAAGCCGCAAAATATCGGCTCCTAGGGTGTTCATAATTTTTTGCGGCGCAACCACATTGCCCACTGACTTGGACATTTTACGACCTTGCGCATCGACCGTGAAACCGTGGGTAAGCACCTCTTTATAGGGTGCTACACCGGTAGTCGCCACCGACGTCAACATGGACGACTGAAACCAGCCGCGATGTTGATCCGAGCCTTCCAGATAAAGATCGGCGGGGAATTGCAAATTATCTCGCTGCGACAATACCGCGAAATGAGTCACCCCAGAGTCAAACCACACATCCAGGGTATCGCTCACTTTACTGTATTGCGCCGCCTCGTCACCGAGTAACTCCGCCGCGTCTAAGTCGAACCACGCTTGTATACCGCCGACCTCAACCAGTTTGGCCACTTGCTCGATCAGCTCCGCCGTACGCGGATGCAATTCAGCCGTTTCGTTGTGGGCAAATAGCGCAATGGGCGCGCCCCAGGTCCGCTGGCGAGAAATACACCAATCAGGTCGCTCTTGCATCATCGACTCGATGCGCGCACGCCCCCAACTCGGGGTCCAGGCTACGGTATCGACAGCAGCCATCGCCATGTCGAGTAAGCCATTTTGCTTCATGCTGACAAACCACTGCGGGGTAGCACGGAAGATAATCGGGCTCTTATGACGCCAGCAGTGCGGATAGCTATGTTCAAAATGTACACAGTGCAGTAACCGACCACGCTCAGTTAGGGTCGCGATCACATTGTCGTTAGCCTTAAAGACATGCTGACGCTCAAATAACTCGGTGCCCTCTAAGAAGGTGCCGTTGGCCGCAACCGGGTTGTAAACTTCAAGACCGTACTGCTTGCCCACCACAAAGTCGTCTTGGCCATGTGCTGGCGCAGTATGGACCGCGCCAGTACCTGCGTCAGTAGTGACATGATCGCCGAGAATGACTGGGACCTGCCGGCTATAAAAGGGATGCTGCAACTGCAGATTTTCCAGTGCTGCGCCTTTGCAACGCCCCACAACAGCAAAATCTTCGACACCGTAACGCGCCAAGGTCGATTCATGCAGGGCGTCAGCTAATAGCAACACCATTTTATCGCCGCTTTCGCCGGTAAAGCTCACCCAAAGATAATCTAGCTCAGCGTGCAAACACACCGCCATATTCGCGGGTAGGGTCCAAGGCGTGGTAGTCCAGATCGCCAGATTCAATTCGCCATCAATATCGGCCGCCAAACCGCTTTTTGCGATGGCTGCATCGCGATCAACAATCGCAAATGCCACGTCGATTGCCGGTGAGGTTTTATCTTTATATTCAACCTCAGCTTCTGCTAACGCCGAACCGCAATCCATGCACCAATGCACCGGCTTAAAGCCTTTGTGCATATGACCGTTTTCAACAATTTTACCTAGGGCGCGGATGATATTGGCTTCAAAATTGAAGTCCATGGTCAGATAGGGTCTATCCCAATCACCAAATACGCCCAAGCGTTTGAAATCCTCGCGCTGGCCATTCACTTGCTTATAGGCGTATTCGCGACATTTTTCACGAAAAGTAGCCGCGTCAACTTTATGACCGGCTTTGCCCACTTTCTTCTCTACGTTCAGCTCTATTGGCAGGCCGTGGCAATCCCAGCCCGGCACGTAGGGCGCGTCAAAACCACTTAAGGTTTTAGACTTAACGATCATGTCTTTAAGAATTTTGTTTACCGCATGACCGATATGAATATCGCCGTTGGCATACGGTGGGCCATCGTGGAGAATAAATTTCTCACGGCCAGCGCGAGCTTCGCGAATTTGCTCGTACACTCCCTCTTCCTGCCAGCGTTTAAGCATACCGGGTTCGCGTTGCGACAAATTCGCCTTCATAGCGAAACTAGTCTCGGGTAAATTCAGGGTGTGCTTGTATTCACTCATATAGGTGTTCTGTATTTTCCAAAGGTCGATACGATGAGACCCTGTGCACGCTTGTGTCTTGCCCGTGCAAAGGCCCCACTATGAATTAAAAGCTTGGGCTAAAGATTAAAATAGCTTCGCGCCTGTTCTACATCTCGGGTGATTTGCGCTTTGAGTGCATCAAGCCCGTCGAATTTGTGCTCATTCCGCAGTTTCTTACGAAATACGACCTTAATATTGCGGCCGTAAATATTCTCTTCAAAGTTCAACAGATGAACTTCTAAAATCGCCTTTGACAAGTCACCCACCGTCGGCCGCACACCGACATTGGCGACACCCGGGCGCATAACGCTATCCGCGCCGTAGACTTCTACCGCAAAGACCCCCGACAAAGGCGAGCGCAGCCGGTGTAGCTCCATATTTGCCGTTGGTGTGCCAATGGTGCGACCTAACTGCTGACCGACAATAACGCGGCCAGAGATACTGTAGGGCCGCCCGAGTAAACGCTCAGCCAATTCAAAATCAGCGTCTGCCAAGACCTCACGGATACGGGTGCTACTAACTCGTTCACCGGTCACTTCTAAGGTCGAGGTGTCCACAACATCAAAGCCGTCTTTTTTACCAACCTTGCGCAACAAATCAAAATCACCGCTGCGGTTACGTCCAAAACGCAAATCGTCGCCAACCACAATGTATTTAACACCCAAGCCGACCACAAATAACTTGTGAATAAACTCATGGGCGGTCATATCGCGAAAATCAGGTGTGAAACTGATCCTCATTACCCTATCAATCCCCAAGTCCCGCAGAGCAATAAACTTCTCGCGAAAACTCATTAAGCGCGCCGGGGCTTCATCGGGCGAGAAAAACTCTCTGGGCAAGGGTTCAAAAATAATCACCGTTGACGGCAAACCCATTTCTCGACCCTTGGCAATTAACTGGCGCAATACCGCCTGATGTCCCAAATGAACACCGTCAAAAGCCCCTATCGTGGCTACACAGCCGCGATGACGAGGACGAAAATGTTGAAATCCGCGGATTAACTCCATGGCTACCGTCTTATTGCTCAGCAAAGCGAGAGATTATAGCCCAGCGTAGGCCCGACTAAAACGCCAGTGTTCGTGACTCTTGCCGCTGCGAGCTAATATTGCTATGCCCGCAGTCTAAAAACCATGATTTGCAGTCTTAATGCGCAGCCGGTCCTTTAAGGTCTCTGAGTCGTAGACCGCAGCCAAACATCACTAAGGCGTATGCTCCACCACCCGCGACGCACAAGACCAATAGGTGCAAGGTGCGCTCCCATACACTCCAAGCCTCCCAGCCAGTGAACCACTGCAGGCCGTAATATAAGCAGGCACTCATTGCCACCACGGCGCCCAGCAGCTGCAAACAATAGCGACCCCAGCCAAGTAAGGGGGTGAAACTCGCATTGCGACGTAAACCGCGATACAGCAAACCCGCATTGAGCCAAGCCGAAGCCGCTGTTGCCAATGCTAGGCCAGCGTGGCCTACCTGCCAGTAGTGATGCAATGGAATCACGAAGGCGATATTCATCAGCATATTCGCGACCATCGCGATAATACCAATACGCACCGGGGTTTTGGTGTCTTGGCGGGCATAAAAGCCCGGGGCTAGCACCTTAATTAACATAAATGGAATCAAGCCAAGGGTGTAGGCGCGCAGACTCAAAGCCGCCATCGACACGTCGCGCATTTGCAGCTCGCCATACTGAAACAGAGTAATGAGAATGGGCTCGGCAAGCAGCATTAAGGCCACGGCAGCGGGCACTGCCATAAGCAATACACCGCGCAGCCCCCAATCTAGCGTAGATGAAAACGCGACCTCATTGCCGCCAGCGCGCTGGCGAGACAAATTGGGTAACACCACGGTGGCGATAGCAATGGCAAACACCCCCAGCGGCAACTCTACTAAGCGGTCGGAATAGTAGAGCCACGAAATACTGCCGGTGGGTAGAAACGACGCCAATATAGTATCTAACAGTAAATTAATCTGACTTATTGAAACCCCGAATAAGGCGGGAATCATCAAGGTGACAATTTTCTGCACACCCTCGTTGTGCCAATCCCAGCGCGGCCGCGGCAACATTTGAATCCGCTGCAAAAACGGCAACTGAAACACTAGCTGCACCATGCCGGCCATCAACACTCCCCAGGCCAAGGCCATTGCTGGCTCAGCAAAATACGAGGAAAAATACAGCGCCGACACAATTAAACAGACATTCAGCAATACCGGCGTGAATGCCGGCACCGCATAGCGACCAAAGGTATTTAAAATACCGCCCGCAAAACCAGTCATAGAAATAAGGAATAAATACGGAAAGGTAATCCGGATCATATCCGAGGTGAGCTGAAACTTGGCGGGATCATCGCGAAAGCCGGGGGCAAACAGAGTGGCAACCAGCGGCGAGGCAATGACCGCCAAAGAGGTGACCAGCAATAACACCCCACCCAATGCACCGGCAGTGCGGTCAATCAGTAACTTAACAGACTCTATGCTGCCCTTTTCCTTGTACTCAGATAGCACCGGCACAAAGGCTTGAGAGAAGGCACCCTCAGCGAATAGACGCCGCAGAAAATTAGGGATTTTAAACGCGACAAAAAAACAGTCTGCGTTGCTGCTGGCGCCCAAAAAAATCGCAATAACAACGTCGCGAACCAGACCCAAAACCCGCGACATCAGCGTCATAACACTGACTAACAAACTAGAACGCAATAAGCCCCTTTGCTTTACTGGTTTGGGCGCAGCCACGTCACTCACGCCTGCCACCGCCGACGCAAGTCTTCTCTATGCTCGCGCAGCCACTGCATAGCAATCAGGCTGTGAGCATTATTTATTTTTCCGGCCTCAAGCATGGTCATGGCATCAGCAAAAGAAAAAACTTGGGCATGAATATCTTCGCCCTCGGTGGCAAGTCCGAAATACCCGCCCGCCGCACTCAGATCTACTGAGCCACAAAACAAATAGAAATATTCATCGCTGCCGCCGGGTGAAGAATAATACTCGGCGATCACCTCCATTTCGCCAATCTCGATATTGGCCTCTTCTTTTGCTTCCCGACGCGCCACTTCAGCAGGGCTTTCATCGGTATCAATAATGCCGGCGACTAACTCCAGTAACCAGGGGCGCTGGGCGCGGCTAAGTGCACCAATACGAAATTGCTCAACCAAAAGAATGCAGTCATTTACTGGGTCATAGGGCAGCAAACCCACTGCAGGGCCGCGCATAAATAGCTCGCGACTTAGCCATTTCCCCCAGCCACCGGCAAATAGACGGTGGCGCAAACGCAATTTGCGCACCTGAAAAAAACCGCGCCATGCTGCGCGGTCTTCTTCAACTTCTACATCTTTGGATTCAAAATCTGTCATTAAGAATAGCCGCTGTGCGAGGATAGAAACAAAACTTAAAACCGTCTTTCGGTATACCAATTAACATCACGAGCGGCTTTGTCGACCTGATCGACAACGTCCAAGGTCAGCGCGAACAGCGCCATACGCACCAGCACACCATTATCAGCCTGACGGAATATAGCCAAATTGGGGTTGTCGTTTAGGTCGTTATCTAATTCATTTGCCTCGGTCCGAGAGTCGCGGGGCAGTGGATGCATAATGACCGTGTTTGGCTCGCAATAGCGAGTATAAATAGATTGATTCAGGCGGTAGCGACCACGATATAAATCTGCCTCGGCAGGACTGGTAAAGCGCTCTTCTTGAATCCGGGTTGAATACGCAATATCGACCTTTGAGATACTGCCTTCCATCACATCAGATTCTTGCACCGTGCTACCAGCCTCGCGCAGCTGCTCAATAATCGCTTCCGGCATCTTTAGTTCATCGGGAGAGATTAGCATCACGGTGACATTTTTATACAGGCAAAGTAATTTGCACAGTGAATGCACAGTACGGCCATGCTTCAGATCGCCAATCATGGCAATACGTAGACCATCAAGATCACTTCGGCCCTGATGCTGTAATTCTTTACGGATGGTATAAAGGTCCAACAAGGCTTGGCTAGGGTGCTCATTTGCGCCATCACCACCATTCATCACCGGCACTCTGCTCGCCGCAGCAAACTCGGCCACCGAACCCGCCACCGGGTGGCGCATAACAATAACGTCGCTATAGCCGCTTAAGACCCGCGCGGTATCATAAAGTGACTCACCTTTGGAAATTGCAGACGTTTCAAACCCGGTGGTTTCACGCACTTCCCCGCCAAGCAGATTAAAGGCGCAACCAAAACTCACCCGCGTTCGCGTTGAGGGTTCAAAAAACATATTGCCGAGAATGGCACCGTCGAGCACTTTGGTGACGCGCTGCCGATGCGCGTAGGGCACCATGCGATCGGCAACCTCAAAGACGCGTTCAATGTCATCGCGATCAAACTGACTGATAGAGAGAATATGACTGCCGGAAAATTTCACTGCTGCCTCTCCGAAAAATTAAACCGCTGCCAACACATCAACAGTGTTCACACCCTCATCAAACTGCAGACTCGCCCAGCGCGCATAAAGCGGCGAACTCTGCAGAAGTTCGGCGTGACTGCCGGTATCCACCAACTTGCCATGATCCAAGACTGCAATAACATCAACATTCACTACCGTCGCTAGACGGTGGGCAATGACGATGGTGGTGCGGCCCTTCATAAGCAATTCCAAGGCTTGCTGAACTTGATACTCACTCTCGGCATCAAGCGCGCTTGTCGCCTCATCTAATAATAATAATCTTGGGTCTGCCAATATCGCTCTAGCAATAGCAATACGCTGACGCTGGCCACCGGAGAGCCGTATACCACCCTCGCCAACAAAACTGTCATAGCCACCTGATAGGCGCTCAATAAACTCGTGGGCATACGCCGAG
>TARA_R110001592_G_scaffold63875_4_pt1 | contig 15964 bp, 9 predicted proteins | sample TARA_R110001592 | Tara Oceans TARA_R110001592 (sample SAMEA4398387) | marine metagenome | biome: Polar Biome; feature: [SRF] surface water layer (ENVO:00010504); material: water (ENVO:00002006), including particulate matter (ENVO:01000060) such as... | depth 5 m
TTTTGAACCTAAGGAGTCGTCAGCTGTTGATGCTTTTACATTAGAATCGCCAATACCGAATGTTCTAGCTAGTGCAAATCTTGAATAGTTTGATTTGATAACATCACCAATTCGTAACCTAACAACTGGAGAAGCTCCAATTACTTGACTAAAAGGCATGTAAAACTTGCCACCTTCACCAGCTGCTTCAGCATTAGAAACCATTGAACCCGCTGTCCATTGCGGGTATAACAATGTTACTAATTTATTGATCTTGTACCACATCGAATCAAAATCTTCTCTATTTGTAGCAAATAAAGTAAAACCAACTTGTAGACTGCGTGTAGTATTTTTATAAATTTGTATAGAATCCATTCTACCGTAACCATCGATTGAACTATAGTTAGGTGTAATACTGTCAGTTAGTGTTTCTAAAAATGCATTAAAAGATATGATTTCATTCGTTCTCAGATCTTGAATATAAAAAGGAACATACTCGGCGTCTAATTTATCTTCAACAATTTTGACAACCTCGTTAGGAATTCTGTTATACGACCCATCAACATCAACACCAGTATAAGTATTTTTAACCAATTTAGATCCAAACATTCCGCGAACAGGACTTTCACCATTAAAAGTGTTATTTAGCTTAGATGCTGCTCTAATAATGTTTGCTGGCAATAAATACATAGAAGGCGCAGCATCTTGCTCCCAAGATAGCTGATTTTTGTTTGATCCAAATTTTTTCCTAGACTTATGAACAGCTCTATTATCTGGAATTGCGTCTACGTCTCTCGGGTGTTTAAAATCAGATTCTGCATTTTTAACTCCGGCTGTCGATTGAAGACTAATATCACCAATTACTGCCATTACATTGAAAAATTTAATAAAATTGTTTTTTAATATTAAATCTCTATAGACTAAAAACAAATCATTGACTTCTAAAGTTTCGTTTAATGCACCATATTTTCCTGCTATAGTCTTGTATGACTTAAGAACAGAGTTCGCTATCGCTAACCAGTAACCCGGGCTTTGAGCAATTAAATTATTTTTAATAATTTTTTCTTCATCATTTGAATCTTTATCTGGACCTAAGACTATTTCTAGCCCTCGATCAACAGCATCACCAAATGGGTATGTTGTATTTGTCAAGATACTATTAATAATGTAGTTATCTATTTTTAGTGATGCTAATTTTCTAGATTTTCCTAGCATATACAATCCAACATCAACTTTTGAATTTTCTCTTAAATAAGATTCAGTGTCTGATGTTAAATCAATTTTATCAGCATTCCTGAGTTGATTCATAAAACTATTAAAAAAGTTACCAGCAATACTTTTAAGGGCTATTAATGATATAGCAGCTTGTATTTTGTGGAGCTTTATCGATTTTCCAGTAAATCTAAAAGCATCATTATAAGTTGTACCGAAACTATCAACACTATCAGAAGTATCTAATCCATTATTGTCGTTCTCAATTAGATCGCCTCTTCCTGCCCTTAAAGATTCTCCTGATGCTCCAGTTGGAAAACCTTTTGCATTTTTACTCCTAAGATTACCAAAGTTAATACTGTTAAACCCTGTGTTTTTGTCTATGTTGTTGTTTATATCTAATGAAGTAATACCTTCACTGACATCCTCGATATTGCCAGAGCTACTTGGACTGTCACCTTGATCAAATCCAGAAGCTTTATATAATAATGATGCACCTAATTTTTTAAGATCATCAAAACTAACAATACTGTTATCCTGGTCATAAACACCAAATTTATTTTGAACGTTTAATGTACCTTTGTTGTTATTTTTTTCTGACGATTCAAACTCTTTAACATCTTGAGGTTTTGATGTAAATGAAGTTTTATTTTCATCGCCTACGTTTGCAAATCTATTGTTTTTTAAAAATATTCTTTGTGTTGCCTGTACAATATCGTTTTCTATACCGTTAGGGTTTGTTAAGGTCTGTCCTGATGTGCTTAAAGGCCGGCCAGTAATTTCTTTAAGCTTATCATGATTTGAAAAGTTATTACCTGTTTTATCTATTAAATCAGTAATTGGCGTCCCGGAATCATCAAATTGTTTACTATTACTATTTTCATTAAGTTTTGCTTTTAATAATGTACCTTGTTCAACAAAAATGTTTTCAGCACCCATACTATCAGCAATAGGTATTGAATCACCTTTGTTAGCACTTGGTGCTAAACTGTTACCGGTTTTGATTTTAAAATTATTGGAAGAGTTGTCAACTAAAAACTTTAAATATTCACCTAACAAACCAGATGTATCATTTAGTAAGTTAAGTAGTTCTTCTTCTGTGCCTGGTTCTAATCCAATACCATCTGGCGTAGCACTAGTAGTAATTGATATTGAATCTTGCGTAGATCCTTTCTGTATAAGGAAATCCTTCAATGTTTCTCTTGTTATTCTAGACAATTTTTGACTCCTCTAAGTTTTGTAATATTATTTCTTTTAGTTGACTTAGTTGTGTTTTGTCATTTAAAACATTGTTTTGCGAATCGATAATAGTTTTAAAATCTTTAAGCATGTCTAGAACATAAGTATCAATTTCTTTTAACTCATCTTTGTTTAATCCAAATTTTAAAACATATTCGTATATTTCTTCTTTAATTTTTTCTTCTAAATTCATAGTTTCCTTATTTCTCAGTTACAAACGTAATATTACCGCCGTTCTTCTCTTCTTGGATTGCAAACAATTTGTCGCTTAACTTACCAGAATCTAGTGTTAAGTTTACCTTCATTTCTTTGTTTTGTTTTAATGTGTCAATTAAGCTAGTAACATCACCTTGTAATGCTGATTGATTCTCAATATTCTTGTCTATATTTTCACTGCGTTTTGCAATGTTTTCGGCTTCTTTGTTAGTGGCATCTTTTAGATTTGCCACCGAGGTACCTAAATCGCCTGTGGCGACTGTGACACGAGTCATTGACCCTCCGCCCACAGTGGTAGCTACTTTATTTACCATCTCAGCAGTTATATCTGCTGCAGCTTGCGCTGTGTCTTTCATGACTGGTAAAATCTTTTTATTAAATCCTTGCATCATACTAAGGTCAGCGTTTAAAAGCACTCTTGCATTTTCTTTGGCTGCGTCTGATAATCTAAAGTCTTGTATTGCGCTTACTGATGCTTCTGACTCTTTTCTAACAGTCAAGATATCGCGAGCTATATCGTCGGTATATCTTGCCTGATTCCTTAAGGATTCCTCAAATTCTGCTGCACCTCTTGAGGCACCTTCAAAAGCACCGCCAAAGTCCTCAATGGCACTTTGCATGCCATCAGCATCTTTTGCTGCATCAGTTGATGCCATTAATGCATCTTGATCGATCTGAATCCCAGTATCCATAAACTGCTGCATTTGCTCAATTGACTGAAGTCCTAATTGGTCTGTTAGTGCGCGTTGTCGCGTTTTGGACATGTTTTCAACATCTAGTCCAGCATCTAAGACTTCTTCTCTCATTCTAAGCAAGAATTCTTCTTGATCTTCGTTTGCCAAATAAGTCATTTCCATGGCATCCATTTGAATTCCAAAAAGTGCAGACATGTCTCCCATTTTCTCAGCAGCACTATCAAAATTCATAAACTGATTAGTCATACTTTTAAAAGTTTGAAAATCCAAACCTAGTGTGTTTAATGAAGCAGATATACGTCCAGCAGCATCGACACCGATATCTCCAAATAGATTAGTGTCTTTCATAATATCTAAAATATCATCTTTTAAATCTTTTGCTGAACCACCGGTGGTCTTTGCCAAGTTAACAGCCACACTAGCAATATCCTCAAATATTTTTGAAGATGCCTCACCAGTGAAAGCATATTGTCTTCTAAGGATATCACCCATTGTATCAGAATCAACACCCATTCTTTTTCTGATAACAGCGATTCTTTCCATTTCAGCTTTGCCTTGTGATTCTAAAGACTTAGCTAGCGTAACATTATCAGCAGCGACATTAACCATAACTTCAGAAAACATTTTTGCAGGTTCAAGCGGATCTTTAAAGAGCGCAATTAAAGGATTTTTGCCAGCCAGTGCACCAGACTTAATTTCTAACATTGAATCTTTTCCGGCTGAACCTACCATCGCCAAGTGTTGTTGCGCGTCTAAGGCTTGCCCTGCTAAGCCGGTTACTTCTTCTCCGGCCATATATGCTGCGTCAGATACTCCACCAAAATTATTCTGAATTTGACGGAAATAGTCGATCTCACTATCTAATTCGTCATTTAAATCTGCAAAAGCATCTGCCATTATTATGGCTGACTGTGAAACACCTTTAAAGACACCACCCGTAATGCCTGTTACACCACCGGACATCTTTTTAAATTTAGAATACATTCCATCTGTTTTGCCATCTAGTTCAGCTAGTTTACTCTCTGCTTTCGCCACGTCAGCAGTATTAATCTCAATCCTAGGCGTACTTTCGTTTTCAGCAGGCGGAGGACTAATATCAGGCTTGGCTCTTGATGCGCCCGTGTTAACATTACTAAAACCTTCTTTAATTGCTGCGGTAATCGCGTCTGCTAATTCTTTGTTATCCATAAGTCATCTCGCTTTTACATAAATATCTATTACAAGATTTACTTTTTTATTTGATTTTCAAACTGTGATAATCTAGCTAAGGAGTTATCTTGCTGGTTAGTGCTTGTGTTGTTATTTTTAGTATTTTCCATAATACTGTTTTTGTCATGAAAATGTTTCGCTAGTCTGTCTAGAAACCATTTCCTGTATCGAATTGGAAGCTTTTTCACCTCGGAGTATGACATGTTGAGGTGGAGCTGGAGGGCGAAAAATTCTTCGAGAATTAATTCTCTCCAACTATGTATTGGGCCAAAAAAACTCACTGGTTATCGGCAAGGTAATATCATTATTATGATTGCAACTATCACAATCATAATTCCAGGTCATGTCAATTCCTGGCTCAGATTGCCGAATGTGCTGTCTGAGAGATCTACTATCTAATGCGGGCATATTAATTACAAAATGTTTAATTTTGTTCTTATCTGTAATACCATCAATTGCCAAGATGGTGTTTTCTAAAAAATTAGTAACTGTGTTATCATAAACAACGCCAGCTTTTTTTAATCTTTTTTCTGTAATAGCTATTTCTTTTTGGTCGTGACCGGTCAAAAACTTATAACGTATTACTTTCTTAGTAACGGGTAATTGATATTCAAAAATATTTTTACCATCTTCAACAGGTTTAACTTCTAGACGTTTAATACCTAGTTTTGAAAGCTCAACATTGATTTTGTTTTCATGACCACAATCGTTACACCCATGTGTAATCTTATAGTCTGAACCATAACCAGTTATTCTAATTGAAACCATTAGCGCGTTTCTATCCCCAGTTATTAAGTCGTTAACATCAATTGATTTCTCTATGAGGCAAGAAGATATTAGTTTTTCAACGACAATATTTTCTTTAATAAATGCCTGACTAGTCAAGATATCTTCCTCTTTAGCAGTCATTGCCTTTATTTGTAAAGTCTCTGTGTTAAACAGTAAACTATCAGGTGAATAAATAACGCCTCTAGTGGGTAAAGGTACACTTTCTACAGGTACCTCCCAACCAAAATCATCTTTCATTACATTGCTTTGTGGTATATTACCCATATTATTTCTCCAAAAAAAAACTCCTGCAAGTATACAGGAGTTAAATTAATTTGTAAAAACTTATTATTGCTTAGAACTGTAATACACAATTATCAACGTCAAGTGTTAAACTTATTTTCATAATTTCATCACTATCGTAACTTAGAGTTCCAAAGTTAGCTGACTGTATTTGTGCACCTTTAATGTCCCACAGCTCAACAACCGTACCAATCGGATCTAGCATTTTTAATTGAAGATCACGCTTATAAAAATCAGCATATCCTGCTCGACCTGAAACGGATTCATAATGTGTTCTTATCCATTCCATTACTTGCTGTGCCCCAGAAGGTGCGATCGGATCGTGAAGGTCAACAGTGATATTTCCCCACACGCCTCTGCCGTTTGATATTTTTCGATAACTATTAATGAACTTAATGTCACTAGATTGAAAACTTATATCAGGTCGCTTTGTTGAAGTTACTAAGAATGAGTCAATACCTTCAATCGCAAGGACCCAACGATAACCTCTTTTTGGTTCGAACTTGTTTGGTAACATATCTGTGACTGAAAGTGTTTCTGCCATTTTAATCTCCTTAATCTATTTATATATATCTATTTCTTAGATATTTGAACCTGCATTTGTAACAACAAAATCAAGTGCCACAAATTCAACTGAACGCGTTGGCTGCAAGAATATCTTACCGCGTATTGTATTGTTCTCAACATCAGCCTGTGTGGTTGTTGATGTATCAATAACTGCTTTATATCGATCGATTCCACTTTGTTCTTGTACTCTTTGAAGAATTGGATTAACCAAAGCAGTAAATTTTTCTAAAGTTTCTTCTCTATTCGGCTCAAACAACAAAGTGTTTGCAACATTCTTAACTTTTCTACGAACATTAATTAAAAGTCTTCTTACATTAATTCGATCTAAAGCAGAATTCGCTGATTGTAATGTTTTTTGACCCCAGATTGTAACACCAGTTCCTGGAAATGCCGTAATAGGATTGATATCTGCTTCGTAAAGATCGTCTAAATTTGTTCTATTTAGTCTAACAGCAGCAACTTCAACACTATTTAGTGCGCCTCTTGCAAAACCAGCAGGGGCAAACCATGGATGAGCAACTTTATCATTAAGTGAATACGCACCTAAGACTGCAACTGATGGAGGAACCTGGATAAGTGTGTTAGTGTTTGGGTCAGTCACAGTCACATCAGGAAAATATGCAGCTGCAAATGATGAATTCAGCGCTCTATTCTTGAAAGAAGTAACTGTATTTGATACATGCGGTTTTTGGATTGACGAAGTTATAACAGTGTTAACTTGATCTCTTTCTTCAATATCCATAATATACATGGCGTCAAATCGATCTTCTACTTTTTGAACCGCGTAGTCTGTCACAGACGAATGTCTTAAACCCGGAATGGCAAGTATTTGAATATCAACATCGGTTTTTGAAGCCATGATATCAACAGCTTTTCTATATGCTGATACCGTATTATCATTTATACCTAACGATAATGGATCATCCATTTCTCTTTTAGCAGCAACGTTTGTTAGCTTTGATTTTTCTTCATCAAAAATGTTGACGCCATCAAACCCGCCTTGTGCCATAAATGTAAACTTAGCAAATTTAATATTACCAACCTTACCTAGATCATCTACACTAAAGGCTCTCGTTTTATTAGTTTCATTAGCAGTGATATTACCTTTTCGTGTATATGATGCGCTTAACCAGTATTCCGGATCTGCTAAAGTATCAGAACCAGTCCGAACAAGAATATTTTCTAATGTAAACTTGTTATTATTAAACCTATCGCTGTCTAATACTGTGCCATTAACATCAGCAATACCTGAATTGTTACCTGCAGAAAAGTTAATAACATCTATTCTATGAGAAGGAAAATGCTTGGTAAAGGACTTAAAAGAATTATCGGGTAAGCCTATTAAATTAGGTTGTGTGGCAGATGTTTTTCTTGTTGTTTGAACACCCCAAAATAATCTTTGATCTGACTTTTTTGTTATGCCGGTTCCTTGTGCAACAGACTCTCTATAAGGAATAGGAGGTTCTTTAAGTGCTTGAACTATATTGCTAGTATTCCAAAGCACATCAGTGGATGCATTAAGTAAAGAACCACTAGTAACCAAGTGATTAGGACCTCTAAAACCAATAGGTAGTGCTGATATATCAACGTTCCCATTCTCAACATCATCAGAAATTTCAACTCTTATAAATCTAGACCTTACTGGGTGATTACCATCAACTATAATTTTTTGACTATTTGAGCCAACATCAAAGTTGTAATAAATATTTTGATCTCCAATCGCTCTACCGACATATCTATCTGACCCTGGATTTAAAGATATACCTCTAAAACTTTCTAGTACTCTTTGTTCTTCATCAGTGTCACTAAAAGAACGTACAACTAAATCAAATGTACCATATTCTTTGTTTGATGTGTTAGCTTTTCTAATATTTTCAATTGAGAATTTAAATTTATTTGCTGTGTTTTCACCTGGTGAAAGCAAATGTACTCTAAATAAATCTTTTGGAGCAGAACCAAATGCCTGTGAAATAATAAAAGGCGTCTTCGCATGTGAAAACCTATCTTCAAAATCTTCGTAATTAGGGACCAAACTCGAGCCTTCATTTCTTGTTGAAATTGATGAAGTTAATAAAAGGCCGATATCTTCTGCCACGTTGGTTAATGTTCTTGAATAACCACCAACTGCAATAGCACCACTACCTGTAACAACAGCCAAATCTGGGTATATATCGTAATGTGAATAAAGAAGATGTCCTTCTTCTTCTATCTTGTGAGGGTTTGTATTTAATACATTTGCAAAATAATCCGGACTAGTCATATCAAAAGAAGCAGTTATATGCGTAAGTTTTGATGTGTCTAGATTATTATAACCATTCATTAACATCACAAAGCCTTGGGTTGCCAAGTTAACAGAGCCTGTTGTGTGACCTTGTGTACTGTTAGTCGCAACATTTCCTTTAGTTGGTGCATTAGAATTTTGTGTTGTACCACCACTTAAGTGAAGTATTACACCACTTGGTGCAAGAAGAACACCGCGAAGAATAGGCACCGCGTGATTATTGTCAAATCCGCCTGTAAACAAATTTGTTGTTGTCGGACTTATTCCTGTTATTGACATATTATCACAAGTCTCTGTAATAGCCGTATTACCAACCAATCCTGGCACAACCTGTGTAATTGTTACTGTACCATTAGCTGTATTGCCAGTTGCTGTACCATTAGTCAAAACAAAGACAGAATCCGCACTTCCTGCGTTATGTCCATTTGCATGATTGATTGCTGCTATTAGATTTGTATAAGTAGCATCAGCGCTTGCACCAATTACAAAAGCAACTTTATCTGTGTTTATAATAGCACCAGTTGAAGCACCACCACTGTCTGCTTCGTATGTCTTAGAAACACCTTCTGATGATATTAAAGTGATTTGTTGAGCATCTGAAGGTTGCCCTGTATAAGTAATTATTGCGCCGGCTGCTGAAGTTGTCAAAGATGCTTGTATTCCTGCGTCACTAAAGATTGTACTTCCGTTTGATTCAGACATAAAACAGCCTAGAAAGTAAGTTTTACCTCCGACGTCACCAGGTCCACTTTTTGCATATGCATTATTACCAATCAAGCCATTTTCTTGTACAATTTTATTACCAACTGTAAAACCTGCGTTTGTTACTTTACCTGTGGATGTATTTCTTTGTTTACCATTTCCGGCACCTAAAACACGCATGTAGGTGACAGCTTGTGCGTTGCTTAGCCATTGACTAACTGCGATTGGTCCAAATTTTTCACCATCAGAAGCGCCAAATGTTGTAATAAAGTCGCTATAATTTGCAAAAGTTAAAGGAACATATGCTGGACCTTCAAGTGCAGTACCAATTATTCCAGCAGGTACGCCTACCGGTCCAGTTCGCCTAGGTTGCGACAAGTCTATTTCTCTAGTTTTTACACCTGCTGACTTAAATGTTATTTCTGCCATAAAATTTCTCCGTTTATCTTAATTATTCGAAACTTACACCTGAATTCGTAATAATGAAATCTATTGCAATAAATTCTACTGCGCGTGTTGGTACTAACACAATTCTTCCATTTAAACGATTCTGTTCGATATCTTCACTTGAATTATTAGATGAGTCCATTACTATTTTAAATTGGTCAACACCTTGCTGGATTTGAATTGTTGCCAGTTGGGGTGTTGCTTCTGCAACAAATCTAGATCTAGTTTGTGGTGTATTTTGTTCAAAGATTAATTTATTTGCAATATTTGAAATAATTCTTTTAACTTCTAAAAGCATTCTTCTAACATTAACTCTATCCAGTGCAGATCGATCTTGTTGGAGTGTTTTTTGTCCAAATATAACAAAACCTCCATTAGGAAAGTTAGCAATAGGATTTATTCTTGCTTCATACAATACGTTACGATCTCCAGCATTAAGTCTAACTTCAGAATTTAAAACATTGCTTAAGGCCCCTCTGTTAAAGCCAGCTGGTGCAAACCATGGGTAAGCCACAGAATCATTATAACCTAAAGCTTTAAGTGCTGCAATCGATGAAGGTAACGATATAGCTGTATTGTTTATATCGTCTGCAAATATCATATCTGGAAAGTAAGTTGCCGCGTAGCTATTATCAACACCTCTTGCTTCAAAAACATCTATTGTTTCTTGAACACTAGGTCTTGTAGTTTTACTAAATATTATGTTACCATTATCATCATAAGCAGGTATATCCATTAAATAAATAGCTTTGCTATAATCTCTAGTTAGATCACTTACAAAATCTGTGACAAAAGGTTCTTTGATTCCTGGCATAGCGACAATATTAACTCTCGAAGCCATTGGGTCTGTTATTATTCTAGCAGCTGATCTATAAGAATTAACAATATTGTTGTCTTTACCCGAACCTGCTGCAGAAATTGCATGCAAGTTTTGATGTGTAAACGTTCCGTTTGAAACGTTAGCTTTTCCTTGAGCATCTACTGAGGATGCTCGATCATTCATTAAACGATTATCTTTGTCAAGAATGTTAAGGCCATCAAATCCACCATGAAGAATATTTGTAAATTTTGCGTAGTCTGTGAATCTATTAAAGTACTTAGCATTTCTAGCTGCTGCTAAAGTTGCAAATGTTATTCTTTGTAATGCGCTCCCGCCATCATCAAGTATTGTATAGTTTTTTGTTTCTATTTTACCATTACGCAAGTAAGCAGCTTCTCTCATATGCTCATTAGCACTTCCAGTCACAGCAGCTGCTATTGAAGCCTCGATTGTTGAAGTTGTTGCTATTTGACTGTATAGTGAAACTTTTGATAAACTAAATTTATTGTTATTGAATATATCTGCGCCTGATCCTGTCACCAGTGTATCAAGTTTTTCTAAGCCTAAGAATTTACCGTAACTCTGGATCAAGGGATTGATATTCGAAGAAGCGTTTGATTGTAAGATAGCATCGCCAATGGTACCGGTCAATGGAAGTGTTTCCATTTTAACACCCCAGAAAAATCTATTATCTGATAATTCTAGTGCGCCTGGCTCACCGGTGAAATTTGGTGAAGCGTCCTTAGCAACTGCGCCACGTGTAACCTTAAATCTAAAAGGAATAGGCGGTAAAATAGAACCGGTTAAATGTGCTCCATCAACAAATGCTGTACCCTGTTCAGTTGCCAATCTAGCCGCACCTTCAGAAGCTGGTGCACCACCAGGTAAATTAGTATTATTATCTGTTAAATTGTCATTTGTTTTTAATAAAGGAATACCTCTAAAACCAAAAGGTAACGTTTCTTCTGGTATTAAACTATCTTCAACATTTTTATTCATAGCAATTCTTACGTATTGCGATCGATTAGGTCTTTTACCTTCAACATTAATTCTTCTTTCTGATTCTGTCTCAGCGTCAAAATTATAGTATACTTTCATATCGCCAACTTTATTAGCAATATAATTTTCATCTTTAGGATCAAGTGTACAAAGCGGAAATTGTTCTAGAATTTTAAGATCTGTATCAGTGTCATCATAGCTTCTAACTAAAACTGTAAAAGTTCCAAAATTTTTCTTTTTATTAGTTGATTTTTTTAAATTAGTTATTGATATTTTAACACGCTTATTTCCAACTTCTCCGTCATCAAGAGATTCAAAATGAAATAGATCATACTCTTTATTTCCAAAGGGTTGCGAAATAAATGAAGTTGTTTTTGCAGATCTATAACGTGTATCAAATCTACCAAAAGCGTCTCTAAATGTTTGCGATGTATCACCTGACGAAACACTAGTACCATTAGAACCGGAAGCAACACAAACTGTTCCTTTAGTAGCGTTATAAGTAACACGCGCAAGTTCATTCTCAACAGCGAAATCTGCATAAAAAAGATGCTGTTCTTCTTGAAACCTATCTGGGTTTTTGTTTAAAAACTTACCAATATAATGTTTACTAGTCGGATTTAACGAAGCGGTGTATATCCTAATACCTGTTTTACTTTCATCATTACCAAAAGTAGAGCCTATTGCACTAGAAAGTACTAATTTAAAAGTACCGTCTTCGCCAGTCCCAGTATAGTCTGCTATTTTTGCCAAATCATCATCAGTATTTGCAACGCTGTATGATTGATCATGATCTAAGAGCTGGATTCTTGATCCAGTTGCTGTTAGTAGCATTGCTCTAACTAATCGAACACTAGTCGATGCATCAACTGAATCGCTATCTGTAAATAACGGATATCCGGCTGGTTCATATTCATTTATATCATGTGATGCAACTATAAATTGTACGCACCCTTCGTGCCTTTTATCTGAATTACCATTTCTAGCTGACACCAAGCCCTTAATTCTAAAACCTGCATTTTTAACTGTGCCTTGTGATAATGTTGTTTGGATATCCCCTGTGGAGTTAGCTGCACCTGCGCCAAGCACCCTAACATATGTAACTGCTGTTCTATTTTTTAGCCATTCGCTCACAGCGTATGGGCCAAACTGTTCTCTATTTAAGGTTCCAAACTTTCTTTCAAAATCAACGAAAGACCCTAAAGTAACAGGAACAAATGCAGGACCTTGGGTTGACGTCCCAATGATCCCCGCAGGTACACCTTCGATTTCTACTGTTCTCTGAGTTAAATCAATTTCTCTTTCGAAAAAACCCGGAGATCTAAATGTTTGCTCTGCCATTAGTCTCTCCTAAAATTACTAATATAAGTATTCATTTGTGTTGGTAATATCTTTTTTTAATTATTCATACTGTCTATCAATTTCTTTAACAATTCTAGAAGACACAACAGACTCGCCTGTTCTAGAATTGACATTTTTTACTCTTAAGAATTCTTTTTGACTATTATTTGAAAAAGGATTTTCCACAAGAGCCTCCAAAGTTCCATTACTTTCACCTCTTCTTATTTTTAAAGAATCAGTATTTGTTAAGTCAGTCATAACATGTCTTTCTATAGATTCTTTATCTGTTTCAGGCTGATAATCTAAAGTAACGGGTGATGATATATCATTATAAGTAAAATCAATTGAAGGCGCAGAAAAATATGATCTAACTTGACTAGATAGGCCTGGGACTTTTGAATTTAAAATATATCCAGGTAAAGTTAGTTCAAAATTATATTTAATAAGCCTTTCATCATCAGTCATACCGTCAAAATTATTATCAAACGTTATTGTGTCTCCAATAAATGCGACCAGTTCGAAACCTTCATTAGTTTTAATAGCAAATTCCCCACCCGGAACATCAATTTTATTTAAAAGATACTCAATCATTTGATTACCTTGCTGCATATATTGGCACCAAAAAGTAATATTGTATGTCATGGTAATAAAATATGGGTACGGTATTTGAATAATTTCAAATATGTTTGTACCTAAATTATTTTTTAAATTAACTTGTGCTGTTTTTGAAAACTGTAAATTACTTTTCTCTCTTCTAGTTGCAACTTTACCTGCTTGTGCGCCTAACGAATTGGATGCATCTATAAAGTTATTATTTGCTGCTACGTTATCTTGATTTCTTAATCCTGACTTATTAACAAGATTTTGAAAATTTCTATCTTTTTCAGATAACTTATTTCTTACTGTATAATTTGGTTGTGCTCTCACAGCAATTGCAGTTTTCTTACCACCTTGACTAGCCCCAATGTCTAGGTTCTGTCTGACAATTGATATTAAAGGTAAGATGTTTGTATTGTTTTTGTCTCTAATTGGATTTTTTCTCCGTGTCAGTGCAAATCTTTCACCTGTTGCAAAGATAACTGGGACATTTTTAACTTGATCTTTGGAAGTAACCTGAAAATTTAATGTCTCATTAAACAAATCAAAAACAGCGCGATCTATGTTTTCAATACCGATTGAAGGGAATTCAAAATCATTAGGCACATTACCCCCGTCAAAATCTTTAATTAAAATTTGCTTTGGAGGTATTTTTGTTTTAGACATAATTATTTATCACTGTAAAATGAAGACCCGGCTTTTGTTGCGTCACCTTTAGAAGACACTTCTTTTGGACCGGTTATTGGGTCTTCTAATACGCCATTTTTTCTTAAAGCTCTTACATCACCAGTCTCACCTAGACGATTATCACTAAAACCTCTTTGTTGAACAAAAGTGTCCTGCACTGCATCATCGTCAGTATATTCTTCAGATGTTGGACCAAAAATCTTAGATAGAAATTGATCTTTTCTAGCTTGACGCCCTGATATCGTTATAAAACGCTTATGCTCAATTTGCCCAAAAATTGTATTTGACAAAGGTGCTTTAATTACTTCAAAAAATGTCGATCCATATGAGAAAAAGTCGCCTTCTAGTATTTCTATTCCTTTATCTAATAAGTCCCGGGACTGGATGTAAGCTTCTATTGTATAATACTCTTCAGATCCAAATCTATTTGTTCTAATTTCTTGTTCATTATACTTTACTAAGCAATCTAATTCAATTGGCGATTCGAAAACCTTGTCCGGACTTTCCTCGTAAACATCATGCACTTTTGATTTAATTTCAGAAATTTGAAATAAATATATTTTTTGCCCAATAACATCTTTAATGACTTCTTTGGCAATATCATTAATAAAATTTATTTCTCTAGGTGTGATAAAAAGTCGTGCCATGGTTTATCCGTAAAAAATAGCTTTACCGTTAGGTACCGGTACATATTTAAGTTGTTTATTGATTTGTTCTGCTCTTGCTGATTGAATTTCCATTAACTTATCGTAAGTCATTGAGTCCAACAGCTCTCTTAATTTTTCTTTTAAAGAATCTCTATCTGCTCTACCATTACTGATAAGGTCGCTACTATTCAAAGTAACGTCAGAATTAGGCACAGGAATACTTCCAAATTTACCCCTAATATAACCTAGTTGCTCCATAGAAATGGATAGAGTGTAACTTCTGATCCACTGGCGACCTATACTGTTTATACGGCCATATTGCACATTACCAAATGGTAGATTGTTCATGTTTGACACGCCGTGAATTGTATCGTCGCGATAAGAAGGTTGTGTTGGATCCGGGTATTGTCTAATCCTAAGAAATAATTTTGCATTGGATGTGGGTGATGGGTATATTCTAAAGTTTGTTCCCATGATCTTATATGAAAAATTTGAACGCCTTACACGATTAGATAAGTCTAATTGTCCACCACGAAGCAAATCTTCGTAAACCGGCAGAATATAAAATACTGTCTCAGGTGTAAACGATTCAAAGCTAAATTCATTATTTAAGTAGTTTATTGCAGAGGTAGTGTCAAAAAATCTATAAGCTGCAGCAGAATTATAGTGAAAAACCTCATCAATTTTAAGCTTACCTTTTGTATTGACAAAAAGTCCGCCATCTGCACCAGACAATTCTGTGTATATATTATAATCTTGACGCCCTGTTTCAAGCTGGATCGATCCTGTTACGGAATTGTATGAACCACCAATTCCAGCCTCCATCGCGTAAGGTTCAGCAAATCTACTAAGAAATTCTAAGTTTTCTCTAATATACTTTTCTTCACTGCCGCTCATAATGCTACCAGTAGCAAAACCTAAAAAGTTAACTAATTGTGACTTAGCTTGGTATTGATTAAGAATTGCGCTATATTCTAGCGTAGCCTCCTCAAAATTACCCCATATTTGTTTTTTAGTTAATTCTACAGAAAGGATATCATCACCTAACTTTCTTTTAACAAAAGTAATCATACTATCCGCGTCAGTTTTAAAATTATCTTCGGCGTCGTATACCCCAAAAGGTGTTGGGAATGTTGTATTTGCAAATATAGCCACGCTGTTACCTCACTGCTTATTTATATATAGGCTAACTCAACTATAACTTAACGGACCATTTACATATATCTTCTTGAAACTAGTTTTTTCTAAAATATTT
>TARA_R110001592_G_scaffold32161_3_pt1 | contig 15958 bp, 6 predicted proteins | sample TARA_R110001592 | Tara Oceans TARA_R110001592 (sample SAMEA4398387) | marine metagenome | biome: Polar Biome; feature: [SRF] surface water layer (ENVO:00010504); material: water (ENVO:00002006), including particulate matter (ENVO:01000060) such as... | depth 5 m
GCGTGAGCATAACATTTTTTTGCTTCTCCGTATTCACCTTTATTTTTACATCGCTTACCAGAAGACGTTGTTCCAGTACATTGATATTCTTTTATGCCATCATTATCTCTATCACTACCCTCTATAAACTTAGCATGATTAGAACACTTCCAAGTTTTATCAGCTGTTTCAGTTGTAATACCACAACGTTTACCACTTGAGTTTGTGCCGGAGCACCGAACGGTCTTAATACCTTTCTTTTCGTTTTCTTCTTTTTTAATTTTCTCTTCTTCTGCTTTTATTATTGCTTCTTCTTTTTTCTTTATTTCTTTTTTAATATCAGATATTCTTTTTGATTCTATTTTTCTTTTTTCTTTAGCTATAGCTTTTGCAGCTTCTAACTCTTCGTCTTTAATACCAATAGACCACTTGTCCCAACCAGAAATCAAAGCTATTCTTTGCCAAGCTTCATGATTACCAGTTATTGCTTCTTCTAAATTATTAACTTTATTAATAATTCTAGCGATAGGTATATTTGTACCAGCTTCTATTAGGTTTCCAATTATTGAAAACGTTGGGTTTTCTATTCTAAGTCCTAGCTCTGCTCCAACACCTTTGTTATATCGCCATGTCTTTATTGCATTGTTTACCTTTCTAATTTTAGTTCCAATAGGTGGAGAGAAGCCAATTAGTCTTTCAGTAACTTTACCAAAATCTTGTTGGCCATAACCTTTTTTGCTTTGTGCTCGAAACTCTAGTGCAGCGTTTTTAATAGCAGCAACAGCTGCACCATATATACCAGTACCTACTAGTAGACTATCTAACGCTCCATTTAAAACTCTTCTTTCTTTTCTAGCTTTATCTTCGTCTTCTTCTTCACCTTCTTCACCACCAAATAACAAGAACGCCAACCCACTTTGAAGTGTTTGGAATATTATATTTTGAACAACTCCATAGTACATCATCTTAGATATGTTAGCTTTAGTGCTACCTCTACCATTAACTAGATCAGATAACGCCTTTTTAGTTAAACGAGTCATTTGCATTGGCGTGTTAGCCCAAGCTAATATTATTCTACCCATAGGACCAGCTTGTTGTTCCGATATAAAGTCTGGCCTAGAAGATTGTTGTGTTTCTTCTGCAACAGCTTGAAAGTCTAACATAGCTTGATTTTCAGCTTTAGCTTGTGTCATACCTTCTTTAACATACTTGTTAACTCTGTTTCTATAAAAAGTAGAACCACCCATAGCGATAGCAAGACTATCTGCAATTTGAGTTGGTAAGAAACCTTTTTGTAATAAGTAAGAAGTGATAGCCTGCATCTTACTTCCACCTTCAGCAAACACTTTTGTTAGCTCAGACGCTGATACGTCTGTTTGTAGTCCCGATCGTCTTTGCTTTAGCATATCAGAATTAAATAACATTGAAAAGTCTTTCCAAAACTGTGGCTGATTAGCGAAAGCTTTTGAAGCAGCAAATATATTATTGTCTTCAAAGTTTAAAAAGTTAACAGAAGATATTGTCTGTAGTAAAGCTGATCTCATATTAAAGAACATCACCGCACCAACAGAACCATTTATCCAGTCTAGAAATTTATTAACCTGTTTGTTTTTACCAGTAACTCTATTGGTACCGGTTTCCATTCTATATAAAGTTCCTTCTAACGCAGCTCTAAAATCAGTACCATGTATTGATTCTATTTTATTTAAATTTTCTGGAGAAAAAATTAGGTTTTTATTATCAATCCATTTGCCCATAAATTGATTTCTACCGACTTTATTAACAACGTTATTTAAGTCACTAGCTATCGTTTGAGATGTCCAAAATTTCTCAGGTTTTACATAACCTTCTTTAGTACGAGTTATTCTACCTAACGTATCTGAAAAGTTAACTAGATCCGGATTAGCTTCAACGTGCTCAAGTAGTCGCCGTTTTGTTTTACTATCCATACCTGGTATATCAAACCCTGCTTTATTCCATAGGTAAGTTCTCACAGCTGTATCAACAGTAAAGTTTGTTCCTGGCACTATTTTATTTAAAGACTTAGTTACATTAGGAAAAGTTTTTCTTAACTTTTTATACTCATTAGATATAACTTGCTTATGCTTATTCCATTTGCTATATACTTCGTTAAATGGATCAAGTAAGTTTTCTTTAAACCAATTCATATCAGCTTCACCTTGTTTACCTTTACCTATAAACCTATATAACAAACCTTTAAAATCCTCAGCAGACGGTGGAACAAAAAATTGAAATCTATTTTTCTTTCTCCCCAGTATTTTAGCATCTGCTTCTGATACTTTTTTTCCAGATTTAGTACCAGAGTTTCTTTCCATCATGTCGTTAAACTGAACATCTACGTTCTTATGCTCTACGATTTGTTTCTTGATACTCTTACTACGCATCGACTCACCAGGTTTGTCTGGTTTGTTTTTTAGTTCCTTTTGAATCGCTTTACCTTCTTTAGTGTTTACGTCAACTATAAATTTACCTGACTTTTTAAATTCACTAGAACTAACTGTTGGTATATTATTTAGTTGATCTACTATTTCTCTACCCTCTTTTGTGTTAGTATCAATTACCCACTTACCAAATTTCTTTAATCCAGCTTGAACAACCTTAGATTTTATATCTAGTTGATCTAATGCAAACCTAACGGCCTCAACATTAGATATAGCATCATCAGCAAAATACATATCGTTATAACCTTCTTTAAACTTATCTAACATCCACAGTGCCTTTGCATCTCCAGAGCTCTTACCAAGCCCAGTTATATTATCTAAAGGTATGTCAACGCCTTCACTTTTTAACCAAGCGTGTATTGCTGATTGGCTACCTGGTCCTCTTGCTGTTAGTATGAATACATCTTTAGCTCCAAACTTTGTAATTCTATCTTTCATCTTTTGAAGCAACGGACCTGGTTTACCTTTAGTAACTTTATTAAAATCACTAAAGTCAAAATCCCAACCTTCTGCTTCTAGCGCTTCTCCAACAACTGGCCACTCGCTAGACTTTATTTCTTTTGTAACTCCATCTTTAGTTGCAATAACAACGTTATCGCTTATACCAACCGTCTCGTCAAAATCAAAAACAGAATTACCTTTTACGTTTTTTATTTTTTTGCTTCTCATGCTCTCACTGGCAACACCAATTTGAAGCTCTGTTTTGTTTCTACTAACTGGATTAAATCCTTTTATTAATTTTTTAAGAGAATCAACTTGTTTCTTAATATTGTTTACATTATTAATATCACCTTGAGTACTACTAAACTCTTGTAAAATAACTTCTATTCCAGGAAACTCAGATACCATTCTAATTATTTCCCCCTGTGTATCTTTAGCAAGTAGTCTAGATGTATCATCTGCAGATCTAGTTTTTAAACCAGCATTGTTTTGAGCTATATCCCATAAGATAGGTATAATATTAACTTCATATCCCTCATAAACACTATTATCTACTTTACCATCATTATTTAATAGTGATGCAATAATTTTTGAGTTTATCTCTGCTTTAGATATTGAGTGCTCGTATCTAAAAGGCATATCAACACCATATATATCTTTTAGTTTCTTTGCGTTTTTATTGTGAAAGTCTTCTATTAAACTAGGATTGTTAACAACAGTAGTTAACAGCGCTGCTTTTCTTAATATAGAATCCATGCCAGAACCCATGTTCATCAATAAAGCTCCTAGTGTTGGTGTTAATTCTTTTCCATCAATTTCAAATTGTTTTTCAATAAAAACAGCTGCAAGTAATCTACACTCTTCAGTTTCTTTTTTTCTTTGAGCTGATCTTTCTGGATCGTTTACATCTTTAAATCCTTCTTTTGTACTTTCTTTAAGTAGATTTGTTTTAACTGGAACAAACTTATTTAAAGTTGGATCCCAAACTTCATATTTAAAACCTTTTACGTTTGATGTTTGAACCCAACCTTGACTACCGTCTCTAAGAGTTGTTCTCTTTATATTAGAGTCAACAATGTTATTCATGTTATCAAGAAAATGTTTAACTGGACCATAGCTATTATGTCTATTGTCTTGTTGTTCTCTATTGCCTTTTTTGTTTAACTTAATGTCACCAACCTTAGTTCCTTTAGGTGCTTTTTTAATTGTTTTTGAATCATAGGTTTTCCACCTATTACCTGGAATAGTATCGCCATTTTTATAAGTTATACTACCCTTAGTAATAGGTTTACCTTTATGTGTATAATCTTCCCAGTTAGGATCTTCTATGTTTTTAGTTGAGTCATTAGGATCGGGTATAATAAACCCATTACCAATTTTACCGGAACCAGTTAGAGCATTTTTAATATGACCCATTAATAACCTACCAACATCAACCTGACTATTAACTAAATTATTTTTTTTGTTAGTAATCTCAGAAGCTAATTTTATAACTCCACTAACAGCTGCTTTTTGAATATCCCTTATTCCATCTAATGTAGTAAACTCCGATCCAATATTGTTTTCTAAACCCATTAGTTTTTGTAGGTTTAAACTATTTGTATCATCTGTTTCTTCAGATATTTTATCTAAAATAGTATCTACATCTAAATTAACTTTATACTCTCCTTTAAATATAGGTTTGTTTATAGAATATCTTTTTATAAAATTTTCTAACTTTGGCCTAATTTTATTTTTTTCTACTGATGATATTTCAAGTTGATCAAGCACTGCTTCAGTTATATCCCTAGCTCTATCTACATCGAATTGCAAGTTAGTGTTTGCAAGTGTTTGTTTTTGAATTTTTCTTTTTTTAGAGTTTATACTCCATACAGCTTCAGATTTACCATCGCTTAATTTAGCAATTATAGCTTCACTAGCTGTACCGTTTGTTGTAGCATCAGCTTGTAGTTGTTGTATAGCAACTCCCTTTGAAACTTCTAAAGCTAGTTGTCTTATTATACCATCAAATTGTTTTCCAGGTATTTTACTTCCATCAGGATTAATACCAAATGCAGATAAGAACTCTGCCATACTAACATTAGTTCTTTTCTTTTGTGCATGTTTGTTACCCAAAGATGAATCAGCACCTTCTTTAGTTAATAATCTTTCACCCTTTACATAGAACTGTCCAAGCTTAGTATTAGCGATACCAGTTGCTTCACCACTTCTTGTTTCTCCTTTGCTTAATATATCTAACAACGTAGAATTAAAACTACCATCTTCATTTACAGATTTACTGTATATATATTCTTGTGCAGAAGCTCTTTGAGGTCCATCTAAATCTTGACCAGCTATTATTCTAAGTGGATCAATACCAAATTCCGTAGAAACAGCATTTAGTATTTGAAACAAAGCGCCAATTGGTGTAATATTTTTTTCAGACTTTGGTGTTATCATTATTGGCTCACCTTTTTTATTAAACATTGGTTTACCATTTTTATCTTTCTTCTGAAACTGCACAGCGTCATCTAATAGTCTTTTAACGTCCTTAGGCGACATATCTAGGTTTAGCTTAGCTTCTTGTATATTTAAAACTATAGAGTCTACCACGTCCTTTGGAAATCCTAAACCTTCTATTATTTTTATTAATTCATTAACAGATTCTTTAGCATCTGTGTTTTGACCAGGAGACATATCTTTTTCGTCAATGCTTTGCATGATCGAATCTTCTGTTCCTGGTAATACATCTGCCATTGTTCCTCCATCAGTACCTATCTGTTTGTTCATAGATACAGTTCTACCTCCACCTCTCTTCTTGTACTGATTCATCACATCACCTCTAGCTGTGTAAACAATAGAGTTACCAAGAGCACCAGCTCTACCAGTTAACCACCCAAACAAACTACCATTAGCAGATGCTGGATCATAACCTTTTTTATAATTATCTTTATTGTTTTCTATAGCTTCAATTGCTTCTACAGTTTCTTTTGCTGTTATCTCACCTTTAGCTCTTTGATCCTCTATATTAGATATTTCGCTTCTAGCTTTCTTAGTTAACCCACCTAAGTATCTATCTTGAATATTCTCAAGTACTTGCCTAACAAAATCGTCCATTTCTTGTTGACTATCAATACCAGTTTCTGATGCTACTCCAGACATTATTAAATTCTTTAAAGGTTTAGAGTTCATTATCTCCATACCAGCAGGCCAAAAATCTTCACTGTTTTGAAAGTCTTCTTTTCCACTATTTGGTATGTCGTTGCCATCTATATCTTTACGGTTAGGATATTTTTTAGAGCCATCAGCATTTCTAGTAAAGTCATCAAAACTAGAATCCCAGTCTTGATTCTTTTGTTTTATTCTATTTACATTTCTAGAAAAAGTACTTTCGCTGTCTCTTACTTTCTTACTTTTAGCATCTTTAAATATCTTACCATTAGCACCTTTAGCCATCATTCTAGCCATAGCAGGACTAGGTCTATTATTCTTGATGTTATAGTCGTAATCTCTTATAAAGTTTAATATGTCTTTATTGGAATTAAATTCTATATCTGTGTTTAAAAAAGATCTAGTAAACCTTCTAAACATACCAGCTATATTTTTTAGCGTGCCATCATTTAAATTAGCTCTACCATCTCTAACAAACTCAGATATAATAGCTATTTTTTCTTCGCCTTTATTATTTCTATCATACTCATCGAGCTTATCGTAAAATTCATCTTTTGATTCTTGGTCTTTAAAAGTTATTTTTTTAGATTCTAAAATCTTATCTATCTGTTGACCCATTATTTTTCTTGCATTGGGATCTCCTTTTAAAGTATTTCTAAAAGTAGCATGAATAAATTCGTGAGCACCAGTAGCAAACATGCCATCTTCTGTTAAAGCATCTTTATTTAATACAACCCTCATTTTAACAAGATTATTTTTCTTGTCAAACACAGGTATCATAACACCGTAATCACTTTTAGCAGATAATATATCTTCAGCTATATTAACATTAGTGTTAGCTTTATTTATTAAGTCTTGTGCATCTGCTTTGTCTACTTCAGAAGAATCCTTATCGTTAACTACATCTTGAAGAGCTTGCATTGTTGACTCGTTTTCCATAGCCATGTTTTCTACTTGTGCTTTAGATTTTTGTCCTTCGTCTTTAGCTGCTATGTTTGTAAACTCATCTGCACTAACCTGTTCTGTTTCAACTTTAACCCCACCCATTTCGTTGACTAACTTTTGTTGGCCAGACATCCAGTCCATGTCGCTTTTGTACTTAGTGTCTGTAACATTCTTTTTATACTGACCAAGAATATCGTTCTTAGTTTTAGCTCGCATGTCAACTTGGGACTTCAACTTATCTATCTGTTCTTGTTTTTGTTCTTGACTTATAGATGGATCAGCTCCTATTTCTTGAACTCTTTGTCTAGCTTGATAGTTTTGTTTTTCTATATTAATAAGAGCTTTTTTATGGGGATCAGTTATAATACCAACTCTTCTAACATCACCTTCCATTATCTCGTTACTCTCAGTAACTAAATCTGCTATACGACCTTCTAATCTAGTTCTTTCAGCATCACTAATGTCCAAACTACCAGATTGTTCTGTTAGTTTTGTTATTTCATTTGCTAATTTACCTATCTTTTGGTTGTTATCAATTGTTTGAAACGGAGATATCATAGCTCTACCCATTGATGGTATTTTCATACCACTAGATATAAGCAGACCACTAGCAAATGATTCTTGTACCCCATCCCATATATTAACGTCTTTATTTCCAGACATTATATCAGCAAGATTACCAGTCAGTTGAGATACAGCCTCAGATCCACCTTCTTCTAAAAGATCTTTACCTACATATTTTAAATTATCAAAAGTAAAAACCTCTTGTTTTATATAGTTCGTAAAACCTAATTTAGCGCCCTTTGAAGCACCAATTAAACCTTTAGCTGACCGCATTTGTCCAAGCGTTATTTTCTCAGATAGCGCCTCTGCAGCACCAGTAACACTAGCATTAAGAAGCATCGTTCCCCAAGAGTGATCTATACCATATGAACCACCAGTTCTATTATACAAACTTTTTTGTTCGTTAAGTTCTTTCCACTTACTACCAGCACTACCAGCTCCCATAACATACAGCGAGGCTCCTCCAGTTGCGTACATTAAAGCTAGATTTGGTATTTGAGACGCAACTACTCCACCAGACCAAGCACCAAAATCATTTATAGTTTTTATGTCTCCATAAGCTGTAGGTTTTTTAACGCTATTACTTAAGTTTTTTTGAAACTCATCAACGTTAACATTAGCTCTATCCCACCATCTATTACCATTAGCTCTAGATATATCTTCTGGATTAGGAGGATTTTCAAGCATGTAAGCCTTAGAGTACTCTTGATCAATGAGTTTAGCCGGTATAGAAAATGCCATATCAACAACATTAGCAAGTCCCATACCTAAACCTATAACACTAGAAGTAAGTTGACTGCCTAGAACGGAACCCGCTTCGTGGTTTCTTTTAAATGCATCAATATATATGTTTAAGTTTTCATTGTCAATATTTAGTTTGTTATACTCGGCAAATAAACTTTCTCTTAAAGAGAGATAGTCATTACCTTTTTCTCTTATAAAATTATATTTGTCAATTTGAGCTCTGTGTGTTTCACCAAATCTTTTTATATCTTTGTTAGCACTATCTACTCCACTCTGCGTTGTTAAATCATATTGAGATTTTATTTTTTCAATTTCAGATTCAACATCTGTTTTATCTAGGTAATCTTGTATTTTAAGCATTTCATCTCGCATGCTTTGTCTATCACCTTGTACTATTTCTAATTTTGTTACTAAACTATTAGCTTTAGCATCTATTAGTTTTTTGCGATTTTCAAAACCTTCTGCTATTTTATTTTGAGCATCAGATTTAATAAACGTATTTCGGCTCATGTCGTCTATTATCTCTGTAAGCTTTTCTTCAATTCTCTGTGTTTTTCTTGTGTCTGTAAAAGCTTTGTTTACAAACTCAGCTTCTTCTTTTTTATACTTATCGTCTTCTGCTATCTTATCATACAACTCTTTGTACTCCGGACTATCTAGTATTTTTTTAAGGTCTTTGTTTGCATAGCCTTCTTCAGTATACATTTCACTAGTGTCAATTGGAGGATTAAATGACTGCTCGTAAGCTTTTATGGCTTGTGATTGCTTAAACGATTGCTTGCTACTATTTAATAGATCTAAGTCACTTCTATTGTTAAGATTATAACTTTGTAATAACTCATCATTAAACCCAATATCAGATTTAAGAGAATCTATTATTTCTTTCTTGTTAATATACTCTTTGTATTTATCACTGTTTTGCCATGTTTCTTTTATTTGTGGAACTCTTGTTCCAGCTGTACCCGACAAACTAAGATCTTTTTTACTAGCAGCTTTAAAGTTGTCCCACTCCTCTAAAACCTGTTCATCAGAATAACCTTCTAAACCCCAAGCCTCTCTTATTTTATCTAACGTACTGTTAGCTTGTTTTTTATCAACTAGAATTTTTCCAGCGTCACTACTGTCAATAGCAGTTGATGACATTATACCGGATAATATGTCGCCTTTGTGTGAAGCATTTTCAGCAAAGAAAGCATTTACATTGTCTTGAAAGTTAGGGTCTTTTAACTTAAATGTTTCTTTAATAAAATCACCATTTTCATCTACCTTAGAAGATCCTATTGTTATCTCTTGTGTAAATGAACCGTCACCCCATCCTTCGTAAGTAAAGTTAAAACCATATTCAGGTAGGTTACTTTGAGATAATTTTTCAACAATTTTCTTTTCTCTTAATTTACCACCTCCGACACTAGGAAAAATAACACCTGGAAGTGTTTCACCTAATTTTAAAAGGTCACTTTTTCCAATCGCGTTTAACTCTTCTTCTTCAAAGTAATCTTCTAGCCTAGGTATATCTGGTTCTTCTACTGGTTCGCCTGTTTCTTGATTATTCTTTAGAGATTCCAATAAATATGCTTCCGATTTGTAACCCGAAGCGTCGTATTGGTTTTGAGACAGATCTGTCTCCGTGCTTAGACTCGGCTCTACATTCGCACTGCTTGTAGAGCTGCTCGACTTTCCCGCTATTGGTACAGCGTTAGTGTTTTTTTCTAAAAAAGCATCTTTGTTTTGCTCTTTAACTTTTACTGTTTTGCCATTTACTTTGTAGTATGATTCTCCAAAAACCACAGCTTCAGGGTTTTTTTCTAAAAATTTTTCTACATTTTCTGGCTTAACGCTGACTTTTCTATCGCCAACTATATATATTGTATTCATACTGTTTCGTTAGTTACCCGTAATTAATAATTATCAATCGATCACGTTGCCGTCATCGTCTGTTGTAGATATTTGCTCAAAGTTACCACCTTGTTTCCACTGGTTCTCTGCGTACATAGTAAAATAATCTACCATTTCTTCTTTTAATAGTTTTTCGTCGCCTTGTAAAGTTTCCATTAACAAGTTGGCCTCGTCTTCATCTATACCATCTGTCAGCCAATCTTGTGCGTCAGGATCATCAGGAAACATATCTAAGGTTATACCTAGATCTTCATATGTAACACTTCCATTTACCAAACCTTCTTTTCTATCTTCTAAAAATGAAGTTGTTCCAAACATAGGATCTCTCATCATTGACTTTAAGTTGCCTGTATTTATCTGGTCAGTTATTACTTTTCTAGCTTCATTCGTAGGAAAAGGTTTTGTTGGATCAAATTTATCATCTCCAGTTTGCATAAAAAACTTTTGACCTATAGCTTGAAATATTTCTTTAGAACTAGAGTCTATAGTATTATCAGTTGCAAGTGTTTTTAAATCTTGAATAGACATCCAACTATCACCCATCATAATACCCATGTCATTTGAATCACCTTCTTGAGCATCTGGATTTGATACTAACCTTGTTTTACCTTCCATGACATCTATAAACAAAGCTCCTTCATCACTTTTTTTGAACACATCGCTAAAGCCATTCATATTGTCTTTGTCTCCAAGAACAGCTACATCATTAACTAGGCCACTATAATCCGCATAACTACTTGCTTTTTCGTTTGTTCTTTTTATAATTAAAGCTCTAGTCTTTTTATCTCCATCAATAAAAGCCTGTCTATCTTCTTGAAGACTTTCAAATAAACTACTATACTCAGCGTCAGATAATTTAGAACCATTCGTTAAAACTTTATCAGACCAAGCGTCAAATCTAGCTCCATTCTGATCTTCTTTTTCTTTTTTTTCCTTTTTTTCTTTTTCTGCTTTTGCTGCTTTTTCGTCCATATAGGTCACAGCTCTTTTAGTTATATCTTTACCTATATTAGACATAGCTTTTGAAGCTGCTAAGTTACCAGCACCACTTGCTTGAGCCACCTGAGCGGCACCTTGTACTAACATTCTATCTGCTGCCATATTTTATATTATATTTATTATTACTATTGTTGCCCCATATAAGATGTTGCTGAATCTGCAACACCACTAATTCCACTGCTAATTGAATCCCATTTAGCTTGTTGAGCTTGAGCTGCTTGTTGCCCGTATGCCGCTGTTTCTTGTTGTGCCATTCCTAGCAACGTACTAGTTTGATCTCTTTTCATGTCTCTAGATAGTATTTCTCCTTCTCTTTCTTTACCCTGAATTACACCAGCTTGTGTTGCTGCGGCTCTTTGATTAGCAGATTCTTGTTGACCTATACTAGCTGATGATCTTTGAGCGGCTAGTTGACCTTGTTGTGCTAATGCTTGAGCAACAGATGCTACACCAGATCCACCTGCCGCGCCTTTCATGTTGTCAAGTATATTAGCTTGGCTTTGCTGAAATTGTTGATTCTCCATTTGAGCTTGCTTTTGGTTGATTGTTAAATCTTCCATAGTGTTCTCCATGTTCATGTAAGGATTGCTAGTGTCAAGGTTAGAATATATACCTTTCATTCTTTCCATTTCTTTTCTAGCTTTCCTTTCTTTTCTTTCCGCTTGGCGCTTTGCTTTACCTGCGCCTATCGCTCCAATCCCACCTCCAATTAAAGATGCTGCTCCTCCTATTATTGCTGCTGTTGCTATTCCTGCCATAGTTTTTCTTTTTTAATGTATTCTTTCATTGTTATAGAGTATAAAGATTGTTCAACTTCTTTCATATCTCTAGTATTTGTTGGATTTTTATGCACGTTTATAAAAAGTGAATCTTCTAAAGATAGTATTAATCTTTTTGCTCCTTTTAAAGATTTTTCATAACAAGGAGCAACATGTTCAATTTGATTATTTTCAGTTGTAACAAGTATTCTACCTTTTAATAAAAACCAAAAATGCTCAGTATGATGCATTGCACTAATAACAACGCACTCTTTAGGCATGTACATTTTTCGCATATACAATTGATCTGAAAATTCATTTTCAATTCTAAATGTTTCGTTGTTAACTAGGTTCTTACCATCACCATACACACAATCTAAATGGTTGTTTTCTATAAAAACGTTTTGCATTTCTTCTAGGTGAAAAACAAAGTTACTTAATTCGTTGTTATTTGATTTTATTAAATTTTTTGACATATATATATAGTTACATTTCTTGTAACTTATTTACTACTTTCTGTCACCTCACAGGCTGTTACATACATTTCTGCTGGGTGAGGAGAGTTATTTAAAAATTTAGCTTGACCATAGTAGCCTCGTAAACTTTTTAATTCCTGTAAGTTATTTTTACTAAAAAATACAAAGTCGTCTTGTGTTACTAACTCTGCAGACTCTCCTGTTGTTGCACAGTTAATAACAACAGTTGTACCATTATCTGTTATTGAATTTATAACACCTATTAAAAAAGTATTGTTGTCTACAGTGAAACCACCTTGCGTAGAAGTAGGAGTATAATAAGCTACATCACCTACTTTGCACGACATATTTATTGGGGAATTAAATGTTAAATCTATTGGCATATTATTAAGATATTACGTTGTCTATATTTAAGTTAACTACTGTGTCTTCAACTCCCCATTTTACTACTTGCAAGTTAGCGAAAATAGTGCAAGTAGTTGTTCCTGCCCCTGTAACTCTAAAGCCGTATACAAATATAGTTGTATCTCCACTTGTAGTTGTCCAATCTGATGCTATAGGGTGACCACTGGTCAATGCAAAAGTCTTACCAGTTAGTATATACGTTAAAGCCACCTCATAAAAACCTTTTCCACGTAAGTAATTACCAGTAACAGATTGTGAATCTACAGCAAGAGCTGTTGCACCGTTAATTCTAACGCCACTAGTAGCGGTAGTAGCTGTTATAGTTAATAGTGGTTTTAAGTACTGATTTAAAGTGTACGTAGGAAAACCAGTTGGTATACTACCGCTTAGGATCCCAGTGGTTGATATATTTATTTTATAACTAGCTGCTCTTTTAAATTTAACAGGTGTATTATCTGGTGCTGTTATTGAAGCTGATAATGTACACACATATGTACTATCTATCGACACAACCTTAACTGTGTCGCCGTTATTAATAGCTTTACTATCTGTCCCAAGTATAAATATTTGATCACCTACTAGTACATTTGTCAAGCTATCAAATGTAATTTGTGTTGCACCACTAGCTGCCATACTACCATTAATAGCTGTTGTTATTATGGTTGGAATACCTGGAAATTTTTGACCAAAAGTATAGTAACCAACACGATTTAAGTTTCCGCTAAAGCAACTTTTTACTCCTAATGGAGTTACATCTGTTGAGTTAGGGTTACTTACTATTGATTTGTTGCTATAGTCTAGCACACATATCTTAAAAGAAGCATTAGGTTTTCCGTATACTTTGATTTCCTTAGATTTACCAATTGCGTTTATTACAGAAGATCCAAAAGACACTCTACTTATATCATTAACAGCAGCTGTTGTTGTTCTTGAAGAAAAGTAATTAAGATCACATGAAAAGTTATCTATAGTAGACTCATCTATTCTACATATTAAGTTATATAGATTTTCTGTAGATGTTTCTTTTAAATACACTTTAGCTCCGCTTGTGCTAGATGTTATTACTGTATTGGCTTTTTTGACAATTTTAAAAGTAGAATCTGGTATTATTCTTATAGTAGCTATTATAGCATTTTGTTTATAAGGAACTATACTCGAAATCGTAAATGTTGTTATTTCTTTAAATGTACCAGAATTAGTGATAACTGGAGTTGTACTAGTTGTTGTATTGTTTATAGTTATATGTCCATTTTCTATGACCGTAGAACCATAAGTTAACTGCTTAGAGTTGACTTTAAGTCTTTGTGGTACAACCAAGTTAGTTATACCTAAACTAGAGTTAGCTGACCTCGCGGTAACATTTAATATTAAATTTGTTGTTGTATTTAGTGCCATAATCTATATTTCAGTTGGATAAACATTTAAAAATATTTTAGTGTTTCTAGCAAATTGTTCGTCCCAAATTTCAGCTTGAAAACCAGGTTGAAAAGGTATTTTTAGCTTAATTGTTTTATTATCAATTTGAGTTATATCAATATTATCTGGGTCTATATCTAGATTACTATTATTTTGAATAATATCTCCATTGTTATTTTTTTCAGAAATAAGACTTCCTGATGTACCAAATATACTACAGTTTATAGTACTTGGAGAATACGATGACAAAATGAAACTCAGATCTGGAACAAATGTTGTACTTACTATTTTCCAAACATCTATTGTTTCTGTACTTGCAGCAAGATCCCAGTTGCTGTTATTACCAACTGATATATACCAACATAAATATGGTGGTAATATTCCATCACCGGGTACTAAAAATGGATAGTTTACTTGTGATAAATAATTATCATCACTTATATCACTACTGAATCTATATAAGTATAAATGAGAATGTAAAATCGGTTCCTGCATGTTAGGAAGAAACTCCATTAAATTTGGATGTGAATCATATGCACCTCCTAGATTGTTTGCATTATTCCAAACTGCTAGAGCACCACAAGTGGTTGTAACATTATTAGTATTTGTAACATCAAAAAAATCATTAAAAAACACGTTTCGATATCTACTATAACAAGTTGGTTGAAAACTATCTAAGCAAGAAGGTGAAACATTAAAATAATTTTCATCATTCCAACATCCGCTATAGTCATAGACAGGAGGATAATCACCATTACAAGTTTGTAGATTTTGGTTTTGTGAAATATAAATTGAAGATGCATATTGTTCGCTATCAAAATATTTAGCTAAATAAATATTATAACCCATATATGCTTCAAAATTATCAGCATTTGAGTTTATAAAAAGCTCAAATTTTGCTTTTGGGTTAACTACGAGATCTACTGGAGCACAAGATTGAGCCGTCCCACCAAAATCAATATTAATAAAGTGGTCGTTTGCTGGCATTACAAAAGTAGGTTGCAAAACTATTTCAACTATAACTTTGTTGCTGCAGTCTGTGTTATCTGCTAGACTATCCATAGTTCTAATGTTGAAAATATCACTTGGAACAACACTACCAGTAACAACACTCCCACTTGTCCACTGGTTATATCCATTAGCTACAACACCTAGATACTCTCCATTAACACCACCAATATTAATATTCTCAGCTTTAATATGATATCCACTTTCAGACTCTATTGTTAAATAGTAGTAAAGTGGTGTTGCTGATGTTTCTAATGCACCTGCGGGTGGGTTTTGTAATTCTAAAGTCGATACTCCAAAAGCCGTGTCTCCAGCAAACTCTTCTGCTGTATACGCTATTACTTGTTGACAATTTATTAAATTAGCCATTATTAATCGTTTTGTATTGTTAATGTAAATGTAGTTGGTTCTGGTTCTGGTAATACTGGATCTGCAACTTGAGTTCCTATACCTTGAACAGTGAACTCAGCAGTATCTAAGTTATCTAATGTAGTAGCTGTTCCACAGATATTATTAAACCATTTGTTTTCTTTATCCACAAACCAATACACTTTTCCATTTTGTAGGTCTGTATGAAAATCTGTAACCCACCAGCCTGGCTTGTTAGAAAATATGTTATAATATTCTCCGTCGTTACCAATATTCCCATCGTCATCTAAGTATTGATCTATTCTAGCTTGAGAACCTTCATAATTAATTGTTCTAAAAGACTTAA